>Ga0209683_10000626_pt1 | contig 13658 bp, 5 predicted proteins | sample DOMMetBare2Fresh_FD_187474 | JGI IMG/M metagenome (GOLD analysis project Ga0209683, IMG submission 187474) | Wetland sediment microbial communities from St. Louis River estuary, USA, under dissolved organic matter induced mercury methylation -... | ecosystem: Environmental > Aquatic > Freshwater... | reverse complement strand
AGATCCTCCTCGCGGAAGATCGCCAGCAACGACTCCCGTACGTCCGGGTCGAGGCAGGCAATGTGATGGAGCTGGATCTGGTTGAAGAAGACGATCTCGTGCGTCCGCGGATGGCGCACCACGGCGTGCGTCCGGTGGCGGATGCGCAACCCATCCTTGGCGGTCCACTCGCAGTCGAGATTCTCTTTCCGGCAGGTTTCCTCGACCGCCTGCTGGTCGTCTGTGTGAAAGAACTGCCGCCAGCTCACGTCGATCGACTCGGAGAAATTCCGGACATACATCAGGCCGCGCTCGGCGAAGCGCTGGAGCAGTTCCGGCCGCATGCGACGGCAGACCTCGCGGCAATCGAGCAGCGGCGTTTCCCCGCCCTGTTGCGCAGCCTGGACGCAGTAAAACGAGATCTTCATGGGCCAACTGTGCAGGTGGGAACTCTCGTTGTGGAAGAGGATGGTCTTGTCGGGCGGGTACGGAGTCGAGGTATAGATGTTCTCGCTCGCACCGGCGCGGGGCAGGTCGCCATAGCCGCTGTACAAGTTGTCGTAGATGGACGCTGCCGCTCCTTCGAATGCATCGACCGATCCCAGCCGGAAACCGCGAAAGAGAACGGCGCCGTATCGCGAGAGCTGGTCCTGAACCCAGGCGCGGTTGTTCTTGGCCCAGCCCGCCAGGTCGAGGTCGGCGACTGCCGGTTCGATCACCAGCGGAAGCGTCGCCCCCTGCGGGAGCGACGTCTTGACCATGTCGAGCGGCGACAGGGTGAGTGCTTTCCGGCGAACTGCTCCCAATCCAGCCGGCCTTGCAGCGGGCGCTTCTAGTTTCTCCATAAATCCACCTCTGGCGGCCGAACACGCGCACTCCTACGCGGGCGCGGCCGTACCAAGCTTTGCGGTCAGGAACGAAGGTGCAAGCTGTGTTCCAATCGGATTCCCGGCCCGGAAAGAGCGGTTTACAGCCCCCGCCGTGTCAGACCCGGGGCGGCCAGGGAAGCGAGCGACCCCAAATCTTGTCCTTTAGTCCCAAGATTGGGCGTTTGGAGTCGCTGGCAGAGGCGCTCGGCAAGGATCCCGACCGCCGGTTCCTCCATCAGGTCGCGATGATCACGATGGATGCCAGGGATATCGTGCACCTCGATCCCGCCAGCGGGAAGACCCTCCCATCCGAGAAACGGATCGCGATAGAGCCCTCTAGCGCGGTAGATGACGAGATCGCCGGCGTAGGGCTTGGGCTGGTAGCGCCACTCGGCGCGGTAGCTGGTGGCGAGGAAGTAGCTGTCGCGCAAGCGATCTGGCAGCGGGCGGCTGCGTGAGAGGTAATGCTCGTAGAGGCGCCAGATCATTCTTCGTTTCTTGTTCTGTGCGGCGGTCAGGGCGTTCTGCCAGCGCCATTGGAGGCCGGCGAACACGCGACCGCGGAGACCGCGCGATCGGCGTTCAGCCGCGGCGGGCGGCGCGTTTCGATAGCGCGGCGCCGGTCCGTTCAAGGAGACCAGCAGAGCCACTTCGTCGCCGTTCGCGGTCAGCCGCTGCGCCATTTCGTAGGCGATGATGGCGCCGAAGCAGTAACCGAGCAAATGGTAGGGGCCGCGCGGCTGTACCTGGCGGATTTCGAGCAGGTACTGCGCGGCCATTTCTTCTACGGTCCGGTGAGGCAATGCGCCGCCGTAGAGACCTCGCGCCTGCAGTGCGTATGCGGGCCAGTCCCCATCGAGTCGCCGGAACAGCTCCTGATAGAAGAGAACGGTTCCCGCTCCGCCATGTATGCAGAACAGCGGCGGACGGGCGCCGTCCGGCCGTATGGGAACGAGACAAGATGGCCCGGCGGACTGCTCGCGACCCCCTAGTAGTTTTGCGAGTTGCTCGATGGTTGGGGCCTGGAACAGGGTGGTGGGCGGGATGCGCCGTCCGAATTCCTTGCCGATGCGGGCGAACAGCCTCGCGGTCGCCAGCGACTCTGCGCCGAGATCGAAGTAGTCGTCGCGGACGCCGACTGATTTCACCCCGAGCGTTTCTTCCACGAGGGCTGCCAGCCTCCGCTCGGCGTCGGTCCGCGGCGGCGCATAGGACACACCTGTTTCCAAACGCTCGTGTTCGGGAGCTGGCAGCGCACGGCGATCCACTTTGCCGTTCGGGGTTCGGGGGATGGCGTCCAGCGCCACAAATACCGATGGGACCATATACTCCGGCAGCTTCTCACGAACGTGCCGCCGCAGATCGGATGGCGCTGGCGGCGCGCCTGCCGCTACGAAGTACGCGACCAAGCGCTTGCTGCCGGGCGCATCCTCGCGCGCCGTCGCGACCGATTCCGCTACTTGGGGGTGGCTCACGAGCGCCGACTCCACTTCACCCAACTCGATGCGGAAGCCGCGGATCTTGACCTGGTGATCGATGCGGCCCTGGAACTCCAATTCGCCATTCGTGCGATAACGGACCAAGTCGCCGGTGCGATACAAACGCTTTCCGGCCGCGCCGACGAAGACGAAGCGCTCCGCCGTGAGCTCGGGCCGGTTGAGATAGCCGCGAGCGAGCCCGTCGCCGCCAATCCAGAGCTCTCCGGAAACGCCGATCGGGACGGGCATGAGGTGGGAGTCGAGTACGTAGACTTGCGTGTTTGCGATCGGGCGTCCCAGCGGGATCGGATTCTCACCTGCCTCAACGCGGTGGAGTGTGGACCAGACCGTAGTCTCGGTCGGTCCGTACATGTTCCAGAGCGCGCCGCAGCGCGGGAGCAGCTCATCCGCCAGCGTCCGTGAGAGCGCTTCACCGCCGCAGAGGATCTTGAGCTTCGGATCCCCCGTCCAGCCAGCGTCCAAGAGCAGCCGCCAAGTGGCAGGCGTGGCCTGCATCATGGTGGCCCCTGAGGCCGCCAGTAGTCCGGCGAGCTTGACGCCGTCGGAGGCGGCCTCCCGGCTCGCCAGCACAATGCGCGCTCCCGTGATGAGCGGGAGATGCAGCTCGAGTCCGGCGATGTCAAAGGAGAGCGTGGTGACGGCGAGCAGAGCGTCCTGTTTGTCGAGGCCGGGATCGCGACGCATCGAGTGCAGGAAGTTCACCAGGGCGCGGTGCGAAATCTGGACGCCTTTGGGTTTGCCGGTGGATCCCGACGTGTAAATCACGTAAGCCAGGTTTTCCGGGCTCAATTCGCCGCGCGGCAGGTTTTCGGCGTTCCCGTCAGCGGCAACAAAATCCGCGCCGATGACGACGGACATTCCGCTGTCCTCGATCATGTATGCGATCCGATCGGGCGGATAGGACGGATCGAGCGGCACATACGCGGCGCCCGCTTTCAACACTGCCATCACTGCCGCAACCATTTCAAGCGACCGCTCCAGGCGGATGCCTACCAGCGTGTCGGGGCCTGCTCCGCGCCGCTTCAGCTCGCGCGCAATTTGGTTCGCGCGAGTGTTGAGCTCGCGGTAAGTCCAGGTCCGGCCCTCAAATGTGACGGCTGCGGCGCCGGGCGTGCGCTTGACCTGCGTTTCAAAAAGCTCGTGGATCAGAGTGTCGCGGGGATAGCCAGCCTCGGTGCGGTTCCAGTCGACGAGCAGGAGCGCCTGCTCTTCCTGAGAGAGCAGCGGAAGGCGGGCGGCGGGCCGTTCGGCGCCGGCTATCGCTTCCCCGAGCAGGATGCGAAAGCGATCAAGGATGCGTGCGGCGGTTTCGGCGTGGAAGAGCGCTGCGTCGTACTGGATTGTCGCCCGGCCGCGACAAATCGACAGCGTCAGCTCGCAGCGCGCCTCGGTCGCCATTCGCTCCACTTGAAGGCCAGGCAGGTGCAGCGTTCCCCACGGCTCGTCCAGCCAGTCGAACATCACCTGGAAGGCAGGGAGGCGCGGGGCGATCGACTCGAGCGGAGCTTCGGCTCGGACCAAAGCCTTCTCCAGGGCTGTGCGGGCGCGCTGCACAACCTCGGAGAACGACGGCTCTCCCGAAACGTCGGCTTCCAGCAGGACAAGATTCTCAAATGGGCCTGCGACGCCGCCGAAACCAACAAGATCGCGCGTGTCCACGGGCGCCGCGACAAGCAGGCGCTCCTCACCGGTGGAGCGTGAGAGCAGGACGAGAAACGCCGCCAACGCGACTTCGCGCGGCGCCGACGGGATTTCGCATGAGACGCTCGCCGGCTCGAGGGAGCGCTCGCGCCGGGGTTTGTCCGCCGGCAATTCGACGACGGGAAGCGGGGACCGCAGTTTCTCCGAGGTGCGGCTCGCTGGAGTGAATCGCGAGTATTGCCTCGCCGGCGGCAACTCGGGCTCTCGCCCGGCCGCAAACGCAGCGTAGAGGACGCCCAGTTCGGCGAGTAGAATACGAAGCGAACCGCGATCCATCACGACCGGGTGCGCGGCGACGGCCAGGACGCTTTCTCCCGGTCCCAGTTCAAATAGCGCGACGCGCAGGAGCGGCGGATGGGCAAGATCAAACGGCCGGCGCAGACTGTCGAGATCCGGCGCTGCTGCGCGGACTACGGTGATGGTCGGGGGCGCGTCGTTCGCGACGATCTGCACAACCCGGCCGGGGTTGCCCTCACGGGGCGGGAAGGGCTCTCGATAGAGCAGACCGGTTCTGAGAATGTCGTGGCGCGCCACGAGCTGGCTCCAACTCCGCTCGAGCGCGACAATGTCGAGCGGGCCGAGGATGCGGGCCGCCCAAAGAACCTTGCGGGCGGGATTCGGAACCCCGCTCTGGTCCACCCTCCAAAGCGCTTCCTGCAGAGGCGTCGCGTGGGGCGTCACACCGCGCCCCTCGCAGCGCCCTTCAAGGCGCTCGTCAGCAGGAATCGTTGCTCCGTCTCACCGCAGATTGACATGCCCACGCGCTCGCACATTCTGAGCGAAGCGGAGTTGGCTTTGAGCACCTGCGCTTTCACTGGCAAGCCTTTCGCGTGCGCCCTGGCGATAACGTCGCGCATGATGGATGATCCCAACCCCATGCCTTGCGCTTCCGGAAGCAAGTGAAGATTTGCGAAATACACCTCGTCCTGTTCTTCGACGGCGGCGAGTGCGCCGACTTCGCGTCCATTCACAGCGATGATCTGGTGCGCGGCGGGGTCGAAATCCATGAAGTAGGCCTCGCGGTACTCGTCAGTCCACCCCTCGGTGCGCGAGACCACGTCCTGCATGGTCTGGCGCCGCAGGTCGTACAGGAACGCGCTATCTTTCACCGTGGCCGTACGTAGCGCGTAGCGCGGCGGGAGATACACTCCCTTGCGCGCCGCGGTCCGGAGGCGAGACGGGCCGGCGGAGCCGAGCCGGAGTGGTGTTTCGATCGCGTTGAGCGAAACGTCAGGTTGGGCCGCGCACGCTTGCAGCACGTCCTGGAAGTCGCTGGCGATGAGCGGCAGCGTCTCCGGGCGGTAAAGATCCGCACTGTACTCAATGAAACCGCCGAGTCCGTCAGGTTTCTCGTAGAGCTCGAATGCGAGGTCGAACTTCGACCCTTCGTTGTCCACCTCTAGAAACTCGAGTTTGAGGTCCGCGGCGCGCAGCGGCGGAAGCGGCGCGGTCAGTAGACGGAAGTTCACTTGCACCAGGGTCATGCGGCTCGGATCGCGCGGCGGGCTCAGCGTTTCGACGAGCTTCTCGAACGGCAGGTCCTGGTGCGCAAATGCGTTGAGCGCGGTTTCGCGCACCCGCGTGAGCAGTTGGCGAAAGGTGACGCCGCCCGCCAGGCTTGTGCGCAAGACAAGAGTGTTGCTGAAGCATCCGATCAGTCCTTCGAGCTCGGGTTGTTCGCGGCCGCCGACCGGCGAGCCAACCAGAATGTCCTCGCTTCCCGTGTAGCGCGCCAGAAGCGCGTTGAACCCGGCGAGCAGCGTCATGAAGAGCGTCGTGTTTTCTGAGCGTCCAAGCCGCTTCAACGCGTCGAGCGCGGCAGCCGGGATGAACAGGAAATGCCGGCCGCCGCGCGGGCTCAGGCGAGCGGGGCGCGGCTTGTCGGCTGGCAGTTCGAGCCGGTACGCGGCCCCTCCGAGCTGGCGCCTCCAGTATCGAGTCAGTTCATCCAGCCGCTCGCTAGTGAGGCGTCGCCGTTGCCACAAGGCGTAGTCCGAATACTGAATGGGCAACTCCGGCAGAGGCGACGGCCTGTCTTCCCGGAACGCGGCGTAGAGCGCTGCGATTTCGCGAAAGAGAATACCCACCGACCAGCCGTCGGCTGCAATGTGATGCGTCGTGAGTAAGAGGACGTGCTGCTCGGCGCCGAGACGCAGGAGGCGCAGGCGGAGAGCGCGCTCGCGCGCAAGGTGAAACGGACGGCTGGCTTCGAGTGCGGCCAGACGCGCGGCTTCGGCTTGGGCCCGCTCCGGCGGCAGCGCCGAGAGATCCTCGATCGGAAGCGCCGCGGCCGCTGGCGGATCGACAATCAGTTTCGGCGCTCCGTTCACCTCGGGGAAGCGCGACCGGAGCGTCTCGTGGCGTCTGACGATCTCGGTCAGAGCAAGCGTGAGCGCGCCGGCGTCAAGCAGGCCCGTCAGCCGGACTGCGCGATATATGTTGTAGGCGGCGTTGCCGGGGTCCAACTGGTCAAGAAACCAGACACGCTGCTGCGCGAACGAAAGGGGCGCCGGGTCGCCGGGCTGGCGTCGTGGGATCGCCGGGGGAGCGCCAGCAGCCTTCGCGAGCATCCGGCGTTCGAGCAGCGCGCGCTTCTCGGGCGACAAACTGGCAATTCGCCCGCCGATCTCGCTCATAGAGCGCGCTCCGGTTTCATCGTGATCAGAGCGGCGCCGTAGAACATTCTCGCGGGCAGCATAATCACGTTCCAGGCGGGATCATTGCGGAAGACGTCGAGACACGTCGGATAGTAGTAGACGATACGGACGTCCCGCCTACCGCGGTACTTCTCGATCATGCGGCGCTTGAGGGCCTCCATGACGTCGCTATTAAAAGGGTTGAAGAGATAGAACAGCGTGCCGTTCGCCGGAAGATGCTCGAGTGCGTTGCCCGGGATGATCGTGATGCTCGGGTACTTAGCCAAGCGGCGCGCAGCGTATGCGGCGTGGTCCGGATCGAGCTCAATCCCGATAATCCGGTTTCTGTAGCCCTGATGCAGCCAGAAATTGATGACGCGCCCCTTGCCGGACCCAATCTCGACGATCACATCGTCGTCGCGAATGGCGACGCCCTGAGGGGGCGTGAAGAGCTTCTTGAGCTGGTAGTAATCGGCGCTCGATACGCCATGAGCGCCCGTGTGCGCGAAGCGGGTGGCGATTCGCCCGCCGCAATAGCCGCCGTACCGCCGGTCGATGACGTAGTTTCGAATCGCCTCGATTCCGAAGCGCGATTTGCGGATGTACCACGGAGCGACGTCAATAACGCCGGGCAGATCGTAGCGGAGCCAGCGAGCGCACGCCCACACGCCGGGCAGGTTCTGCTTCACCGATCTTCTGAGAACACCCTGAACGCCCATCAATCTCCGCCCACGTTCACCGGCGCCAGATTGACTCCCCGCCTCGCAGCAGAGCGCAGACTGGGCTTTCGCGCCTGGACGGCCGCCCGAATCCTCTGAACCGCAGCGAGCTTCGAGAGCGGCGAGTCTGGCCGGGAAACCAGCTCGCTCAATAGACCGCGGAACTCGTCCGCCATCCGCACAACGGTCTCCGGCTCGAACAGCGCTGTGTTGTACTCGAAGAAGCCGTCCATCCCTTTGTGCGTTGCACGCAGTTCTAACGCCAGGTCGAACTTCGAGGTCCGGATGTCGACATCCAAGTGCCGCACTTCGAGATCTCCCAGCCTGACCTCCGGCGCGGGGGCCGTCTGAACGCGGAAATTCACCTGAAAAACCGGGTTCCTGCTGAGATCGCGCGGCGCCCGCAGCGCCTCCACCACCTTTTCGAAGGGGAGGTCCTGGTGCGCGTAGGCCCCAAGCGCCGCTTCCTTGACCCGCGCCACCAGCGTGCGGAAACTCGGATCGCCGGAAAGATCGGTCCGCAGCGCCAGTGTGTTTACGAAGAAACCGATTAGGCCCTCTAGTTCTACGCGGTTTCGATTCGCTACCGGCGAGCCGGCGAGAATATCCACGCTGCCCGTATAGCAGTGGAGGAGCGTTTTGAATGCGGCCAGGCAGGTCATGAAGAGCGTCGCATCCCGGCCGGTAAACTCCTTGACGCGGGCCGCCAGCTCCGGATCGAGATCGAAGAACAGATGTGCGCCGGCGAAGGCTTGCCGGACGGGCCGCGGCTTGTCGGTCGGGAGCGGCAAGGACGGCGGCGCGCCAGCAAGCTGCTGCGTCCAGTAGGCAAGCAGCGACTCGAGCGCCGCTCCCTGCAGCCACTGGCGCTGCCAGGCCGCGAAGTCGGCGTACTGTATGGGCAGCTCGGGCAGTGAAGGCTCGCGGCCAGCGGTGAATGCGCCGTAGAAGTGGGACAGCTCGTCGTAGAGAATTCCCCGCGACCATCCGTCGCAGGCGATGTGATGCGCGACGATGAACAGAATGTGCCGCCGCTCATCCATCTCGATCAGAGCGGCGGCGATGAGCGCATCGCGCGACAGATCGAACGACCGCTGCCCTTCCTGCGCCATGAGCTTTTCCACGGCGGCCTGACGCTCGCCGGCCGGCGTCTTCGCCAGCGAGAAGCGGCGCAGTTGAAAGGGCGGGTTTTCGAGTGCAACCTGCACCGGCTGGCCGTCCGCGAGCTTGTAGACGGTGCGCAGGATCTCATGCCGGGTGATGATTGTGCGAAACGCACCCTCCAGGCAATCGGCGCGGAGTGATCCGTGGATCTCCAGCGCCAGCGCGGCGTTGTATGTTGGCGCGCCAGGCGCCCACTGATCCAGGAACCACAGTCGCTGCTGGGCAAATGAGAGCGGCGCGGGAACGCCGGCCTCGCGCCGCGGGATAGGACGCTCGGCCGCCGGGCGCGTCCGCTTCAGCAGATGCCGTTCGAGCAAGGCCCGCTTTTCTGGAGAAAGACTGTCGATACGACTGTGAAAGTCGCTCATAGGGACGACGCGGCGGAGGCGCCGGGACGCTCCAGTTCTTCGAGCAGGGCTGCCATATCAGCCGCCTCCGCGCCGACTGCCAGGTTGCCGAGGATAGAGCGGGCAAAGGCGCCGGCTGTAGGATTCCTGAACAGATCGGCGAGCGAGACATCGGCCTCCAGTTCCTGATGGAGTCGCGATATGACGCGGGCAGCGAGCAGCGATTCACCGCCAAGGTGAAAGAAGTTGTCGTTGAGACCGACCTCTCGGACGCCCAGCACCTCGCTCCAGATGCGCGCAACGGTGTCTTCGATCGGCGTCCGGGGCGCCACATACTCGCGTTTGAGATCGGTCCGTTCCACATCCGGGTTGGGGAGGGCGCTTCTGTCGATTTTGCCGTTGGGCAAGCATGGCAGAGCTTCCATCGGCACGAACGCGGACGGAATCATGTAGTCGGGCAGGCGCTCGGCGAGGTGGGCGCGCAACTCCTCGATGGACGGAGCGCTATCGCCTTGCGGCACGACTCGCATCTCGCCGCCCTCGAACAACTCGCGGTAGAACGGCGTGGAGCGGAACGACCGCCGCCACTGGGGAGATTCCCAGACGAAGTCGAGCGTCTTTCCCTGCCGCTCGAGAACACCCGCAATACGGTAATCCGGGTTCAGTCCGTTGTCGCAAGGCGCGCTCTCGATCACCGCGCGGATGGCGTCGCCCCTGTGGACCTCGACGCCAGGGTGGAATGCCGGGAAATACACGGGAAGCCAGCAGTGCTGGTGCGCGAGTATGTCAATGGCTTCGCCGGGCGCGGTAGACAGATTCAGCCACACCAGCAAACCACTGAGCGTAGCGTCGCGGGTGATCGTCAGATTCATCTCGCGGCGGTAGGAAGTCTCGAGTGCGCCGGTGAAGTCCAAGTCCTCGAAGACGCCGGTTTCCGAGATCAGATCATCGTAGGTCAGGCCCTTGAGGCACACACGCAGATCGAACTCGTAGCCGACTTGCTCGAAGATCTTGTGAGTGTAGTGAGCGCCCGACCGGCAGAACGCCGGCTTGAAATCGGCGGGCAGGCTCACGGCGCCGATCCTGGTGACGCTGCGGGATGGAATCACGGTTCCTCCCGGCTTGAGCAGCCGCCGTGCGTCGCGCAGGATTGCGGCTGCGCCCTCGGCGCCGCCGATTGCACCGACGAGCTCGGAAACACAAACGTCAGCCTGCTCTGGCAGGTCAATCCCCCTCGCGTCGCCGCGGATCAGGACGATCCGGTTTTCCAGGCCGAGGCGCTCCACCGTGTCCCTGGCCTTACGGTATGTCTCTTCCAGCAACTCGATCGCGTAGACCTTGCGCGCGCCGGCTTCAACGCAGAGTCGCGCCAAGATCGCGTCCTTGCCCGTTCCGATCTCCAGGACTGCCTTGTCCTTCACCGCTGCGCGGATCGCGCGCCGGTAGCTCTCGTTGCGCCGCTCGTCGGTGGTCATCGCGTAGTAAAGCAGGTCGTCGTAGACGAAGTACTCGGCCACTGACGGCCAGAGCTCCAGGTTGGACTGACGCACAGGCGTGAAGTACGCCACCAGTCGCTTGCCTCCAAAAGGAGCCTCTTTTGCCACAACGATGGATTCCCGCACCGCGGGATGGCGATTCAGCGCGGACTCGATCTCTCCTTGCTCGATGCGGAAGCCGCGGATCTTTACCTGGTCGTCCAGCCGGCCGAGGAATCGGATGTTTCCGTCGGGCAGGTAGGATACCAGGTCTCCAGTGCGGTACAAGCGCTCCTCGGGCTGCTCCGGGAGCGCACCCGTGACGAATTTCTCCGCGGTGAGATCGGGCCGGTTGTGATAGCCGCGCGCCAAACCCACTCCGCCGATCCAGAGTTCGCCCGGGACGCCGACGGGCGCGGGCTGGAGATTGGCGTCCAACACAAAACAGCGCACGTTGGCGAGTGGTTGTCCAATGTGAGGCGTCCTATCGTCCGCTGTGCAACGCGCCATCGTGGAGCAGACCGTCGCCTCCGTGGGACCATAACCGTTGAGTAACAGCCGGCCCGGCGCCCAACGTTCGACGATGTCGGCCGTCAACGCCTCGCCGGCGGCGATGACCGTCTTGAGAGCGGGCAAACTGGCAGGATCGAGCGCCCGCATCAACGAAGGCGGAAATGTCGCCGCAGTGACGCCGGCGTCTCGTAGGAATCGAAGCATCTCTGGTCCGGGGAGCCGCGCCTCTTCCGAAGGGATGCAGAGAGCGGCGCCGGCGGTGAGAGCCTGAACGATCTCGGAGACCGCCGCATCGAAACTGAGCGAGGAGAATTGCAGGACGCGGCTCACCGCAGAGACTCCCATCAGCCGGATCTGCGCGAGGGCGAGGTTCACGATGCCGCGATGCTCCACCAGAACGCCCTTCGGCTTGCCGGTGGAGCCGGATGTATAGATCACGTAGGCGAGATTCCCGATTTCAGCGAGCGGCGGCGGGTTGTCCGCACTTTCCGAGGAGAAGTCGGCCTCTACGAAGAGGGTCTCAACGGCGTGCGGCGGCAGGACGCCGGCCACTGACTTCTGCGAGATCATCAGCCGAACGCCTGAATCCTCGATCATGAACGAGAGGCGCTCTGCCGGATACGACGGATCGAGCGGGACGAAGGCGCCGCCAGCTTTGAGCACGCCCAGGATGGCGGCCACCGCGTCGTACGAGCGCTCGACCGCGAGTCCCACCAGCGCTTCGGGCCCCACGCCGCGCCGGCGAAGCAGGTGCGCCATCCCGTTCGCGCGCTCGTTCAGTTCGCGATATGTCCACTGGCGCCCATGCACCATGATGGCAATCGCTCCGGGGGTTCGCGCCGCCTGCTCCTCAAACACCTCGTGGAAGCACTTGTCCCGGGGGTAGTCGGCGGCGGTGTCGCTCCATTGGATCAGCATTCGGTGGCGTTCTTCGGCTGAAAGCGGCGCGGTTTCCGCGGCGCCTTGAAGGGGCTGCGTCGCCGGGCGCAGATTATCCGGCGGGAAGAGGGCGGAAGAGTCCGGATCCATTTTCTGCGTTCCCGCCTACGCCCCGGACGCCGACACCTGCCCGCCTTCGATCAACCGGCGCGCTTCCTCATCGGACAGTCCCTCCAGCTCCGACAACAGGCGCGCCAGCTCCGGATCGTCGCCTTGCCCGAGCTGTACTTCAGCAATCGTCTCGGCCAGACCTGCGATTGTCGGACGCTCGAACAGCGTGCGCAGCGGGACCTGCACCTGAAACGCGGCGCGGGCGCGGGAGATGACCAGCGTCGCCACGAGCGAATGTCCGCCCAGCTCAAAGAAGTTGTCGTGAATGCCGACGCTTGGCAGGTTCAGCACCTCGCACCAGATTGCGGCGAGCGCCTCTTCGACCGGAGTGCGCGGCCGCTCGCCGGCGTTGACCGAAGACTCCCTCGCCTCCTCCGGAGCGAGCAGAGAGCGGCGATCCAGCTTGCCAGTGGCGTTGAGAGGAAGCGCGTCCATGAGCACAATCGCGGCCGGCGTCATGTAGTCCGGCAACTGTTCTGCTACAAACGCGCGCAGATCGATATCGGCGACCTCGGATCTCTTGACGACGTAGCCCACCAGACGCTGGTCGCCCGGCCGGTCCTCTCGCAGGACGACGGCGGCCTGCGACACCGCCGGATGCCGCGCGAGCACGCTCTCGATCTCCCCGAGTTCGACGCGGAATCCGCGGATCTTCACCTGGAAGTCGACGCGACCGAGAAACTCAATGCTGCCGTCGGCGAGGTAACGCACCCGGTCGCCGGTGCGGTACAGGCGTCCCGGACCGAACGGATTGGCGATAAAACGCTCTGCGGTGAGCTGCGGCTCGTTCAAGTAGCCGCGCGCCACGCCCGCCCCTCCGATATGCAGTTCGCCCGGCGTCCCGAACGGCGCCACTTTCTGCGCCGAGTCGAGAATGTAGGTCTGGGTGTTGGCAATGGGCCGGCCGATCGGCAGAGTGGCCGCTTGCCGGGCCGATGCGCTGCAACCCTCTTCGGTGAAGGTCAGGCACCCGACCGTGGTCTCAGTGGGACCGTAGTGATTGATCACGGAGCAGCGGCCAGTTTCCTTCACGCGCCGCACAAGATCCCACGACGAGGCTTCGCCTCCGAGCACCAGCGTTTTCCGCGGCAAGGCGTTTCCCGGATGCTGCGAACCCATCAGCGCAACCAGGTTCGACGGCGTGATCTTGAGGACGTCTACTGGGCGCTCACGCAGCTCCGCGCCGAACAGATCGGCGTCCACCGCGGTCTCGTGCGCAATCACGTGCAGGCAGCCGCCCGAGAGCAGCGCCGGGAAGACGGCCGTGTTGCCGAGGTCGGCGGCGAGCGGAGAGACGGTGGCGTAGTGCAGACCCTCGCGCTGAGGGTCGAGCAGATCAATGATCGACTGCGCGTAGTTGACCAGATTCGCGTGTGTCACAGCGACGCCCTTGGGCGTGCCAGTAGATCCCGACGTGTAGATGACGTAGACGAGATCCTGCGGCGTTGCGAGGCTGTCCGGTTCGAAAGCTGGCTCGGCGGCGAGCGTTTCCGCGTCGCGGTCGAGGCAAACGATTTCGCCCTCGAACTCTGGCAGCCCAGCCAGGAAGCGTTCCCGGGTAATCAGAACGGGAGGTTGTGTACCGGCCAGCAAGCTCTGGATTCGGGCCTTCGGCAGGTCGGGATGAAGCGGTACGTACGCTCCGCCTGCTTTGAGTATTCCCAACACGGCGACGATCATTTCTGCGGAACGGTCCATGAGCAGGG
>Ga0209683_10000624_pt1 | contig 13667 bp, 7 predicted proteins | sample DOMMetBare2Fresh_FD_187474 | JGI IMG/M metagenome (GOLD analysis project Ga0209683, IMG submission 187474) | Wetland sediment microbial communities from St. Louis River estuary, USA, under dissolved organic matter induced mercury methylation -... | ecosystem: Environmental > Aquatic > Freshwater... | reverse complement strand
AGCGCGTCAACCGCCCCGACTTTGGCAGCGGCTTGTTGCAGTTGATCTTCGCGCCGAACAGCCCTGAATTAGCGGCGGCCTTGCAGTTCACTGTGCAGGGCGCGCTGCAGCAGTGGCTCGGTGACGTGATTCAGGTGCAGGCGCTCAACGTGATCAGCGAGGACTCGACGCTCCAGGTGGAGCTGAAATATATCGTGCTGAGCACTGCCGAATCGCGCACTGACGTCTTCGTGCGAGGAGGTGTTTAAATGGACGGCGAAACCTTGAAATGTTCAGATGAGCGGCGCCGGCAGTTAGTGCGCGATCAGGCCGAACAAGAAGGCGGTCTGAACGGCATCGATTACATTGAAGTCGTCGAAGGCACTCATCAGCGTCTACTGTGCGTCCATTTTTTCGGCGAAGTTCCTTCGCTGGTGCGCGCCAACGTGCGCATTGAAGGCGGCAGCCGCATTCGAGGCATGCAGGTCCTCGAAGTCGAGCCGCATGAATCAGAGGATCCGGAGCACCAGGACTGCTTGCGTATCCAGGTCGATACCGCCGGTGATTTCTCCTGTTACAAGGTGTGTCTCTACGAAGTTGATAGCGATGGCCTCACGACAGATCAGCCATTGCAGGGATTCGATCCGCGTTACACGTGTGCCGAGTTCAGCTTCAAAGCCGATTGCCCAGGTGATCTCGATTGCAAAGTCGAACCGGTCTGCTTGCCGTTGGCTTCGACGCCGCCCGAGATCAACTACCTCGCGAAAGATTACGCCAGTTTTCGCCAGTTGCTTTTTGATCGGTTGTCGCTGCTGCTGCCCGATTGGCCGGAGCGGCACGTGCCCGACATTGGCGTCGCGCTCGTTGAGGCGCTGGCTTACACGGGCGATTACCTGAGCTACTACCAGGACGCGGTAGCGACCGAGGCCTATCTCAATACCGCCCGGCAACGAATCTCGGTGCGGCGCCATGCCCGCCTCGTCGACTATTTCGTTCACGAAGGCTGTAATGCCCGGGCGTGGCTCACGATCTCGACCAATCAAGACCTCAACGAGCCGGGACTGACCTACCGGGACATCTACTTCATCGCCGGCGCCGACGACGACCAGGCCATCGTTTTCGAACCTCTCGTCGAAAATCCCGACGAGCAGTTACGGTTCTATCAGGCGCACAACGAGATTCACTTCTACACCTGGGGAGATCAGGAATGCTGCCTGCCGCGCGGTGCCACTACAGCCACCCTGAGAGACAAATGGATCGCGCCGCAACCTGCGCCGCCTGCGAACCAGCAGCCCGGACAACACAAGCAGGCCGGATATTACCCGCCTCAACCCAAGCCGGCGCCGCAGCGCCGCTTGCAACTCAAAAAAGGCGACGTGCTGATCTTCGAAGAGGTGATTGGGCCGAAGACCGGCAGTCCGAACGACGCCGATCGTTCGCGACGCCACGTCGTGCGTCTGACCAATGTGACGCCGGTGGAAGACCCACTCTGCCGCGAGGCGCCCATAAATTCGGACGAAGATCTGCCGATTCCGCTGCTGGAGGTCGCATGGGGGCCTGAAGATGCGCTGCCCTTTGATCTCTGTCTGTCAGCGCGGATGCCGGCGCCGGATTGCCGCCAGGTGACCGGAATCAGCGTCGCGCGGGGAAACGTAGTCCTCGTCGATCACGGACGCAGGATAGACTCGTCCGAGTATTTGGGACAGGTGAGTCAAAAAAGCATTCAAGGCGAGTGTGCCTGCGAAGGCAGCGTCATGGACCTGACGTCGAGGCCCGAACCTTTTCGGCCGGTGCTCGAAAAGAGTCCGTTGACTTTCAGCGAGCCGCTCGACTTCACCGCGCCTGCTTCCCTGAGTGTGTACCAGGATCCACGGTTGGCCTTGCCCCAGATTCATTCGCTCATCGGTTTGCCCGCCAAGTGTCTTGAACCGGGCGACCAAAGGAAACCGGAAGTTCTGCCCGAAGTCGATCCGTCAGATTCTCGTTGGCGCTGGCGTTCGCGACTCGACCTGTTGGGGAGCGGCGGACTCGATCAGGACTTCGTCGTCGAGATGGATAACGATGGTCGCGCGCACTTGCGCTTCGGAGACGACGAGCTTGGGCGGATGCCGCAAGCCTGCATGTTCTTTAATGCCGTCTATCGTGTTGGCAACGGCACTTTGGGAAACGTCGGGGCGGATGTGATTACAGCGGTTGGCTGGCACAACAGGACCGTAAGCGGTATCCAGCTGCATCCTCGCAATCCTTTACCCGCCGCGGGAGGCCGGCCGCCTGAACCGATGGCCGAAGCCAAACTGTTTGCGCCGATGACTTTTGCGAAGCAACTCGAACGCGCGATTACCGCTGACGACTATGCTCGACTCGCCGAACTATACCCGCGCAAAAAGGTACAACGCGCCGGCGCTTCGCTGCGCTGGACGGGAAGCTGGTATGCGGCGGAAGTATCGATCGATCCTTTCGGAAGCGAGACCGCCGATCCGAAAATGCTGCAACAGATCAAAGGTTATTTGCATCGCTACCGGCGCATGGGCCACGACGTGGAAGTAGAGCAAGCGCGTTACGTGCCACTCAAGATCGAGTTGCAGATCTGCGTGCGGCCTCGCTATCTGCGCGGCCATGTGGAAGCGGCGCTGCTCGATATCTACAGCGGGCGAGTGCTGCCGGACGGCACGCTCGGACTGTTTCATCCCGACAACCTCACGTTTGGTGATGGCATTTATTTGAGCAAGCTGGTGGCTGCGGCGCAGGCGGTCGTGGGCGTCGAGAGCGCGCGAGTCACCAGGCTGGAGCGGCTTGGCGAGGGCGCTCACGGGGAAATCCAGGCAGGCATTCTCAAGCTTGGGCCGTTGGAGGTAGCACAGCTGGATAACGATCCCAACTTCCCCGAGCATGGAACTTTGAAGATAACAATGAGAGGTGGGCGATGACCTGCAATTGCGGACGTGGCGGAAACCTGCCCTGCGGTTGTTGTGAAGGCGTCGAGCTGCTGACGCCGGCAGCGATCGGCAACCGGCCCGGCCTTGACGCGATCAACTATCGAGTGGGGACTCACGGGACGTTTCTCGAGACGATGAAAGCGCGGCTCTCCGGCAACCAGCTCTGGTCGCTCGCCGGCTTGAAAACACGCGACTCGAGCGACGCCTCGATCGCACTGCTGGACGGCTGGGCCACAATTGCCGACGTGTTGAGTTTCTACCAGGAACGGATCGCCAACGAAGGTTATCTTGGCACCGCCACCGAGCGGCGCTCGATTCTGGAGTTGGCGCGGCTGGTTGGCTATGCGCTTCGTCCCGGCGTGTCGGCCAGCGCCTATCTGGCTTACACACTCGACAAACCGGTGGCTATTCCGCCGCTGCTCGATAAGCCGGCCCCGGAACCTGAAGATCCTCTGGTAACGATCCCTGAAGGCAGCCGCTCGCAAAGTGTCCCTGGCCCGGGCGAGCTGCCGCAGTCGTTCGAGACTTCCGAAGACCTCGTGGCCCGCTCCGCCTGGAATAATCTTCAAGTGCGCCTGACGCGTCCGCAAAGAATCGACGGCGACACGCGCGTCATCTATCTGAAGGGATTACCAAACCTGAAGCCGGGTGATCCCTTACTGATCATCGCCAGCCCTGCCGTGGTCTATCGCGTGGAGACCGTTACGGCCGACCCGGCAAACGACCGCACCAGGGTCACTTTCAAACCCTGGTCGGAAGCCGGCGCTGCGCTTGGGTTGGTTGCTCGAGTCGCAGAAACGGTGAATCGGTTCAGCGCCGCCGAGCGCTTCGGTGTTGTTCCTACCAGCCGATCAGGCCGAGCAGTGCTGGCTCAACTGGAGCAATTGCAAAAACTAGCGGCGGCAGGAGCCCCCGCCGAAGAGATGAAGAGCACGCTGGTGGATGAGGTACTGCCAAAGTTGCGGGAAGTGCATCAGGCCGCGATCGTCGGCAGGTTCACTCGCGTACAGCCCTGGGTGCGTGACCTGGTGGACGCCCTCGAAGGTGCGCTTCAGGGCAGAAGCGCGGGCGAGATCAAGACCGCGTTACCCGATGTTCAGAGCGCTTCAACCATCGATTTGACGGCAGTGCTTCCGGCTTTGGCCAGGCCGCGCTCGGTTCCACCGCAAGACTCGACGGAGTTGCCGCGTAGTGTGAGTACGTCGCTGGGAAACACCACCGACGCCGTGCCTAAGTTGCTCGGATCCCTGGTGCCGGGTGTAGAAAATGTCTTGTACAAGGCCTGGAAAAACGTTCCGGTCACGGCGGCGCCCGCGTCCGAAGCGCACTTGTTCAGGGTTCGCGCTTCTGTCTTTGGCCATAACGCGCCACTGGAGCCGACGAGAAATACCGCCGGCGTGATCACCGGAACGAAAGAATGGGACTTACTGAAACCCGTCAGCCCCCCAACGACGGAAACGTTCGAGATCATTGTCGGGGAAAAACAGGGAACTGGCCCGGCGTCCGAGCGTACCGTTGTGACTGAGATTCACCTTGGTGACAAATCTACCGACTCTGTTGCGTTGCAGAACCAGCAAGAGACGAAGATCAAATTTAAGGCGATTAACGACGTGATCATGGTCAAACTTGACCGCTCGACGGTGCCTGCTCCACCGCCTTCTGTCGTTATAATGCCTCCGGTCACAACCGCGCCTCTCACGCCAACGACTAATTTAGTATTCACTTTTACTAACCGGCCGATAATGTTCAAGCTGGAAATTCCGCTGACCGGAAAAGCCGTTGCTACTCTGCTCAAAATTGATGCGGCCGTCAAACTGACTCAGCCCGTCAAGGACGACAACAGCGGCGACCTTACCACCAAAGTGGATCTGCAAATTCCGGGCGTGATCCAGAACAGGGAAGAACCGAGGTTCCTTTGGCTGGACGCACCCTACGAACAGATCGTGCCCGGTAGTTGGATAGTGCTCGAAAAGCCCGGCACAGTCATCGATACCAGCACAGGTCTGCCGGCCGATTCAACCCTCGTCATTACCAAGGCGCTCGCTGTTTCTGAACGCTCGCGCGCGGAGTATGGAATCTCTTTGAAGAGCATGCGTCTTAGGCTTGGTCACGACTGGATTGATCCCACTCGGGGAAAAGATACGTTTGAAACAGTTCGCGGCACCGCAGTGTTTGCCGGCAGCGAACGACTCGAGCTGGCCGAAGAACCGATTGAAAAAGCGATTGCCGGCAACGAGCTCGAGTTGGACGGCTTGTACGACGGCCTTGAAGCCGGGCGGTGGCTAATCCTCTGCGGCGAACGAACCGACGTCGTCAACAGTCCGCCGCTGAAGCGAATCGGCGCAGCGGCGGATGCGGCGCCCGAGGTACATGTCGAAGGCGTGCCCGCGACCGAACTAGTGATGCTCGCCGGCGTCGAACAGCGTTTTGATCCCGAGCTTCGCGGTGACAAGACACACACTTACCTGCGGCTCTTCGGCAACCTGGCCTACAAATACAAGCGCGACACGCTGATCGTCTACGGCAACGTAGTCAACTCCACAAATGGCGAGACGCGCAACGAAGTGCTTGGCAGGGGAGACGCGAGTAAGTCGCTGCAGACATTCACTCTGAAACAGAGTCCGTTGACGTTCGTTGCCGCTTCTAATCCCGACGGCGTGGAAACGACGTTGAAGGTGCGCGTCAACGACGTGTTATGGCATGAGGCCGACGACCTTTCGAGCCTGGGGCCGAACGACTACGGCTACATCATGCGGACCGACGACGAGGACAAGACGTCGGTGATCTTCGGCACGGGCGAGCACGGCGCTCGTTTGCCCACGAGCCCCGATAACGTCAGTGCCGTTTATCGAAACGGCATCGGCAAGGCCGGAAACGTCAAGGCCGATCAGATCAGCCTGCTATCGACGCGACCGCTCGGCGTGAAAGGCGTGACCAATCCGATGCCGGCCAGCGGCGGAGCCGACCGTGAGTCGCGCGATCAGGCGCGGCGCAATGCGCCATTGGCAGTGATGGCCCTGGATCGCCTGGTCTCGACGCGTGACTATGCCGACTTCGCGCGCACCTTTGCCGGTATCGCCAAAGCGAGCGCGGAGCGATTGTCGGACGGCCAACGGCGCCTCGTGCATCTGACCATTGCCGGCCAGGACGATATTCCGATCGAGACGACGTCTGACCTCTATCGCAACCTTGGCAAGGCGCTCCGTAACTTTGGCGATCCACACCAGCCTATCCAGATCGCTTTGCGCCGGTTACTTTTGCTGGTGCTCGAAGCGAGGGTACGTGTGTTGCCGGACTACCTCTTTGAAAAGGTGGAACCAAAGATCCGCGCCGCCTTGCTGGATCGTTTCAGTTTCGAACGGCGCGAGCTCGGACAAGATGCGTTGCTCAGTGACGCGATGAGCACCATTCAGCATGTCGAAGGCGTCGCTTACGTCGACATGGACAAGTTCGACTGGATCGATGAGACGAAGGTGATCGAGCACCTCTCCGGCGGTCCCTCGCTCGGCGACAGCGTCATGCGCAAAGAGCGCATCTCCGTCGCGCTCGCCTTGATCGATGCGAACGAGATCGATGCGGCCAAACGCATCAAGCCGGCCGAGATCGCTTACCTGAGCCCGAGCGTTCCCGACACGATCATTCTTACGGAGATAAGCTCATGAATAAAGCTGATCGGTTATACCAGTTATTGCCGGCGGTGTATCGCATGGTTGATGCTGAGCAGAACCACTCCTTGCGCGACCTCCTGCGGGTGATCTCAGAGCAAGTGAACAACGTCGAAGATGACATCAGCCGGCTTTACGAAAACTGGTTCATCGAGACCTGCGAGGACTGGGTAGTGCCCTACATCGGCGAACTGATCGGATATGAGCCAGTGCACGAGGCAGGCGAACCCGGCGATCCGCGGCAGGCGCAGGGGCACGCGTTGAACAAGATCCTGATTCCCCGGCGCGAAGTCGCCAACGTGATCCGTTATCGCCGTCGCAAAGGCACCCTCGCGTTGCTGGAGTTGCTGGCGAACAACGTCTCGGGTTGGCCCGCGCGAGCAGTCGAGTTTTACAAGCTGCTTGGTTGGACGCAGCATCTCAACCATCCGCGTCTCAAACGCGGGCAACCGGCAAATTTGGGCGACGGCGAGCGACTCGATCTGCTTGGCGGACCTTTCATGAAGAGTACGCATACGGTGGATGTGCGGCGACCCAACTCGCACCACAGCCGGGGGCTCTTCAACATCGGCAGCATCGGCGTTTTCGTTTGGCGGCTCAAGACCTATTCGGTGACAGAGACACCGGCGTACTGCATTGAAGAGGAAGGCCCCGAGTGCTACACCTTTAACGCGCTGGGCCACGACACTCCGCTTTACAACGTCGCGCAACCGGAAGACTCGCCCACCCACATCGCCGATCAACTCAACCTGCCCGTGCCCATTCGCCGCCGGCCCTTTGCAGAGCACACCCCTGAGCGGCCGTCCAGCAAGCCGAGACACGCGTCGGCCGACTATTACGACCGCAGCGTGTCGGTCTCGGTGCCGGATCGCACGGGTAAGTTGAACGAGATTCCGCGCCAGCTCGTAATTCCGGCGAACCTGAGCGACTGGCAAAAGTTTCGCCCGGCGCGCGGCTTTGTGGCCGTCGATCCCGTGCTCGGCCGCATCGTCTTTCCCTCCAATCAAAAACCGCGTCACGGCGTGGTGGTGTCGTATCAATATGCGTTCAGCGCCGACATCGGTGGTGGCGAGTATGAACGTCCATTGTCTGAACCCGCCGAGGCATATGTCATTCGCGTCGGCAAGCACGAGCGTCTATTTACGATCAAAGAGGCTTTGCTGGCGTGGCAGAATCGGCAGCCACCCGCGCGCGCGGTGGTCATCGAGATTCAGGACAGCGGTGTCTACACCGAGCAACTCAATATCAACCTGGAGCCAGGTCAGTATCTCCAGATTCGCGCGGCGCAGCGCAAGCGTCCGGTTCTTCGGCTGTTGGATTACCAGGCCAGTCTTCCGGATGCTCTGAGAATCCAGGGCGAGAAGGGAAGTCGTTTCGTTCTCGACGGTCTAGTGGTTGGCGGACGTGGTCTTCAAATCAACGGGCAGGAAGACGTGAACGACGCGCACGTTTCGCCTTCAGGAATGGTTGAGAACGATCTTTGCGACGTGACGATACGCCACTGCACGCTCGTTCCCGGTTGGAGTTTGCATTGCAACTGCGAGCCGCAGCGCCCGAACGATCCCAGTCTCGAGCTGGAGTACACCAACGCGCGGATCAGGATCGAACACAGCATCATCGGCGCCATCACTACCGAAGCCAGAGAACGGGCTACCGAACCGCAGCCGCTGCAAATCACCGACAGCATCCTCGATGCCACCAGCGAGGATCGCATCGCACTGGGAAGCTCGCGCGGTGCGATTGCCTACACCGCTCTGACCATTGCTCGCTCAACCGTCATCGGGCGCGTGCAAACTCATTCCATCGAGCTGGCCGAGAACACGATCTTCAACGGCGTCGTTACGGTCGCCCGTCGAGGCAGAGGCTGCGTGCGCTTCTGTTATGTATCCGACGACTCGCGCACGCCTCGCCGCTACGAATGCCAGCCGGATCTCGTAAAAAACGCCGTCAGCGAGAACGCGGACATTGCCGCGTCTGCCAAACCTGGCGCGCTGCAGCGTGAGGCCGATCGCGTCCGGCCATTATTCAACAGCCTGCGCTACGGCACGCCCGCCTATTGCCAACTGGCAGATCGTTGCGCAGAGGAGATCACGCGAGGGGCGGACGATGAGTCGGAGATGGGAGTCTTTCACGATCTATTTCAGCCCCAGCGCGCGGCCAATCTGCGTGCGCGTCTGGATGAATATACCCCCGCCGGCATGGATGCCGGAATCGTCTACGCAAATTAGGAGGAAACCATGCAAGGCGAATTTAGAGGCGACGTCAGCCGCGACAGTTTCGATCAAAGCAAACGTTTTAGCCGTGTGCTCATGCAGCAGGGACGCGTTCAGCTCGATGCCGATTTGAACGAGCAAAGCGACATACTGTTGCACTACCTGCGTTCACTGGCAAGGGACTTCATTGGCCCGCATGGCGGGAGCAGTAGCCAGCCCGGCTTCACATTAATCACCACCGAGGCTGAAATTGACGCCCTGAACGATCCGAACGCCAGCCGCTTGAAAACCTCGCTGCGAAAGAGTGGTTTCCTGATTGGCACTGGCCGCTACTATGTCGACGGCTTGCTCTGCGAGAACGACAACTACCTCGGCTACATCGAACAGGACGGCTATCCGTTCTCAGGGAGCCTGACGCTCGAAGTGATCATGGGTCCGCCGGGAGAATTCCTGGTTTTTCTCGACGTCTGGGAACGTCATGTCTCCTGCAACGAGGATGGAAGCATCTGCGAGGTTGCTCTTGGTGGGCCAGACACCGCCACTCGTGGGCAGATCGTTTCCGCGGTCGTGGTTCCACCGCCCGGAGAAGACACTCAGGGGCTATACGATCAGCAAAAGCTGCACGACCTGGTCAAGGCCCTGCGCGATGCGAAGGCCATCCTGCCTCCCGATGCTAACGCGATCGCTACAGCCAAGGAGGCGCTTGACGCCTTCGCCGAGACTTCGCGCGTGGCGCTGAGCAGTATAACCACGGGCACTTTGCAGGCTCGGGCTCGCATCACGGGCCTGCCCGAAGGCGATTGCAATATTCAGCCCGAAGCTCAATATCGCGGCCCGGAAAACCAACTCTATCGCGTTGAGATTCACCGCGGCGGCGTCGCCTGGGATGGCACATCCGACGGCGAGAGTCCCGCCGGCAACGCGAGCACGGCGGCCACCTTCAAATGGTCCCGAGACAATAGCTCGATTTATTTTCCGATTCTTTCGCTGGAGGGCGACTCCGTCAAAGTATCGCACCTCGGCCGCGACACAAGTCGCAGTCTGCAGGTCGATGATTGGGTTGAAATCGTAGCCGACGATCTGGTGCTGCAAGGACAGCCGGGACCGCTGCGCCAGATAAAGAGCGTTAACCCAGACGAGTTGACGGTGACGCTTACAGACGCAGTCGATCTGAGTTACGAGGAAGACAGCAGGCTGCATCCAGTGTTGCGGCGCTGGGACCAGCGGCGCTCCGATGGCGAGGACGCGGAGGGTCTGCTACTCGTTAAGGAGGGAACGGGCGAAGACCTCAATTGGATTGAGCTCGAGGATGGCGTACAAATCCAGTTTCAGAGAAGCACTGGTGCCAGCATCAAGCGCCGGTATCGCGCCGGCGACTACTGGTTGATTCCTGCGCGAGTCGCGACCGGGGACGTGTTATGGCCCAGGGAGCTTCAGGGCACGAAACCGGTAGCCAGGGCGTTGCCGCCACACGGCGTCGAGCACCACTACGCGCCCATCGCGGTGATCTCAACCGACGGTTCGCAAAAATTAGTTCTTGAGGAGGACCTCCGGCGCAAGTTCAGTCCCGCGGCGGTCTAGCTGAGTCTGTCTCGGGCATCACATAGAAGTTGTCTGGCGGCATGCAGGTATTCATTAATAAATTCCTTTGAAAGGTTGTGACCACAATCGGCAACACAGGCCGTAGACAGACAGGCACAGTCGTTATCGCCAGGATCCGCGGATAGCGACTTTTCCAACGTGTTTTGAGCGGATCAATGCTGGCACAGTCGTTGCTTGTATGGCTTTATTTCAACTGTTAGTCGGCGGCGGGCTCGGCGCCGCATGTCGTCTTAGCATTTCCTGACTCGCGGGGAGGTTCCTCAACGATCTCTTCGTTTCGCTAAGGAGAAAATATGCGGGTCGCAAAGCCAACTTTGACCTTCACCGTATTGGTTGTTGGCACGCTGGCGTTGGGTTCCTTCCAGGCAGCACACGGAACCAACTACAGCATGGGGTGCATAAACAACTATAGTCCGGCGGGCATTGGTCCCGACCTCTCCAATCGTTGCAAATCCACCGACGGGTTCTCAAGCTGGTTCAATTTGTTTGGCCAACACAGTCTGCGGTTTTACTGGCATGACCAACTCGTATGGCCACGGGACTATACGGAAGACAGCTTTACCGGTGGCGGTGACAACATCGAGGCTGATTGGTCGTCAGCTGACCTTAATGTGTTTTCAGGACATGGCAGTTGTCAGAATCCACCAAATGCGAATAGTCCGGATTTTATTGTCACGGCGAAACCGGGCGCAAACAACTTTGTGGACATAAAGAAGTTTTTGCGTTTCGGCGAATTCCCCGGGTCGGGTGTGTTTGGACAAAACGGGAATCTGAATACCTTTATAGTGGACGCGAGTTGTCCGATGGATCTGGTGTCGCTAACGAATCAGTGGTGGGATGCGTTTCAGGGTCTCCACCTGGCGATGGGCCACTCTGGTGATTCCAATCACGATAACCTTGACTCTGACGCGAAGCTTCCTACCGTGGGGATGTACCTGGGTCCGTTTGGGGGTCCGTTTGGACCCTTTGGTGGGTTTCAGGGCCCCTCGAGTTATCGCACGGCCTGGATGTCGGCTGGGCTGATTGATGTGCAGAGCGGCGTATGTGCCGTGATCGTAGGGACTGGACGCACGGAACAAGAGGCGGTCAACCGCCGAGACTTTGAGACGCCAACGAACCGTATTCCCGATGCCATGCCGCCTGACTGGATTGCGTGGCGATGGACATGCAAGAACTAGCAGCCTTGAGTGACTGCCACGAGGAATCTTTATGAGTCTGCGAATGAGAAGAATTACCTTTGGCGTTCTGTTGCTTTTGGTATTGCCACTTGGCGCAGCGATGCAAACAAATCAGGAACAAAGCAATATGCCGCAACCGCGGAAGGTTGAAGCGGCGGAACAATCGGAACTGAAGGCCATGATTGGAAAGCGTTTCCGCCCCGAGAGCGGTAAGGAGATCGAGGTGCATGCGGCAGGTGCGTACCTTTTCGGCGCCAACGACGACCTCTTCGCGATTGAGCGGACAGACCTCGGAAGTATCGCATTTGAAACGAAAGTCTATGGTGTAACCGACGTGGCACTAGAACCGAAACAGATCGGGAAAGAGCGCTTGCTACCTCGTGTCGAAGCTGCGCTCCGCGAAGCTGGGTTTGACATCAGGGACAAGCGGTTCGCCAACTTTTATGATGAGTTTGCCGGTCGCTTTAACGGCAGGAAGCAATTGGCGGCCAATTTCGATCCAAGAAAGGCTAGCAAGCTGGTGGCCAGGACGGTTACTTTCGAACGGGTGGTGAATGGCTTGCCGGTCTTCGGGTCGGAACTCCTGATTGGACTTAACTCGGATGGCAGGATTGGTCGGTTCCGCTTGCACTGGCCGAGGCTCCGTCCGGAAGTCGTCAAAGCGGCGGTGGGGCTAGCGTCCGCCTTGCGAGCGAAGAACTGGGTGCTTCCAAAGGACCTTCAGGAGCGAGGGACGGAAATCCTGGAAGTGACGGCCGGAGTGGGGCACTCGGCATTCGCCGACCCCAGTTTTCGAAGTGCCGCCGTCGTGCGCGTGCTGTACCGTCGGACCGCGCGGACTGGCCAGTATTCACTGGCGTCCACCGGTTATAAGTACTTCGATGCCTCAGGTAGAGAAGTGGCGCTCAACGTGTTTCCGAGAGTGCCGGGCACGTCCCAGCAATACAAGCAATGATCCTCGTGATAGCTCAGTGTCATCGATCTGAATCTGATCAGGTCTATCTCTCGGTGCTTCAATGAATCGTCATGCCCAAAAGTTATTTTGCCCATCTATTCGGGATTGGGGTGAACCACTACCAATTCGAGTCGGTTTAAGATTCCAGATCGTAGACCTTTTGGGCTGGTTACGTTTGCGGCCAGCCGGGTAAGTGGCGATCCATTCAAAGCCGTGAGCAACTCGACTGGCCGGCTGCGACGCTTTCACAACAGGCTCGGCTAACAAATCGGCTTAAGAATGGTTCACGACGATCGCACAACTACTTGGGACATCCAGATGTTCGGGTGACGACGCGTTACGTGAGGATGTTTGAAGACAGTAAGCGAGTCGCGGTTGAGGCGGTGAAGCTTACCTTTGGAAAAGTTGGTCACGTATTGGCCACCTGGCCAAAACGGCCGCCGTTGCCGGCGGCTGTAAATGGTTGAAAATAAATGGTGGAGCAGAGGAGGGTCGAACTCCTGGCCTCCGCATTGCGAATTAGACGACCGGCAAAAACGTAAGTATTTGCCTTTTCAAAAGTTGCAGCCACCAAAGAATACTAAGGGTTTTGCAGTTCTTTCCCATTCGTTGCCAGCGCCTCGCCGTCCTGTGCTGTAAATTCTGTCCACAAATTGGCCACAAACTTTTATCTCTAACTAGACTCCATCTAGCCATCTAGCATAAGGCAGGTTTTCAGGACTGCTACTTCTTCTTACTGTAAAAAAGACACTGACAACGAGATTCATATCAAAGAATGGAGGCAACCTCAGGTTCTCGATCAAGAGGGTCAAGACGGCTTCGGCCGGTATCCTTCAGGCAGGCGGTCGTACTCTGGCGGTTCGACGTCTGGCACTTGCTCCAGGGCTTTGAGAAAATCTTCCCGGCTACCACGCTGGGCTCGCAGTGCGAGATAGCTCTGATTACTCCAGATCCCTATGGCCTGAGTCACTGCCAGGCTAATGAGTTGCTCAAGCGAAATCTGTTCGCGCTCAGCCAACTCCTCCGCTTGTTTGAGGACCGGTTCAGGGATTTTGGCTTCGATCGTGGTCATGATGCTTCTCTCAACTTAGCCAGCATTTGTGCTGGTGTTATTGCTTCCAGGCCAAAAGCTTCAACGC
>Ga0209683_10000623_pt1 | contig 13670 bp, 12 predicted proteins | sample DOMMetBare2Fresh_FD_187474 | JGI IMG/M metagenome (GOLD analysis project Ga0209683, IMG submission 187474) | Wetland sediment microbial communities from St. Louis River estuary, USA, under dissolved organic matter induced mercury methylation -... | ecosystem: Environmental > Aquatic >... | reverse complement strand
GAGACCTTTTTCAATAAAAAATCCGTCTTGCTTCAGGCAAAACGGAATCAAATATTTTCTGTAGTAAATTAAGCTGCCTGTATTTCTTTCTTCAGAACACTTTTTCCTAATAAATAATAAGACCCAAAGAAAACACCGTTGAACAACAAGGTTGCCAATACACTCCATTTAAAAAATGGTAATCCTGCAGCGTAACAAGCTAACAATCCGTCGAAGGTTTTGGGATAAGGCAGATTATTTATACCCCAACCACCGCCGATCCATACCATAAAGTTAGAGATAAGGAAAAAGTAAACTGCACCGGCAAGTGATCCAATCAGAATATGGCTGATATTCTTTTTATTAATAAAAAAACCAATAACTGTAATAGAAGCTATCAATATGTAATTTGATATTTGCCCGGAATAAAATCCTTTAATCGTTGTAAGTCCCTGAGTGTATAAGAACTGGTACAACAGGTCAGAAATAAACAAGGAAAGTAACGGGAATAAAAAAGCGAATCTTTTATCCTTGCTTACAGAGCCGGCAAAAAGAGCCATAGCTATCTGTGGTGCAAAACCCATTGGCCTTGTGTCCCAGATCCTGTAAAGCGCAGCCGCTACAATAAGCACAAACAATATCAGCAAATTCGATTTATTAAGTTTCATATATCATGAAGAGTTAGTTTGCAAAAATAAAAGATTTGTGTCAATAGCCCTCTTTAATTATTAACGGCTGTGAATTGGCTGTTCAGCTAAGTTTTGTAATTTTCTTTATGGCCCGGCACAACGATCTTGGCAAAGAAGGAGAAGCTTTAGCTCTTGAATACCTGCGCAAAAATGATTTTGAGATACTTCATTGCAACTGGCGTTATTTAAAATATGAGATTGATATCATTGCCAAAAAAAAAGACCTGCTCCATATTGTTGAGGTGAAAAGCCGTCATTATTTTCCAGGTGCATTTCCAGAAGAAAGTGTTACAAAAAAGAAATTTAATTTTTTAAAAAAAGCTGCCGAAGAATTTCTTTACCAGCATCCTGAATACAGGCATATTCAGTTCAATATCCTCAGCATTACATATTTCAGGAATAAAGAGCCGGAGTTTTTTTTAATCGAAGATGTCTTTCTTTAACCCTTATTATTCAAAAGTTCTTCCATTCTTTCCACCATCCTAAAAGTAGCAGGACATTCATCAAGATTTTGCTTATGCACATGGATATAATCTACCATTCTTTTTTTTGTTAAATGAGGAAAGCCGGCGCAGTCATCTGGCCTTACTTCATAAACGTTACACAAATTAGTTTTCAGATCAAGGAACTGGCACGGCGTGGTTTTATTTACCCACGATCTTACCCCTCTCTCCTTTCTAAGCCACCTTTTCTTAAAATCATCCACTGACATTTTTAAAAAAGCTGCGATCCTTTTTATATCACTACTCTTATATGTTGGAGTCATTGTTTTGCAACAATTAGCACAGGATAGGCAATCAATTCCCTCCCATGCATCATTACCAGCCTTTACAGCAATATCCTGATGACCCAGAGGTTGATCTCTTCTTAACCAATTCAAGAATTTATAAAGTGGTTTTAAACGGAACTGATCTTTAATGTTCATTATTGGTGACTGCTTTATCACCGCAAGGTATATAAGAAAAACTTTGCCAACCAGAATGGCTTGCTATTTTTGTTACACAAAATCAAAAAAGAAATGAGAAGTATATTCCTGCTAATCCTATCAGCTGTGCTGTTTTCATGCGGTAACAAAGAAGTGCAAAAAGCCTTTTGCGATGCCCCTTGCCAGCAGGATACAATTAAGTTTAAAAACGAAACCCATGAATTACAACCCTATCTCTATATCAGCGCATCCAACTGCATGCCCGATTCTGTTATTTGGAGCTACAAGGGTCTTGGCACCAACCGTAAGCTTCCTTTTACTGATTTTGGCGGGCATAAATTCAAACTGAATACATCATATATGACTTGCATTTTAAACGACACAAGCAATGTGTGGCTTTTATTTAATGATTGCAGCAATGGCCGTGGTTACTTTGCTAAAATACCTTTTGATAAAAAACTAAGTATCAAAAGGGGAAGCAGTGCATTAAATAAGTTCGACCCTAAATTTTCAGTTGCAGATGGCATGGTGGCCTATACTGACCGTGGAAATGTTTTTGTTGAAGAAATTGCTACCGGTAAAACTGGAATGATGACATTTGGCACATCAATTTCCGAACTTGATTATGATGCCATTCATGAGTATATTGATTCAGTTAATATAACTCCAACCCGTATTTGGGCAAAAGTGCTTATTGAAAAGAAATGGACGGTATTAGAAAAGAATATCACCCTGCAACAACAGTAAATGTGGGAACCCTATAAAAAAGGATTCAAAGCTTACCTGCAACTTGAAAGATCACTTTCTGATAATTCAGTGGATGCTTATATGCGGGATATTGAAAAACTTACTCAATACATTCAGTATACAGGCAATCTAAAAACTCCCTCAGATATCAAATTAAAAGACCTCCAGGGTTTCATAAAATGGATCGGTGAATTTGGTATGTCGGCAACATCGCAGGCACGCATTATTTCCGGTATAAAATCTTTTTATAAATATTGTTTGATAGAACAGATCAGTAAAACCGATCCAACTACCCTGCTTGAAACGCCAAAGCTTAAAAGGATTCTGCCCGACACACTCAGCTTTGATGAAATTGAGAACATGATCTCACAAATTGATCTTAGCAAACCGGAAGGTGGCAGGAACAAAGCGATGCTTGAGTTACTTTATAGTTGTGGTCTTCGTGTAAGTGAGTTGGTTAACCTTAAAATATCACAATTATATTTTGATGTAGGTTTTATAAGGGTGATTGGCAAGGGCGATAAAGAAAGGTTGGTTCCCATTGGCAGCAGTGCTGTGAAGTATATAAAAATTTATCTTAAGAACATCCGGGTGCATATAGCTGTAAAGCATGGAAATGAAGATATCGTTTTTCTTAACCGCCGAGGCAGTAAACTTTCAAGAGTGATGATCTTTTTAATTATAAAAGAGCTGGCAAAAAAAGCGGGGATAAAAAAAACAATTTCGCCACATACATTTCGCCACAGCTTTGCCACCCATCTTGTTGAAGGTGGCGCTGATCTTCGTGCCGTTCAGGAAATGCTGGGGCATGAAAACATTACGACAACACAGATATACACCCATCTTGATCGTGAATTTTTGAGAAAGACACTTGAGCAGTTTCATCCCGCATTTAAGTGATTTATTTTTTTGTAACCGGCATTTGTAATTCTGATAATCATCCCTTGCGTCGCACTCTTTTACTGCAACAATTCTATTCGGCTTTTATTGCACACGGATGACACGGATGTTACGGATAAAGACGGATTTTATTTTGTGCCGCAGAATTATAAAAATCCGTGTACATCTTTTAAATCCGTGTCATCCGTGTGCCAATCTCTCAAAAAAATACCCCCGACGATGCAGGGGCTTTTGTGTTATGGCAAAGAAAAGGATTACACAGTAGTAAATCTATACTGAAATTATAAAAGGAAGTTTTTATCCGCAAGCAGGATTTCCTAAGTAGAATTACTTTTTATTGGAAAATTATCTTTTCAACATGTTTTTTTCCTGATTTTTATTTATTAGTTAAAGCAAAATCAAATAGTAAAGAGCCCCGTTAACACGAGGCTCGTGTGTATGACCGGTATAGAATACTAATTTTTTGAAACCGGTTTTGAATCCGATTCTTCTTCCAGTTCATCATTATTTGAAACTATTAAACCTGCGGCAGAAACAAGTTTGATAAATTCTTTTCTGTAGCCTTCTTTATCTTCTCCCTTTGCTTTTTTAGCAAGGTTGATCACCTGTGTAAAATTTGCTTCTGATTTATATTCTGAATTACGAAGCAACAAGCCGAATTCAGCAACAGCAGCAGCAAATCTGAAATTATTGCTTGTACTTTCAAGACTCGTATTATTATCCATCACCGGATGCTCTATCAGTCTGCTGATATCTCCATCAGGCTTTTTATAACGAAGTTTAATATTCATTATCTCCCCGTCTTTTGCCGCACCTGTAATTGAATTTTTCTCCTTTTGATAACGAAGCTTATCCACCTTTTCCAAAAAACCGCTTTTTACTCCGATTGGTATTACTTCATACAAAGCCGTAACGGTATGGCCGCTTCCCAATTCACCTGCATCTTTTTTATCATCATTAAAATCTTCTTTTGCAAGCATCCTGTTCTCATAACCGATAAGACGATAGCCCTGTACTTTTTGCGGATTAAACTCTATCTGTAGCTTGACATCTTTTGCTATTGTAAATAATGTACCCCCAAATTCATTCACTAATACTTTTTTTGCTTCGTTGATGCCATCAATGTAGGCATGATTGCCATTCCCTTTATCTGCAAGCTTCTGCATTTTATTATCCTTATAATTTCCCATGCCATAACCCAGCACCGTAAGAAACACTCCGGTTTTTCTTTCCTGTTCTATCATCCTTTCAAGGTCATCATCACTACTTACACCTACATTAAAATCTCCATCAGTGCAAAGAATAACACGGTTGTTTCCTTTTTCTACAAAATTTTCTTTTGCAGTTTTGTATGCAAGTTTTATTCCTGCACCTCCGGCCGTTGAGCCACCTGCTTCAAGCCTGTCAATTGCATCTTTGATCTTTGTTTTATCTGCACCGCTTGTTGCTGGTAATACAAGGCCCGCATTGCCGGCATATACAACTATTGATACTTTATCCTGTTCTCTCAACTGATCCACCAATAATTTCATTGATGATCTTACCAGCGGAAGTTTATTTTCAGACATCATTGAACCTGAAACATCGATCAGGAAAACAATATTTGATGGTGGGAGAGTTTCAACAGGAATTTTTATTCCTTGTAAACCTACCAGCACAAGCCTGTGATCGCTATTCCATGGACATTCTGACATTTCTGTATATACTTCAAACGGATGATCATTTTCAGGTCCATCATAATCGTATTTGAAATAATTTATCATTTCTTCAATACGAACAGCGCCTGCAGGCGGTAATTGATTCGCCTGTATATACCTGCGAACATTACTATATGAAGCTGCATCAACATCAATGGAAAAAGTAGAAAGTGGATTATCATCAACTTTTAGAAACCGGTTTTCAATAATAGCATCATAATCTTCTGTATTAAATTCCCTGTCAATCGTATCTCTATTTCTTCCACTACCATTCCAATAATTTTTAGTTGAATTTGTAATCTGTATCCCTGCCACTTTACCGCTTAATGCCTGAGAATATGATTGAACATATCCATTTGATGGTGCGGTAGCACCAAGCAATTGATTGCCGCTTATTGTTGTTGAGCTGTAAGAAGTTACACGTTGCGATTTTTTTATACCATAGCCAGTTACCACAACCTCAGTTAGGTTTTGACTAGCCGGGCTAAGGGATACAGAAAGGGTTTCCTGCCCTTTTAATTTTATTTCTTTTGTATCAAAGCCCACTGAAGTGATGACAAGTGTAGCTTTCGAGCTTGTAACGATGATTTTAAATTTACCCTTCTCATCGGTCGTTACTCCGTTTTTAGTTCCTTTTTCAACAACGGAGGCAGAAGGAATCGGGCTACCTGCATCATCGTTAATGACACCGCTAACTGTAAAATTTGCTGTGGGACTGAAGGCTGCCACTGAAATAAACAAAGGGGCCAGGTAGATCAATAGCTTTTTCATAAACAAGTTTTATAGCATGATGCAACGACTTTCACAGTTACATAACCGAAAACAAACATTTTCTTATTAATTTTAGCCATTGGCTTTTTTAAAGAATATATCATCCACTAACCAAAGTGACACCGAGCTGGTTTTACTTTACCGCCAAACCGGGGATCTGAAAATATTAGGTGATTTATACCAACGTTACATGGAGCTTGTATATGGCGTTTGTCTGAAATACCTGAAAGAACCGGAACATGCACAGGATGCAGTGATGCAGATCTTTGAAGAACTGGTATTAAAATTGAAAAAGCATGATGTTGAGAATTTTCGCGGATGGCTGCACCAGGTGGCAAAGAATTATTGCCTGATGCAACTAAGAACGCCAAAGAATTTAAAAACAGTGGAACTTTCGCCATTACTTATGCAAAACGAGGAAGATGTGCATCTGAATGGCATGATGGAAAAAGAGGAGAATTTTAAAAAATTAGAGAATTGTATTGCCTCTCTTTCCGACGAACAAAGAACGATGATAAAACTGTTTTATCTAGATGGTAAGTGTTATAATGAAATAGTGGAAATAACAGGTCATGGATGGAATCATGTACGCAGCTCCATCCAAAACGGAAGAAGGAATTTGAAGTTGTGCATGGAGAAGAAGTCAGAAGTCAGTAGTCAGTAGTCAGTAGAGACAAGGCATGCCTTGTCTGTATGGGAGTCAGGAGTCTAAATCAGGAATTTGTAATTTATATTGGAATTTATTTAAATAAGTGTCAGAAGAAAATAACATAAAGAATTTTACAGCTGCCGATATTGAAAAATATTGGAAAGGCAAGTTGAGCGCTGCAGAAATGCATGCTATGGAAAAAGCTGCGATGGATGACCCTTTTTTTGCTGATGCGTTGGAAGGCTATCAATATGCAAACACTGCCGACGATGATCTGGCTGTTATTAAAGAAAAGCTTACTAAAAGGACTACCACCACTGCTGTTGTTATCCCGATCAAACAAAAGAAATTTAATTGGCTTCGTGTAGCTGCTGCTATCATTATTATTGGTGGAGCAGGTGTATTGGTACAGCAATTATTTTTTAATAACAACAAGGAACATCAGATAGGAAGTGTGTCAAAAGAAAATGAAAAAAGTTCTGACATTGTTACAAATAACAAACCCGCAACACCTGATACTTTAAAACCATTAGTTGCCGACCCCGGTTCAGTGACATTTAAAACAGATACAAAACCAACCAGCACTGAGGTCGTTACTTCTAACCTGTCTGCTACCATTGACACTTTCAAGTCTTATAATTATAACAGCACAGTAGCTGATATTAAAAAAGCAGCTGAAGATTTAAAAGCTCAAAGCTCCCCTGCCATAGCAAAATCAGAAAGAAAAGAAGATGATACAAAAGATAAAGCATTACCTGCAAGAATTACGGACAATTCAGAAGGTTTAGTTAGTAAAAAACCTGAGGGTGATATCAAAGCAAAAAATGCCGAAGCTTTTTATGATCGTGAAAGAAATAATGCCATCAACTTAGCTAATAAATATAATTATCGGGTTGTTGATGCACAAAACAATCCTGTTCCATTCGCAAATGTGATGAACACCCGTGACAACGTTGGCACTTATACTGACATCAGGGGTAATTTCAACCTTTTATCAAGTGATAGTATAATGGATGTGCAAATCAGATCGCAAGGCTTTGTTGCAAATAATTACAGGCTGATGCCTTCCACACAACAAGGAGCTTTGGTTTTGAAAGAAGATGAAAATGCAAGAAAACAGATTACCCAGGTAAACCGTCAATTGGTAGCCAGCGTGACAAGAAAAGACAGCACTGAAATTGAAGAACCCGAAGTTGGATGGGGAAATTATAACACTTACGTTCAGAATAATATCCAGATACCGGAAAACATTCGCGGAAAAAAGGCCAGCAAGGATGTTGAACTTAGTTTTGATGTAGATAAAAATGGTCAGCCGATAAATATTAAAGTAACAAAGTCATCGCAATGCAAAGAATGTGATGAAGAAGCAAAACGTCTTCTGAAAGAAGGGCCAAAATGGAAAAGAAAAGGGAAAAAATCCAAAACAACTATCTCCATAGCCATCGATCAGAAATGAGATGATAACTATTATCTATTCCCTTACCTTTGTCGTCCTAAATTAATTGAAATCATGAAAAAAATCTTTTTATTAGCAATCGCTTCATTTATACTTTTTTCAAGTGAAGCACAGCAACTGAACACACCTCAACCAAGCCCGACAGCAAACATTAAGCAAAATTTTGCTTTATCAAGTATTGAGATCTCTTATTCCCGTCCGGGTGTAAAGGGTCGTAAGATCTTTGGCGATCTTGTTCCTTACGGAAAAGTATGGAGAACAGGAGCTAACAATGCAACAACTATCACTTTTGGTGAAGAAGTAACAATTGGCGGTAAAAAAGTTGCCGCCGGGAAATATGGCTTGCTGACTATCCCCGGAGAAACTGACTGGACAATTATCATCTCAAAGCAAACAGATGTTACAAGCCCGGCTGATTACAAACAAGACCAGGATGTAGTAAGGGTACAAACCCAGGCGCAGACTTTACCATTTTCAATTGAAACGTTTATGATCAGTGTGGATAATATTAAAAGTAACAGTTGCACAATTGGATTGATATGGGATAATGTTTATGCAGGTTTTGAAATAACCTCTGATGTTGAAAGTAAAGTAATGGCACAGATCAAAAGCACAATGGAAGGTGATAATAAACCATACTTCAATGCAGCGCTTTATTATATTGACAATGGAAAAGACCTGGCCAAAGCAGTTGAATGGCTTGATAAAGCTTATGCTCAAACTCCCGAAGGCTTCTGGATCTTATACCAAAAAGCCCGTGCTCAAAAAATGCTTGGGAAAAAAGCAGATGCAATTGCAACATCTAATAAATCAATTGAGCTTGCTAAAAAAGCAAAGAACGATGATTATGTGGCGTTGAATGAGAAGTTGCAGAAAGAAATGAAATAATCTTCTCCCCGATATTTTTGAAAGCCCTGCTCATCAAGCAGGGTTTTTCTTTTTACCCAATATAGAATTCAGAGTAAGTGAAAAAAGTATAACACCAAATGCGCCGATGGGGTTTAACCAAAGAAACCCAAGCCCTATCAACTTTAGTTTAGCTGGAATATAAATGGCAAATATCAATAACTGGGTTAATACAATTGCGTAAAATACAACTGAGCCATTAGTTATTTTCTTAAACATAAATGCCACCAGGAAGACACCTAATATCGGTCCGTAAAAAAGCGAGCCAAGTTCATTCACAGTTTCAATTAAGCTGTTGCCGATATTATAAGAGTACATGGCTACGATGATGCAAAATATGCCCCATGCCAGTGTGTACCATTTTGATAAACTATATTCTCTTTCACCTGTAATTTCTTTTTTGGAAAAACGCCGGTGAAAATCAACCATCGTACTCGAAGCAAGTGAATTAATAGCTGCTGCAATACTTCCCCATGAGGCAAGAAAAATTATAGCTATCAGCAACCCCACCATTCCTACAGGGAGGTTATCAACTACAAACCGGAGAAAAATATAATTGGTATCATTACTATCTCCTCCCACTTCTTTTGTTTGCATCCAGTTTTTTATTTTTTTCCGGATGCTGTCTGACTGGTATTGCAGCTTGCTTAATTCAGTAATATTTTTATCCTTTTCTATTTCAGATTGTGCACTGGTAAATGAAACTACAGTTGCTGTTTTTTGTTTTGCTATTTCATCATACGCATTCTTTGCAACAGCAAGTGAATCTTTATAAGATGAATTTTCCAGCTTGACCAGTTGTGATTCATTAAAAAATACCGGCGCACTGTTAAACTGGTAAAATGTAAATACTAATGCACCGATCAAAAGAATAGCGAATTGCATGGGCACTTTTACAAGACCATTCATTAACAAACCCACCCTGCTTTCAGTAAGGGACTTCGCAGTAAGATAACGACCCACCTGGCTCTGGTCAGTTCCAAAATATGATAAGGCAAGAAAGAATCCGCCAATAATGCCGCTCCAGATATTGTATTTATCCCCCCAGTCAAAACCATTTCCTTTTTCAAAGCCGGTTGTTATCACATTCAGTCTTCCAAGTTTACCACTTACATTCAATGCATCTGTGAAGCCAACATCTTTGGGCAGCATGTGAACTACCATATAAGCTGCTAAAAACATTCCAACAAATATGATAATAAGCTGCAGCCGCTGTGTGTATGCTACGGCTTTTGCACCGCCGCTAAGTGTGTAAATAATGAGCAAGCCGCCCATGAATAAATTTGTCCAGTAAATATTCCAGCCAAATAATGAAGAAAGAATAAGTGATGGAGCAAATACACTGATGCCGGTGGATACACCTCTTTGTAATAAAAATAAAAATGAAGTAAGCGTTCTTGTTTTTCCGTCAAACCGGTTCTCTAAATACTCATAAGCCGTATAAACTTTCAGTTTGCTGAATATGGGAACAAAGAAAATGCAGATGACAACCATTGCAAGAGGCAATCCAAAATAATATTGAACAAACCGCATTCCATCAGTATATGCCTGGCCGGGTGCAGACAGAAATGTAATGGCGCTGGCTTGTGTACCCATTATGCTCAGTAACACTAATCCCCATGGCAAGCTTCTGTTGGCAAGTATGTATCCATCAAGATTATGGGTAGTCCGGCTTTTGTATAAGCCATAAGCAATGATGCCGGTCAACGTAACAGCCAGTATTATCCAATCGATTTGGCTCATGAATATGCTTTGGTGAAAATGCTAAAGAGGATGATCAACAGCACAAGAAAAACAATAACGAATAGATACCACTGATTCCATGATTTGAAAAGAGGTATCTTATCGTTGTTGTCTTGCATTATTTTTTTTATTCTAACTTCTCTTCTTAATTAATCCTGAAAGTAAAAGTCCAATTATTAACCCCGCTAATATACCAAGCGTTACTTTCTTTATAAAAAAACCAAGGATGAGTCCGATCACAACAGTTACTACTACAGCAATTGTTCTTCTTGTGTCATTTGCCGATGTGCTCATTAAAATGCCTTTTTTCTGTTTAATGCTATAAGATTTGCGAGCAAGCGATATGCACCGGGAACACCGGCAGGCAGCTCTCTGAAAAATACAAGACCTGTATAAGTAAAATAACCACGGCCATATTTTGCTATCAGCAAACTTCCGTCATCTGCTTTTTCGCCGGGATCATTCATAGCAAGGATCTTTTCAAATTTACCGGTGGTATCAACAGCATCATAAATACTTCTTTCCTGTATCCAGCCCTTAAAATCATCCTGGTTTATTTTATTCGGGAAATTCAAAGCAGGGTGCTCCGGTTTTAAAAAAGTAACCGCTGCATTTTCATCAGTAACACGGTTTCTGGTAATAGTAAAATCATAAGGTCCCATTTTTGATCTTACATTGCTTATAAAATTGTTGGTATTATATTGTACGATCATATTACCGCCTTGCTCAACATACTTCATCAACTTTTCATAATAGTTGCTGAGCCAGTCAAGGGTGTTATAAGCCCTTACTCCAACAATGATGGCATCAAATTTATCCAATGGGTTCTTTGAAATTTCTTTTAAACTAAGACGATTCACCTCATACCCCATTTGCTCTAATGCTTCAGGAACTTTATCCCCGGCGCCAACAATATAACCGATCTTTTTTCCATAGGTTTTAACATCCACAACTTTAAAAGACACATCAGCATCATGGAAATAATTAATAGCGGGGATGTGATCATATTTTATTTCATGCTTATCACTTTTAATTAAATTATTTCCGGATGTATCAGTAACCGCAAATAAAACATTCGATGATGATATAATATTGTTAGCATTATAATCAAAGCCCAATGACTGGTTTTTTGAATTGACACGGATCTTTTGTGTAGTAAAAGAAAAATTTGATAACTGCTTCATATCGCTTTCAGAAAGAGCAACAATTTTTCCTGTAAAATCTTTTTTCATTCCTTTTAAAGAAATATTTCCAGTTATTTTATCTTTTCCACTCATGACGATCTTCAGATCTTCTGAAGGAGTAATAATAACAGGAGGAACAACCACCAGTGGCCAATACAATTCTCCCCTTACAGGATCTGTGAATTTATATTTCACCGCCCTGGTAAAGCTGATATCCTCGCCTTCAATATTCGTTTTCACATTTACAACAAATCCCGGCTGCACATCGGGAATACCGATTTTTGTCTGATCATTCACATTAAAATATCCTGTTTCCATTTTAGTTTCTAACCAATAAGGCTGCGTAATTGGCTTTGCAGCCGGAACAAAAAATGTTTTAATAAAATTTACATTCCTGTTCTTTGATAATGGTAAATTCATTGTTGAATCATAACCATCAACTGAAAAACCTTTTACAATTGCATTTACTCCCAACCTGTTATTAAATTGAAAACTGAAGCGTATAGAATCTGTTTGAACTGCAAATTGTTCATTGGTAAAAACATCAAGCCATAATCCGCTGCATTGTTCGATCAGTTGTTTTGTCTCATCAAGCTTTTTGTTTTTCCAATTATTGGCTGGCATCTTTCCAAGAGATTTGTATAATTGAACCAATCCTTTCACTGAATTTTCAGGATGTAAAAAATCAAATGTAGCAGCTATATCATTTACCATTTTTTCTATTATGTCACCGCCATTTATTTTTTTCCAACTGATATCAACTCCTTCCAGCAGATCATTTTTTGGCTGATCGCCTTTTATAGCTGTAAAATATTCCAATGCCTCTCCCCTCCCTGCCGGCACGCCGAAGCCCTGGCTCTTATGCTGACTGCGACTTTCTGCAGCAATTTCCCCATAACTTTTTCCAAGTAAAGGATTATACCCACCAACATCTAATTTGTACTGATCATCTCTTTGTGTGTTTGTGCCACCAAAATTGAATGTGTTCCAAAGAACCCTTTTCACCTGCCATGGTTGCACATATTTTAGTTGATCAATAAACCGGGTTGGATCAGCAGCAGCAGCGAAAGCTTCGTTTGCTAAAATTGCTGAAGCTGTATGATGGCCATGTCCGCCTTCACCTGAGGTCGGGAATCTTGTAATCACCACATCTGGTTGAAATTTCCTGATGATCCACACAACATCACTCAATATTTTTTCTTTATCCCATTTAGTAAATGTTTCTTCCGGATTTTTGGAATATCCAAAATCAAATGCACGGGTAAAAAATTGTTCACCTCCATCCATTCTTCTTGCAGATAACAATTCCTGTGTTCTTATTAATCCAAGATCTATTCCCTGTTCGTCGCCGATCAGGTTTTGACCGCCATCTCCTCTTGTCATTGATAAATAGCCTGTGCGGTATAATTTATCTTTTGAGAGATAAGCTATCAGTCTTGTATTCTCATCATCGGGATGTGCTGCCACATACAAAACAGACCCAAGCACATTCAATTTTTTAATAGCAAGGTAAATATCAGCAGATGTCCATGTTTGTGGTGATTGAGCAAGAAGGTTAAAAGACAGAATGAGAATAAAACTAAGTATAAAGGTTCTTTTCATCCGGCAAATTTATTCAGCGAATATAAGTGTTGTTAACAATGTCATTAAGCCGATTGTAAAAAAGTTCTGAGTCAGGAGTTCGGCTACTTATTTGTGATTTCCTTAATATTTTGACAAGTTAAAGGATTCATGGCTCTGAACTATAAACTAATGACTAAAAACTCGTTTTTATTGCCCAACCATAAACACTGCATTGCAAAACATCAGTTTTCCATTTTCCCAAAAACTGCGGAACAATAGATTGTCGGCGAGATAAATGATTTTACCACCACCCATATCCTGTACACCAAAAACCATAGCATCATTTAATTTATCTTTCAGAGACGAGCCGACAAAGCCAGAAACCTGGCTGTCTTTCTTTAATACACCCACATTCCAACCGCTTCCTTTGATAAATTCATATAAGGCATCGTCTTGCTTTA
>Ga0209683_10000622_pt1 | contig 13676 bp, 13 predicted proteins | sample DOMMetBare2Fresh_FD_187474 | JGI IMG/M metagenome (GOLD analysis project Ga0209683, IMG submission 187474) | Wetland sediment microbial communities from St. Louis River estuary, USA, under dissolved organic matter induced mercury methylation -... | ecosystem: Environmental > Aquatic >... | reverse complement strand
ACTGGGCGCGGCTCAAGGCCACGATGCGGCAGCCGGTGATCTTCGACGGCCGGAACGTCTGGGAGGCCGCCCGGGCGCGGGCGGCGGGGTTCACGTACTTCGGCGTGGGGCGGAACGTCGGGGCGTAGCGCCGCGGCGCCCGGGCGCGCCTAGACCGTCGGGTTCTTCCCGCGCGAGAGCACCAGCACCACGCCCGCGACCTCCTCGAGCACCTGCTCGAGCCGCTTCGCGACGTCGAGCTCCTCCAGCACCTGGATGCGCGCGGCGGGATCGGAGAGGGTCGCGGCGGCGACGAGGTCCACCACGGCGGAGGGGTCCTTGAGCTGCACCACCGCCTCGGCGAGCTGCGGGGCGCCCGACTCCGCCGGGAGGCGCGTCGAGAGCTCGTACACGAGCTGGCGCAGCCCCTCGAGCTGGCCGGCGAGGGCGGCGGGCCCGGCCGCGGGCCAGACGTCCTCGAGGACCTCGGCCTTGAACTCGCGGTAGAGGCGCCCCGCGGGGCGGGGCAGCTCCTCGACCAGCCGGACCCGGGCGATCCCCCGCACCACGATGTCGAGGCGGCCGTCGTCGTAGCGCCGCTCCGCCTCGACGAGGCCGGCCCCGCACACGGGCCGGACCTGCGGCCGGTCCTGCGAGGCGCCCGACTTCGTGACCAGGGCGGGCACCGCCAGCACCCGGTTCCCGCCGAGCGCGTCCTCGGCCATCTGCCGGTACCGCGGCTCGAAGACGTGGAACGGGGTGGGCGTTCCGGGGAGGACCGTGCCGCCGAACAGCGGGAACACCTTGAGGGCGGCGCAGGCCCGCGCGAGCGTCGCCCTCGGCCCGGGCGGAGCGATGCGCTCCGCCATGATCAGTGCGCCGGGCTCGCGGTCGCGGCGCGCTCGGCCTTCTGCCCGCCCTGGATCCTCATCCCGTAGAACGACCGGTAGACGAAGAACAGGGTGACGGCGAGGAAGGCCGCGGCGAGGGCGGCGCGGGTGCCGGTCTCCATCTTGATCGCGAGCTCGACCGCGAGCAGACCGAAGAGGGTGGTGAACTTGATGATGGGGTTCATCGCCACCGAGGAGGTGTCCTTGAACGGGTCGCCGACGGTGTCGCCGACCACGGTCGCGGCGTGGAGCTCGGTGCCCTTCGCCTTGAGCTCCACCTCGACGACCTTCTTCGCGTTGTCCCAGGCGCCGCCGGCGTTGGCCATGAAGATCGCCTGGAAGAGCCCGAAGATCGCTATGGAGACGAGGTAGCCGATGAAGAAGAACTCGTCGGCGAAGGAGAAGGAGAGGGTCGCGAAGAAGATCACCAGGAAGATGTTGAACATCCCCTTCTGCGCGTAGACCGTGCAGATCTCGACGACCTTCTTGGAGTCCTCGACGGACGCCTTCTCGACCCCCTCGAGCTTGATGTTGGCCTTGATGAACTCGACGGCGCGGTAGGCGCCGGTCGAGACGGCCTGGGTGGAGGCGCCCGTGAACCAGTAGATGACCGAGCCGCCCATGATGAGGCCGAGCAGGAAGAGCGGGTTCAGGATCGAGAGCTTCTCGAGGTTGGCGGTGAGGCCGCTCGTGAGCGCCACCACGATCGAGAAGATCATGGTGGTGGCGCCGACGACGGCGGTGCCGATGAGCACGGGCTTGGCGGTCGCCTTGAAGGTGTTGCCGGCGCCGTCGTTCTCCTCGAGGAAGTTCTTGGCCTTCCCGAAGTCGAGGTCGAACCCGAAGTCCCGCTTCACCTCCGCCTTCACGTTCGGTACGTTCTCGATGAGCGAGAGCTCGTAGACGGACTGGGCGTTGTCGGTCACCGGGCCGTAGGAGTCCACGGCGATGGTGACGGGGCCCATGCCGAGGAAGCCGAAGGCGATGAGGCCGAAGGCGAAGACGGCCGGGGCCATCATCAGCCCGCCCGCCGCCACGTCGAAGCCGGCGGTCGTGGAAACCGCGTAGCCGGCGCCCATCAGCGTGATGATGACGAGCCCCATCCAGAAGGCCGAGAAGTTGCCGGCCGTGAGGCCGGCGAGGACGTTCAGCGACGCCCCGCCCTCGCGCGAGGCGGTGACGACCTCACGCACGTGGCCCGAGCTGGTCGACGTGAAGATCTTGATGACCTCGGGGATGATCGCGCCCGCCAGCGTGCCGCAGGTGATGATCGTCGCGAGCTTCCACCACATCGTGCCGTCGCCGAGGTCCGGGATGAGCAGGTACGAGACGAGGTAGGTGAGGAGCACCGAGACGCCGGAGGTGAGCCACACGAGGAAGGTGAGCGGCGCCTCGAAGTTCATCGAGGCCGCGGTGCCGTACCTCGCCGTCGCGAGCGCCTCGTTGATCCAGTACGAGACCACCGACGCGATGACCATCATGATGCGCATCGCGAAGATCCAGACGAGCAGCTTCACCTGCGTCGACGGGTTCGGGATCGCCAGCAGGATGAAGGTGATGAGCGCGACGCCGGTCACGCCGTAGGTCTCGAAGCCGTCCGCCGAGGGGCCGACCGAGTCGCCCGCGTTGTCGCCGGTGCAGTCGGCGATCACGCCCGGGTTGCGCGCGTCGTCCTCCTTGATCTTGAAGACGATCTTCATCAGGTCCGAGCCGATGTCGGCGATCTTGGTGAAGATGCCGCCGGCGATGCGGAGCGCGGACGCGCCGAGGGACTCGCCGATGGCGAAGCCGATGAAGCACGCGCCGGCGAGGTCGCCCGGGACGAAGAGCAGGATGAACAGCATGATGAGCAGCTCGACGCTGATGAGCATCGTGCCGATCGACATGCCGGCCTTGAGCGGGATGGCGTAGGTGGGGAACGGCTTGCCGCGGAGCGAGGCGAACGCGGCGCGGCTGTTGGCGTAGGTGTTCACCCGGATCCCGAACCAGGCGACGCCGGACGAGCCGAGGATCCCGACGAGCGAGAAGATCAGGATGATCACCACCCGCCCGGCGCCCATGCCCCGGCTGCCGTCCGGCCCGGTGGTCAGGAAGCCGAAGTAGGCGACCATGATCGTCGCGATGAAGGCCCAGAGGATGGCGATGAACCTGCCCTGGGTCTGGAGGTACGTCTTCGCGGTCTCGTAGATCAGCTCCGAGATCTCGAGCATCGACCGGTGCACCGGCAGCGCCTTGAGCTGCCGCGCGACGACGAGCCCGAACACGAGCCCGAGGGCCGAGACCAGGATGCCTGCGAGGAGCAGGTCGTGGCCGGATACCCCGAGGAAGCGCTCGGAGGCGAGGTCCGGGAGGACGAGGTTCGCCTCGCCGCCGTGGCCGGAGCGCTCGATGCCGGCCGAGAGCGCGAGCGAGGAGAGGAGCTGCGAGAGGGTCATGGCGTGAAGGCTCCGGTCGGGAGTCTCAAATTCCTAAAAAGCTCAATGGTTTGGGCGAGGTACCGCCCGGGATGAAGAAAGGAATGCGGAGTCTACCGGCCCGCCTCGCAATTTGGCAAGGCTTCGCGGCGCTGCGCGTCGAAACGCGCGGCCGGCGTCGCGCGGACCGGGGACGTTCGCCGTTCCGGGACGTGCGCCGGTGCGACCCGGCCGACCCGGGGCAAATCGCGCCCTCGTTTAGGATCACGATCGATGGCAGCGTCGCGAGGGCCTGGCCGGTCGGCGTCCACGAGCGTGGAACCCTCACGCCAGGAGGTGGTGCGCGCCGTCGACGACCTCGTGGACGAGCGCCGCGCCGAATGCCTGTGGTCCGACCGTGAGGACTACTATCCTCTGACGGATCGCGACCGGATCGAGGTGCTCGAGGCGATCCAGGCCCGCTCCGGTCTCGAGGTCTTCAAGCGCGCGGGGATGCTCAAGGCATGGCTCTCACGCCACTCCAGCGACGCATCTGCCTCCTCCTAGCGGAGCAGCGCCGCCGGAGCGGCGAGAGCTACGTCGCCGGGGAGGCCGCGCTGAACGAACTCCTGCACGGTGCCCGCCGCTCTCGCGACCTGGACCTCTTCCACGACACCCAGGAGGCCCTCGCCGCCACGTGGCGGCGCGATCGCGACACCCTCGAGGCGGCAGGGCTTCGCGTGACGGCGACCCGTGAAGCCCCGTCGTTCGTGCAGGCGGTGGTGAACGACGGGCCGAGCACGGAGGCGATCGACTGGCTGCAGGACAGTGCGTATCGCTTCTTCCCGCTCGTCGAGGACGAGACCTTCGGCCTCACATCGTTGCGCGCGGCGATCCGAGCACGGCGGATCGCGGGACTGGAGAGGCAGCGCCCGGCGGGCCGCGGATCGATCCGGAGGTCAGCCCGCGTCGGGCGTGGGGGTCGCCGCGGCCGCCATGCCGGAGCCGGCGTCCATCGCGGCGAAGTTCACGTTGAAGTACCCGGCGACGCCACACGAGTACATCACCCGCTTCACGATCCGGAAGGGCACGGCCTTGTCGGCCTGGATGTTCACGAGCCCATCCCACTTGTGGTCGGGATCGTTCTGGTGGATGAGCTCCCACTTCTTCTTCTCGTCGCGGAGCCGCTCCTCGAGCGCGGGGATGTTCAGGTAGCCCGGGTCGTTGTCGAGCTCGCGGACGTCGGCGACCTTGACGCCGGTGACCACCACCTGGTCGGCGCTGACCGCCACCACCGGCGCGATCTCGATCACCTGGCCGTGGCGCGCGTCGGGCAGCTTGATGTCCTTCTGCATGTAGAGCACTTCACCCGTGGTGCTGAACTGCTGGAGGAGGAAGATGACGAGCAACGTCATCATGTCCACCATCGGCACGACGTTCAGCTCGGCGTTGGTGCTCTTGCGCCCCCTGGCGAGCTTGCCGCCCACGATCTTCGACTTCTCGAACCGCTTCGCGGGGCGCTTGCCGGGGGTGACGATGGCCATGGCTAGACCCCGGTGACCGCGACGGCGAGGAGCCCGGCGCCCAGGGCGGTGTCGATCACCTCGACGAGGCTGCCGTACGTGACGGTGTCCTCGGCGGAGACGGTGATCGCGGCGGCGTCGGGGAAGTCGCCCTTGAGCTGCTTCAGGCGGTCGGCGAGCGCCTTCATGTCGAGGCGCACCTGGCCGTCGGCCTCGCGGCCGAGGGAGGGGATCTCGACGGAGAGGCCGGCGGAGGTGGTGAGCGCGAAGCCGCGCTCGCCGACGGCGAGCGTGACCTGGAGCGCCTTCTGCGCCTCGGTCTGCTCGAGCTCCGGCGCGCCGGTGCCGAGCTGCTGAACTTGAAGTCGGGCGATCTGGGTCCAGACCGCGGTGTAGAGCAGGAAGGCGATGCAGCAGGAGAGGAGGTCGATGGCGGGGACGACGTTGATGGTCGCGTCGAGCGCCTTCTTCCTCTTCTTGCCGCCGCCGCCCTCGGGGATCGCGCCGCCGCCCATCGCTGCCTCCTCTCCGCTCTCGTGCGCAGGTCGGGGAGCCCGCCGGGCGCCTCGCCCCGCGGGGGCGCGCTACTCGTCGCCGTCGGCGCCGACGGTGGCCGGCATCTTCATCTTGTCCTTGTTCGCGACGATGAGGTTCAGCACCGCCACGCTCGTCTCGTTGATCTCGTCGAGCATGTGCTGGGTGCGGCCCTGGAGCACCGAGTAGGCGACCAGCGCGGGGATCGCGGTGAGGAGCCCGAACGCGGTGCAGTTCATCGCCTCGGAGATGGAGCTCGCGAGGATCGTCGCCTTGTCGGCCGGGTTCGCGTTCGCGACGGCGCCGAACGCGCCGATGAGGCCGATGATGGTGCCGAGCAGGCCGAGCAGCGTCGCCACGTTGCCGAGCATGGCGAGGTAGCCGGTGCGGGCCTCGAGCGGCGGCGACTCGCGCAGGGTGGCCTCGTCCATCGCCGCCTGCACGTCCTGCTCGCCCTTCGGCACGCTGATGAGGCCGGCCTTGATGACCGAGGTGAGCGGCGTCTTCTTCTGCGAGGCGGTGAAGCTGATCGCCTTGTCGAGATCGCCCGAGTAGATGTGCTTCTTGAGCCCCTTCAGGAAGGCGCCCTTGTCGATGTTCGCCCTGAAGTAGAGCGCGATGATGCGGTCCACCACGAGCCCGATCACGAAGACGAGGGCCACGAGGATGGGGTGCATCATCCAGCCCCCCTCGTGGTAGTGCTTCGCCAGCGTTCCGAACATGTCGCCCATGTGACTTGGATCCTCTCGGGAGCGTTCGGCGCGCGTGCTCCGAAACCCCTGTCGTTTCCGCGCGCTTTGCGTCGCGACCTCGATCCCGTACCACGGCGTTTTCGAGGTGGTCAATGGAACGGGGTACGCTCGGAGCGTACCCCACGAGGCGAGTTTCGCGAGTTCTCCGCCGTCCTCCCGCGGGAGCAGGATGGGCCCTCGATCGGCCCGCGGCAATTGCCCGCCGGCGCGTCTCCGTCGTACCCTCGCGCTCCTCGCTTCACGCCGCGATCACGCGCCCGCGACCCGCATGCCCCGTCGCGTCTCGCGCGATCGTACGGTGAGCGGGAAGCCCACATGCCGCTCGACGCCTTCGCACCCTATCGCCTCGCTCCCGGCGCCCTGCCGGAGGAAGGCGCACGCGCCGCCGCCGCGCTCGCGGCCGAGCCGCTCGTGGCCGGCGCGGGCGAGCCGCTCCCCGCGCCGCTCGTGAACCGCGCGCTCGCGGACGTGCCCGCCGGCCGCGCCGCGACGGGCGCCGAGGCCTGCCGCGCGGCGGACGGCAGCGTCGCGGGCATGGGCGGCGCGCCCCGGGCGTGCCTCTCGTCGGAGCGGCAGCGCGCCCGCGTGGGCGAGGCCGTCCGCGCCGCGCTCGAGGCGGGCTTCGCCGGCGTCTGCCTCGACAGGCCCGACGCGCCGCTCGCCATCGGGGTCCTGGGCGCCGGGTTCTGCCCCGATTGCCAGCGCGCCTTCGCGCGCCACCTGGTGCGGGAGTACGGCGACCACTTCCAGCCGGTGGACTACCTGGCGCTCGCCCGGGAGGCGGTGGTGGAGGCGTCCGGGGCGCTCACGTTCGAGCAGCTCCCGTTCGGCCGCGACTTCTGGCGCATGCGCCACGAGGCGCTCGAGCGCGCGGTGCACGACTACGCCCGCTCTGCGCGCGACGCGGCGCGCGCGGCTGGGAAGCCCTTCGAGGTCGTCGCCCAGTTCGAGGCGATCGGCCCGGCGCAGCTCCTCGCCTGCCGCCACGTCGACGCGGCCATCTTCCCGGCGGCGATGGGGGCGGGCGCCTCCGGCATCGGCCTCTGCCGCCTGCTGCGCGCGGTGATGGGGCAGCGCCCGGCGGCGCTCGCGCCCGGCGCGGGGCAGCCGGCCTCGCTCGCGAGGCTCGCCGCCGTGGCCGCCTCGTGCGGGATCGAGATCTCGGGGCTCGAGCCCTCCGGCGAGGACGGGCGCGAGGTGGCGGCCGTGCGCCGGCTCGCCCGCCAGCTCGCCGCCGCGCGGCGCGGTCCGCTCGACACCGAGCCGATCGCGGAGTGCGCGATCTTCTACTCCGCGGAGGCGGACCTCTGGAGCGGCGGCCGCCACCGGGTGGCGGTGGAGCGCGCCGGCGACACGCTCGCGGCGCTCCACGTCCAGGCGCCGGTGGTCATGCGCCTCGCCGACGCGCCGGCGGGCGCCGCCCTGGTGCTCGCCGGGGCGGAGGCGCTGGCGCCCGCCGAGGTGAAGGAGATCGTCCGCCGCCTCGAGGCGGGCGGCTCCGTGCTGGCGTTCGGTGAGACGGCGTCCGTCGACGAGACGGGGCGCTCCCACGGCGGGGCGCTGCCGTCGGGGAAGCCCTCGGGCGTCCGCGTCGGGAGCGGCACGCTCGCCGAGCTGCCGGCGCTCGCTCCCCACGGCGGCGAGCCGGTGGAGGCGGCCGCGCTCGAGAAGGCGCTCGGGGCGGTGCTGGGGCGGAAGCGCGCGGCGCGCGTCGCGGGACGTCACCCCGTCCTCGCGGTGGTGGACCGGACCGCTTCGGCCGTGCACGTCCACCTCGTGGCGCTGGCCGATCGGGTGCAGGGCGCGACGCTCTTCCTCGGCACCGACGTCGCCGGCGGCGTGCGCCGCGGCCGCTTCGTCGCGACGGACGGGACGGACGTCCGGATCCCGATGAACCCCTCGGGCACGTCGCTCTCGACCGTGCTGCCCGCGTTTCGAGGGTACGCGGTGCTGTCGCTGTCGCCGTGAACGGCCCGGCGCCGCTTCGCCGACGGCGGCTCAGGAGCCGGGGACCGAAGCCGGCATGAGCAGCGGCTGCGTCGCGGACGGCAGCTGGGTCACCGCGAGCTCGCACGAGTTGATGCGCTCCCGCGCGCTCGCCTCGTCGAGCAGGTGCAGCTTGCTGCGCGCCGCGAGCACGCCCATCTTTACTTCCTGCCAGACGTAGACGTTCTTGCCGGGCTGGGCGGTAAACTGGAGCTGAGCGTCGTTCTCGGTCTTCGAGAGCAGCACGTGCGGGCCCGGATCGACGGGCGCGAGCAGGAAGGTGTGCGCCGCGGTGTCCCCGAGGAGTCGGCCGTCGAGCAGCACGGTCATCTTCACCGCGGCGCCCATCGACTCGTCCCGGAAGACGTAGAGGTTCGCCCTGCCCGCGGTGGTGCGGAACTCCTTCGCGGCCCGATCCATCTCGGGCGGCGCCTTCGGCACGGAAGCACAGGCGCTCGCGAGGGCGCCGAGGACGAGGAGCAGCGGCGTACGGGGCATGCGAGATCCTCCTGGAGTGAAGGAGGACATCCTGGCGCGTGCCGGCCGGCCGGTCAAGCGAGCCGCCGCCCCGCTCAGGCGCCTCGGCCCGGGCTCCCCGCCCGCCACGCCGCCAGCGCGGCGGCCATCACCTCGCGCACCGGGACCCCGCGCTCCTTCGCCCGCGCGAGGCAATCGTCGTACTCGGGGTGGGCGCCGAGCGTACGGCCTGCGAGGCTCGCCACCTTGACCCGCACCTCGCCGTACTCGGTCGCGACCGGCACCAGCTCGCGCTCGAGCGCGTCGCGCTCCACCGCGTGGCGGCGGATGCCGAGCGTGGGGGTCTCCGCGAAGAGCACGGCGGTGACGGCCGCGCGCCGGCCCTCCTCGCACAGCGCGCCGAGCAGGATCCCGGGGCGCCCCTTCTTCATGGTGAGCGGCGCGGCCCAGGCGTCGAGCGCGCCCGCCTCGAGCGCGGCCTCGAGCGCGCGCGCGACGAGCTGGCCCGGGCAGTCGTCGAGGTTGGCCTCGAGGACCACGAGCGAGGTGGGCCCCGCCGCCTGGGAGCCGACCGACTCCGCGAGCGTCATCCGCAGCACGTTGGGCCGGTCCGGCCAGTCGCGGGTCCCCGCGCCGTAGCCGATGCGCCCGGGCACGAGCAGCGGCAGCGGGCCGATCTCGGCGAGCTCGGCGAGGATCGCCGCGCCGGTGGGGGTGACCGCCTCGCCGTATGGGCCGCCCGGGCGCACCGGCTTCCCCGCCAGCAGCTCGAGGACGGCGGGGCCCGGGATCGGGATGTGGCCGTGGGCGGTCCGCGCGACGCCGCGCCCGAGCTCGGGCGGCGTGGAGATCACGCGGGGCCAGCCGAGCAGGTCCATCACCACCGCGGCGCCGCAGAGGTCCACGATGGAGTCCACCGCGCCCACCTCGTGGAAGTGGATCTGGTCGAGCGGGAGGCCGTGGACCTTCGCCTCGGCCCGCCCGATGCGCTCGAACAGCGAGCGCGCCGTCGCGCGCGCCCGGGGCGGCAGGCCGCTCCCGTCGACGAGCCGCAGGATCTCGTCGAGCCCGCGCCCGTGCGGCTGCTCACCCTCGACGACCACGTCCACGTGGGTGGCCTGGATCCCGGACACCGGGCGCCGCGTCACCTCGAGCCGCCAGCCGGCGATCCCGAGGGTGCGGAGCGCCGCCTCGAGCCGGGCCCGCTCCACGCCGAGGTCGAGCGCCGCGGCGAGGAACATGTCGCCGGCGATGCCGCCCACGGGCTCGAGGACGAGGAGCGCGCCCATGCCTTCCCCCTAACCGCGGGCCACGAGCCCGGCGACGAACGCGGCGCCGAAGCCGTTGTCCACGTTCACCACCGTCACGTTGGGCGCGCAGGAGTTGAGCATGGTGAAGAGCGGCGCGAGCCCACCGAGCGAGGCCCCGTAGCCCACCGAGGTGGGCACGCCGATGACGGGCCGACCCACCAGGCCGCCCACCACCGACGGGAGCGCGCCCTCCATGCCGGCGGCCACCACCACGGCGCGGGCCCGCTCGAGGTCGCCCCGGCGCGCGAGCAGGCGGTGGATGCCGGCCACGCCGACGTCGTACACGCGGATGACCTCGACGCCCATCACGTCGAGCGTCACCGCCGCCTCCTCGCAGACCGGGACGTCGCTCGTGCCGGCGCAGCAGACCGCCACCGGCCCCTTCGCGGGCAGCTCCATCCGGCCGCGGCGCAGCGTCCGGGAGACCGGGTCGTAGACGCTCCCCTTCACCGCCCGGCGGGCGGGGCCCGCCTTGTCGGGCGCGAGCCGCGTGACGAGCAGCGGACCTTCGGCCGCGATCCGCCGGGCGATCGTCGCGACCTGGGCGGCGGTCTTCGACTCGGCGAGCACGACCTCCGGCATCCCCACCCGCAGCGTGCGGTGGGTGTCGATCGTCGCGACGTCGCCGAGCCGCTCGAACGGCGCGTGCTTCAGCTTCGCGATGGCCTCGTCGAGCCCGGTCTTGCCCGAGCGGACGCCGGCGAGGAGCCGGCGCAGCGTGACCTCGTCCATGGGACCCGCTCTCTACCGCAGATCGAGCCGGTCGAGCAGCCTGGAGATGCGCCCCGGCTCGGGCATGACGAGGATGAGCCCCTCGACCGGCTCGTCGCCGGGTCCGCTGGCGGTGAAGCGGGTGGCGAGGGCCACGGAGCCCGCATGGGCCACGAGCCGCTCCACGCAGGCCTTCCCGCTGCCGCGGGCGAACGTGGGGACGGAGAGCAGCAGCTTCTCGCCGACGAGCGTACCGACCGCCGAGACGAAGGCGCTGCCGACGATGTTGCCCGACTCCATGAGGGCGCTCTCCGCCATGCCCGTCCAGCCGTCGGGCCCCGGCGCGAAGCCGAGGACCGCGGCGAGCCGCTCCGCGTCGCGCTCGGGGAGGGCGAGGAGGAGATCGCCCTCGAGCGCCCCCTCGAGCTTCACGCCCACCGCCACGACGTCCGAGCCGAGCGCCCCGAGGAACGCGGCGATGGCGCCCGCCTGCGCGCCCACCCAGGCCTCCGGCACGTCCATCTCGAAGCGGCGCCCGGCGAGCTTGGCCATCGCCGCGAGGGCCCGCCCGCAGCCGATGGAGGCCAGCTCCTGGAGGGCGTCCACCTCGCGCCTGCCGAAGGAGGGTTCCACGCGCGGTCCCGTCAGGCGGCGAGCAGCCGCAGCACGTCCAGGATGAAGACCGGCCGGCCGTTGCCGAGCACCGTGACGGCGGAGAGGCCGGAGAGCGACTCGAGCGGCGCCCCGAGCGGCTTCAGCACCGCCTCCTGCTGGCCGAGGAGGGCGTCGACGGCTAGGCCGATGCGCCCTCCCTCGCCGCCCTCCGCCACGACCACCGCCCGCTCGTCGCGGGGCGCGCCGGGGAAGCCGAGCAGCCGGTCGAGCTCGTGGACCGGCACGAGCGCGCCGTCGTAGGGGAGCACCGGCTCGCCCCGGCTCCGGTCGAGGCGGGACATGTGCACCTGCGCCGCGCCGTGGACCTTGGCGATGGGCAGGCCGAGCACCTCCTCGCCCACCCGCACGAGGAGCACCGGCTGCACCGCGACGGTGAGGGGCAGCCGGAAGATCACCCGCGAGCCCTGCGCCGGTGCGCTCTCCAGCTCGAGCGTCCCGCCCACCGCCTCGACGGTGCGCTTCACCGCGTCGAGGCCGACGCCGCGGCCGGAGACGTCGGTCACCACCTCCGCCGTCGACACGCCCGGCGCGCACGCGAGCAGGAGCGCGTCCTTGTCGGAGAGCGCGGCGGCCGCCTCCGCGGAGAGGACCCCGCGCTCCACCGCCGCGGCGCGCAGGCGGGCGGGGTCCATGCCCTTGCCGTCGTCGGCGATCTCGACGATCACCCGGTCGCGGTCGCGGCGCGCGAGGACGCGGATCCGGCCGGTGGCGTGCTTGCCGGCGAGGAGCCTGAGGTGGGGCGGCTCGATGCCGTGGTCGACCGCGTTGCGGAGCACGTGCAGGAGCGGGTCGGCGAGCTCGTCGAGGATGGCGCGGTCGAGCTCGATCTCGGCGCCCTGGACCTCGACCTCGACCTGCTTGCCGACCTTGCGGGCCACGTCGCGTGCGGCGCGCGGGAGCCGCTCGGTGACGATCGCGAGGGGCGTCATCCGCACGGTCATCACCTTGTCGTGGAGGTCCTTCACGATGGCGTGGAGCCGGTCGACGCCCTCCTCGAGGGCGGGGCGCGCCCCGGAGGGGAGGGCGCGGCCGATCTCGCGGATCCGCGCGGTGGCGAGGATCAGCTCGCCGACCGAGTCGAGGAAGCCATCGAGGATCTCGGTGCGGACCCGCACGGTCCGGCTCGCCTCCGGCGCCGCCTCCCTCGCCGGGCCCGGCGCGGGGACGGGCGCGCGCTCCTCCTCGAGCTCCGACACCGCGACGCCGGCGATGTCCGAGATCTGGGCGAGGGCGCGCTCGACGGCCTGGAGCGGCTCGGCGGTCTCGATCGTCGCCGCGAGCTTCTTGCCCGGGATGCGGCCCGCCCGGAGGTCGTCCACGCTCGGCTGGACCTGGGCGATGGAGCCGAGCGAGGAGAGCTTCTTCACGACGAGGAAACCGCGTACCGCCGGGACCGGGCAGCTGCCCGCGATCTCGACCTCGACGCGGACCCGGTGGACCCGGCGCCGCGCGCCGTTCTCGGACGGCGGCGCGGCCGGCGGCTCGCCCGGCGCGGCGGGCGGCGGCCGGTGAGGCTCCGCCTCTCTCGCCGCCGGGCGCCCCTCCTCGCGGTAGGCCCGGGTCGCGGCGGCGAGGCGCGCCGCGAGCCCGTCGTCGGCGGCCGGGCTCGCGCCGCCGGCGGCGGCCTGCACCATCGCGGCGAGCGCGTCGCCCGCGGCGAGCAGCAGATCGACGGCCGCGGCGTCGGCGCGGGCCGGGTCGCCGCGGAAGACGTCGGCGAGGTCCTCGGTGCGGTGGGCGAGGGCGGAGATGCCGTCGAGGGACATGGACGCCGCCATCCCCTTCACGCTGTGCGCGTGGCGGAAGAGCGCGTCCACCGTCGCCTTGCGGTCGCCCCCCTCCGCCGCGGCGCGCTCGAGGCGGACCACGTCCTTCGCGAAGGCGGCGAGGTGCTCGCCCGCCTCGGCGACGAACAGCGAGAGGTACTTGGAGAGGTCGAGCGCCACGGGCGTGCGCCGGGCGCCCGCTACGCGTCGCCCAGGACCTTCTTGACGACGGAGAGGACGTCCTCGGACTTGAACGGCTTCACGATGAAGTCGCTCGCCCCGGCCTCGATCGCCTCCATGACGAGCGACTCCTGGCCGAGCGCGCTGCACATCACGATCACCGCGCGCGCGTCGTGCTTGATGATCTCGCGCGTCGCCTCGATGCCGCTCTTGAACGGCATCACGATGTCCATGGTGGTGAGGTCGGGCCGGAGCTCCTTGTACTTCTCGACCGCCTCGAGCCCGTTCGCCGCCTCGCCCGCGACCTCGAAACCGGAGCCGGAGAAGATGTCCTTGATCATGTTCCGCATGAAGATCGCGTCATCGACGATCAGGACTCGCTTCGCCATGGGGTCGTGATCCCTCCCGCTGCCGAGGTGCCCGACGTTACCACCGGACTCGCGGGGCCCACAAGGCGGCGCTGACCCGTCCGTACACCCGCTCACCTCCCACCGAAGAGG
>Ga0209683_10000621_pt1 | contig 13688 bp, 3 predicted proteins | sample DOMMetBare2Fresh_FD_187474 | JGI IMG/M metagenome (GOLD analysis project Ga0209683, IMG submission 187474) | Wetland sediment microbial communities from St. Louis River estuary, USA, under dissolved organic matter induced mercury methylation -... | ecosystem: Environmental > Aquatic > Freshwater... | reverse complement strand
CTGCCGGCTGGGTTGTGGGTGATTGTTGTTGTTGATGCGGCGGCTGCAGCCGCCGCATCAACAACAATGCGGAGCGCATGCTTTCGCGGGTGACATGGCCGTACCGGCCGAACACGGACCACGAGGTGTCCTGGCCCAGAGCGCTCCGGAAATCGGAGAGGGCGGCAGTGATCAGTTCGTGACTCTCAGGTATGGTTATGGAGCAGCGGGGGCACATCGGGACGTTCGAAGAAGAGAAGTTGGTCACAATCCCGCAGGTGCACTCGGAACGGGCCCCGATCGCCCAGACAGACGGGAGAGCGGCAGTGGCCACAAAGAGGGCCGACGAGAAGGCGTGGCGCGTGGCCGCTGGCAGCATCACGCGCACGTCGCTGGCCGTCAGGAAGGCCAGCCCTTTCCAAATGAGAGGGCGTGCTGTGCGACACTGCGCCGCCGGAACTTGGCAGACAGCGCACGGCAACGAAGCCCTGAGCACGGCAGCCGCCGGCCTCCTGATGGTGAAAATGGGCTCAGAGAAAAGGTCCCCGTTCCTATGACAGGACGCAGCGGCAACCTCATACAGGATTCGGATGAGTTCCACATCGGCCTGAGCGCTGTCTGTTACGCACATGGTGTCCGACAGCCGCACGTAGATGGTGTTTGTTCGTCGTGCAATGCACATCGGATAATACACATCACTCACTGACCCGATACCATCGAGGTAGGGCGCGGCGGCTGCTGCGGCTGCAGTAGCAGCTGCCGCCACCCATCCAATGAGAGTGACAGAGTTGGTGCACAGATGGTCGGCCAGGGCACTGCTGATGATTTCGGCTGTCAGACGGGCTGTTTCAGTGAAATGGGGGAAAGCTATCGAGTTGGCGACAAGCGGCCGTATGAATTTGGTGACCGTGGTCAGAGCGCTGCCCGGAACAAACGCCAGGGAAGGCAGTGGGGCGTCTGCGAGAAGATGTGTAACCATCGACCAAGTCGTGCTCTCCGCTGGACACGTCGCATTAGTGATGGTTGTGGTGGTGGTTGCGGCGGCTAGCGCCGCCGCAAGAGGGCGGAGGGTCCTCGTTCCAAACCCGATGGGGGATGTCGGCGGATGCTGGGAGTCAATCTGGCGCATCTGCAGCTCGGTCGGTAACTCGTGGGCGAGATTGCTGCTATCGATGGGCTTGTGAACGTAGGCATTCCCCGTGCCAATGTGAACTTCAGTGGATTGGGCGGTCTGCGTGATGCCGAGCACGGTGATTTCGTTGTCAGCGTAACGGACGACGAGCACGTGATGGGCAATGGTGGGGTTTCCGAGGAAGAACGGCTCTTCGACACATAATCTGGTTGGCGTGCTGTCTTCTTGGACTATTCCGATGGTGGGGATGGGACGCGATGTGGGCCGGAATGTTGTCGCCCACCACCTCAAAACGGCAGGGTAGACGGCCGCGAGGTTGGGCACTCCGGGGATCTTGGCCCAGACTCGAGTGCGCTGGGGTCGAATGTTCAGAGTGTTGGTAGTGGCAAACATGCTGATGATCAGGGTGCCAATGTGAAGAAGTGAGGGGTTGGGGTGTTGTCGTTTTCTCTCTTCCCCCCCCTCCAAAAATGTTACCAGGGGGTGCCAGAATCAGTGCGATAAATGAGAGATGGTCGAGATTAAATAGAGGACCATTGACACAATCTGACCAGGTCAAATCGGTGACAACGAGAGAAAATAAAAAATGTCAGCACCGACTCAGCCGAGGCTTCGGAAGATCAAGTGGCACACGACCGGCGCGTTCAGCAACGCTTGGTTCGCGCGCAGCTATAACCCCAAGCCACCTGCCGACAGAACCGACAAACGATTCTTGGCACCAGCAGAGTTCGCCTGTCCGACCACGGACTACGGGGTTGCCCAAGTCCCCGCGAGCGGGATCCGCGCGTACGACGTGCATCCGCTCGAACAGACCGTGTGGGCGTGCTGTGGCGACAAGTTGGCCACGTCCGCGGCTATGCAGAGCATCGGATGCTGGGTGGGGCAGCACGCAAACGACGCACCGCCCACGGACGACATCAAGCACTCGTCGGTCTACAGAGACGCGGTGGCTAAACATGGTTACACGTACCCAGACTGCTGGACGCGCTCGATCTTCGCCGGCGAACGTTTGGCAGACACCATCGCCCAGCTCTACGACTCGAGAGAGTACGCTGCTGCGATTTATCACGAGTGCATCCTCAATGATGCCCTCGGATACTGCTTCCTCCCGATCTATGACGCAAACCTTCGTCTGGCGGACATCTGGCTCCCTTGGCCAGCATCTACTGCCCCGATCGTCGGCTCGTGTCTCGTCGATTCCGAGTCGCTGGCAACGGAACTCGTGAAGGCGAGAATCACTGCACTGCAGACCAATGCAACCACTCAGAAGATGGTGGACTGCCTCACAGAAGTCATGCGCGACACGCGGGTTGCGCCGGACGCCTTTGAGTTTTCGCGCGTCATCTCGGGCGACGAAACACAAGAGATCTCTTTGCTGGACATCGCCACCAACGAGAAGTGTTTCATGGCCGACTGTTTGGCGGCGGTGGTGGCCGAGGTCGGGAACGTGGGCGACCTGGCAAAGTCGCGGCTCTATGCGCTCCAGGACGCTGGCGTGGTGCGTAACGGTAGTTTCTATGAGGGCGAAGCGCGCGCGCACCTGAAAACTACCACAATCAATCCCCGTGGTGCCACATGGAACGAGACGGCTCTGCGCGCCAAAATGCGGGTTCTTTGTGACACATTCGGCAGCAGTTCCCTGTGGAAGGTTTCAATGGTGGCTCTGCAAACAGCCCATCTCGCGGGTGCACTGTCTCGCGCGCGTTACTCGGCGATCCGGGTCCCGAGGGTGCCGATCAATCGCCTGGGGATCGATGCGGCCCACCTGAACAGCCTTCGCGGGAAGACGGTGGTTGAGCAGTGGATCGATCTCAACGAGTTTCTGTGTGTCATGGCCGTCGAGAAGTTCAAGGAAGTGCTGGGCCTCTACAAAGCCGCTCGAGCCACCATCAAGGTGCTCGGAAGCAGGGCCAAGTTCGACGATGATTGCCAGAGACTGTACAGTGCCCACGTCTTGTTCACGCTGACCACTCTCATCCCCTATGACAGTCCCGACTTCTACGCCGCCTTCAACCGGACCGCGACCGCAATCGAGGAGTGGCCCGACCACTTCAAAGTCCGCCTGTTGTCAACTTCAACAACTTCAACATCTTCGGCGACTTCGTCGCCGAAGCCACCACCGTCAACACCAACACCAACACCAACACCGGCATCGGCGCCGCCACGCCCTGCTGTGGTGGTGGTCCCTGATGCAGAATCAGATGGGCTCATGAAAGGCATCAGGGAAACAACAGCGGACACGCGCCAACCCGCTAACAGGAGCGATCCGAGGCTCCAGATCGCGGCGTGGCGAGCGTACAGGACAACCGTGGCGACGAAGTTTGACCGAACTTTGGCGCGGAGACTATTGGACAAGTTCCTGGCCCTGCTGAGTCGCCCCGCTGACTCGCCGGAAGTCGTACCAGACGCCGTCCGAACTCGTCTGGCTTGGATCAAGCAGTACGATCGTATGATGTTGGAGCTGGCCGCAGTGGAGCTCGCGTTCGCCAACACATCGTACGGCGTATATCCTGCGTACGCCGCTTACGTGTACAGGATCCGTGCAGTACTGATGCAGATGTTCGAAACGCGTCAAACTCCTCTTCCCGCCGCGGAATATCAGGCAGTGATGACCAAGCTCGAGGACTACGCGCGACGCTATCCTGTTCGAGTGTCAAGTGACCCACCAGTTCCCAAATCCTCACATCAAAAGGATGTCACTGATCTTGTCTCCGAGTCTGGATCAGAGACTGACAAGGGAGAAGAAGAAGAGGAGAATGAGGAGGTTGAGGTTGAAGAAGTGACCGCTCACCCCAAATCACCAATCCCACTGCGCGTGGTGGACGAAACTATTCTCGACTGGCCCGAGGACGACACCGTTCCTGTACACCCCACTCTCGCTGCCCACATCGTGCAAGCGCGCGCAGATATGGATACCCGCGGAGGCGGACAGTACATGCAAGCGCGAGATGCCCAGAAGATCGCTGATGACATTCTCCCCCTGCGCAAGAAGTACGCCCCGGGCTCGCTTTCCGCACCCGCTCCATCGGGAGGATTCCCCCCGTCGCAGCCCATTGTCAGGCAGTCACGCCTCACACCCGCTGTAATCAAGGAACACCAAGAGCGCATCGCACTGATCAACGGGCGCCTGCGTAATCAGAACACTGCCGACGCAGAGTGTGATGAGTTGTCTGGCTTGTTGGCAGACTTGGCGGTCACGCCGCAGCGGGGTGTGGCGGAAATGTGGTCACTCGTCCGGTTTGTGCTGCAGGCCACTCGGCCCGACCGAGAGGGTCAGCGCCTAGTGCACAAAATCAACGAAGATTACATGCCCGTGGTGGGCGACGACCTTGGACACGACGTGCTGCTGACGAAAGACTCGAGTCAGTATTACGTTGGAATCATCTACGCTTATGATCACTACAGCACACTGGTCATGCATTTCGGTCAGGACGAGAAAGTCGACATCGTCATCTACGATCCTTTGTTCATGGCCGGTGGGTGGGATGTGGTTCGGGCCGGACTCATGCGCCAATGCCGTGAAAAGTACAACGTGGAGGCGGAGATTCGTGTTCAGCCACTGGGCTGGCAAACGGACCAACTGCCGTACACCAATCATGCGTGCGGACCTCTGTCGTACATCTTGATAACTCGCTTGCTCAAGAACTCGCCGCCTGTCACCGAGTTTATGACCGGGGGTAGGCCCGAGTCTACTGAAGTTTCGGGAGTCTACACCAAGTTCAAGCAGTGGCATGAACAGAAACTCAAACCATGAACACATCCTCATCTCCCTCTCTCTCCCTTCCTTTTCACTCCCCTTAACTCGCCCTCACAAACTCTCCAAGAACGTTAATCACTTTGTTTGGTGTTTTGTTGTCACAACGTTTCAATATCATCAGCATCACTCTCGTCGGGAGATGATTCGTCTCTGTCTTGCGTGAAGCGACGGGAGCGTCCCACACGCGCTGATGGTGGGTGTGGTTGTGGCGGCGGTGGCGGGGCGGCCGCCCCGCCACCGCCGCCAGCCAAGCGGTTGGTGGTGAGAGGGCCGTATTTGAACCCGGGCACCGTGCTCGTGGGAGGCTGCGGACGCTGGGAACGATGTTTGTGGGAAGGTTTGGAACGCTTCCGTTGGGCTGGCTGGGAGTCCTCGGGGAGAGGAGAGGGCGCGGGCGGGGCGCCGATGTCGGAGATCTCTCCCTCGTCGATGATCTGGGTGACGGCGCGGTGGCTCAGAACGCGAGCTGCCGCATCGGCGTTTCCCAGCACCGCGGTCAGGGCGCTGAACCCCGATTCGTTGGCGAGTGCCACCCCCCCGGTGACACATTTCTCGAACGCAGCGTTGAGGAGCTCGGCGGAGTGGGGTAGGGTGGCGAACTGCCGGGCATCGCACAGCGCAGCTAGCCATTCGGTGTGCATTTTGTTGTCTTCTTCGACTCTCGTGCGCACGGTGGGGGTGGCGCAGACTGCCGTGAGGTGATCTTTGATGGCCAAGACGTAGTTGATTGCGCTCTGCTCTTGCGCCGTCAGCGGGCACTCGGACATGCACGGATGCATATCGCCGTTCAGACGACCTCTGCCGACCATGGCGGCCATCAGCGCGGGGACAAACTCGTCTCCGAATGCAAATTTGAGGGCGAGCTCCATGTCATCGAATGTTGTGGGGTGGGGGTCTGTTCCAACTGAAAAAAGTCAAGATCCCATTCTCGCATCCTCTATTTTGGAAATATTTTACTTTTTTGCAGAACTTTCTCAGACACACCCGGGGAGAGAGAGTGAGAGGGTGAGCGGAACCAACCAACCCTAATTTCAGCACAAAACAGTTAGGGTGAGACGACCCACACTACGACGACAACAGTACAACCTATGAGCGACAGTGACCTCGACGATTGCATGGAAAGCGTTGCTGTTGTGGCCGCTGCAGCGGCCACAACAACACCCCCCACCGCTCGTGACACTGCCAAAGAGCGCAGTGGCAACCACCGTCATGAGAAGGACAAGAGCGATGCTAAAGAAAAGACAAAGGATCGTAAGCATGAGAACCAAGAGAAGGAGAAGGACAAGGACAAGGACAAGAAGAAGAAGAAGGCTGGTGGTGAGGATGTAGCAGACGTCATCAACGCTGAGTTTCGTCGCGCCAAACAAGACGAAGAGTGTTCCCCACGCCACGGTGCCAAGAGTTCTGGCGCTGGCCGCGCCGCTGCCAGCGGGAGTGGGGGAGGTGGTGACGGTGGCGGCGGAGCCGCCACCGTCACCAAAAAGCGGCCGCGCAAGGTCATCTCCAAGTGGGAAGGCTTGGTCGACACGGTGGTCCTCAACGGGGACGCCAAGAAGGCCGTGCGGTTCTACGACAAGTTCACTACGGAGAGCGCCAAGGGCGTCTCGCTGGTCTACGAGGTCGGCAAGTTTGTCGAGTTCAAGGACATGATCTTCCGCATCCACGACATGTCCCAAGACCCCACCAAGAAGGGCGGTGTGGTTCGGCTGGTTCTGTACGCGCCGCTGCGGACTGTCCTCGACGTGCCCGCCAAGATCTCCGCCTACGAGGACGAGCACCACGAACGCCTCGCTCGGACCAACTTCACCACGGTCGTTCAGAAGCAGACCATCCTCGATCTGATGCCGATTCACGTCAACACGTACGAGAGGAGCTTCCCCGACGCCAAGTACTTTTACAACGGGGACACGTTCGCGGCTCTCTGCATCTCCAAGTCGGGCAAGTTCGCAGACCCGAACGAGGTGTGCGGCTACTACTCGGTGGCGCTGTTCCACAAGTACATCCACGGCAAGTACAGTCTCAAGTACGTCGACTCGGCATCGATGTCCGGCAATTGGAAAGAGTTTTGTGAAGCCCGTGGGTTCACCACTGTGCCTCAGGTGTGCAGCGTGAGGGGCGAGCCAGACTTCCAAGAGAAGGCCAAGAAGAAGCCCAAGAAAAAGAGGGTGCGGAATGTCACTCGCAAAAAGGGGGACGAAGAAGATAACGGAAGCGAGAGCACGGAAGCTGAAGCCGAGGAAGGTGAAGGGGACGAAGAAGAGGATGGAGAGAAAGCGGAGAAGGATGAGAAGGAGGAAGAAGAAGAGGACGACGAGGAGGAGGAAGAAGAAGAAGAAGTTGCAGTCGAGGAAGAAGAACCCAAGAAGAAGAAGACCAAGAAGCCGCAAGTCGTTTCCACCAGTCCCCGGGAGATGGCTGCGATGCTCGGTATTATTCGGCCTGATTTCGCGGGTGAGGCCGACAAACGTCCCAGCCGCCTTCCCGTCCCTCCGCCTCCAAAGCCTGCTCATGGGGTGACCAAGAAAAAGAAGAAGCAGCTGCAGCCGCAGGACAAGGACGAAGAAGAGGAAGAGGAAGATGAGAAAGAAGAGGAAGACGATGAAGCCGGTGATGACGATTACGCTGATGACGATACCGCCGCCGCCAGGCAGCGGCCAGCCAGACGCGGAGGGGACGCCCCGAGATTGAGGAGTCCTCTCCCCGTCCCCAAGAAATCGACAGCGGTGGTGATGATGAAGAAGAAAAAGACTCTTCTCGCGAAACAACCGACAGACGAAGCTCCCTCTGCTGCGAACACGACTGATACTCGGCCTGCCATTCTCGTGGCCCGTCTCGAGCGTTTGGAGCTGAAACCCATCGTCAAAGGCGGCGTGCTGGAGTGGATTCGCTCCATCCCATCCGGCTCGACCACTCTGGAGATCGTTCGTATGGCCAACACAATCGAGCGTCTCGTGATCGACACGACTCCCATTTGAAACACACGCACACACCCCCCCCGAAACTTCAAACAATGCACATGCCTTCTGCTCATTCGATGAGAGTTGGTTAATAAGATATAGGGGAGGGTTCTGGGTGGACTCGTTGTTTGCTTCGAACTTCAAATTCAGCGTGATGTTAGAGGGGAAACAGTGGCGACGCGTTGGGGAACTCGGATGGGCAGGTTTCTGGTCGGGTTGCCGCCTCCACCATGAACCGGGACGATGGGAGGCCTCTGTTGGTATTGAGCCGAACGCTGAGGTTGTGGTAGTGGGTGTGCGGCGGCCCCGGCCGGGGCCGCCGCAGCCGCCGCAGCAGCTGATCGGCTGTGCCTCCGGGGGATGGCTTTGTCGCCGACGCGGTGCTTGTGCGTTGGGGCCGGGGGGATCGAACGGTGGGACTCGGCAAAGTTATCCTCGTCTGCTCGTTGCTGCTTCTTGGTGTGCGCGTCGAATTCGGTCACCGCTTCGGCCACGCGGCTGGCAGCGTCTGGTACGGCCCCGCCGGATCGTTGGAGCATGCGCTTGCGGACGTTCTCGCAGAGGTAGTCCTCGGCTTCGCCGGCTATCCCGTTCTCGAAGAGGTAGTCGCTGATCGAGCGCAGTTCACTGTGCTCGTCCCAGACGATGGTCTTGCCTTGGTGGCGTCGGAGAGCCAGGGCCGCCCGGAGGCTGGGCGAGATGAATGGGGCTTCGGCCTCGGAAGTGTGGATCGGGTTGGACACGCGCAAGACGCGTCCGGGGACTGTTATGGCGTCGTAGGTGCGCAGGATCTGCGTGTGGCGGATGTCGCGGGCCATGGGCAGCACCATCTTGACCGTGGGCGTGCCGGCCGAGCACAGGTGGTCCAGAACGCGCCGCACCATGTTCATGGGGCTGTCGAGAAGCGCCTCAATCAGCAGGTAGACGCCCCAGTTTCCGACGATGGCGATGGGCACCTTGTCCACCACGCAGCGCGGGTCCCCCATGAGGGCCATGCGGTAGCGCTCGTAGCAGGTCATGACGTCCACCGTCCGCATGGGGTTGTCGCTCATGCGGATCAGGGGGAGCAGGTGGGCGCGCACCAGCTTCCGTCCGTCGACCATCGAGTTCAGCTCCGAGGTGACGTTGTCGAGGTTGAGCTTGGACTCGGGGTGCTTCTGCACGAAGAGGCGCGCAAAGTGCGAGATGTTGCCGCGCACGAAAATGTAGTTGGGGTTGATGAAGACCTCGTCCCCCACCAGCTCGCGGCGGTACTGGAAGATGTCCTCCGGGGTCTGCTTGGCGGCCAGGATGTGGCGGGCGATCCGATCGAGGTTCTTCTTGGCGCTGGTGCTGATGTTCTGCCCATTGCCTATGGGGAACTGCACGGTCGGCCCCTCAAACTGCGCGTACTCCTCGGGCGTGCTGGGCAGCGCGTCTCCGTTGCAGACGTCCGAGTTGTCGCCCCGGGCGCGCCGCTTGAGCGGGGGCTGGTGGCTGCTCGTGGTCTTGTTGCGCGAGCGGTCCTCGGTCATGTCCATCAGGCGCAGCATGGGCGGCTGGTAGGTCTCGAACACGAGGTCGCCGAACCGCGCCAACCACTCGTCGTCAGGCATGTCGTCGGTCTCGCTCGAGAACAGGGCGTCCTCGCGGACGAGGTCGTCCTCGACGCTGCCGGCCTTCCGCCGCTTCTTGGTGGTGCTCATGAGCTCGGCGTCCGTCTGCTGGCTCGTGCGCGGGCGGGCGCCGCGCGACTGGGCGTGCTGGGCGTCCTTGAGCATGCTGATGAACGGGTAGTGGCCGACGTTCTCCCCGAGCCACCGCAGGATCTTGTGGTTCACCGGGTTGATGGCCGAGTAGACCGCGTTGGCGATCACGAAGAACGCCACTTCGTAGGAGATGGTGTTGTACGCGGCCACGCGCTCGATGGACTCGATCTTGAAGAAGTCCTGGTTGTCGCGGAGGTCCCCGTACCCGGAAGAGTAGACGCAGCAGATCGCTGCCCACGTCGCGGCCACGTTGGCCATGGTCTGCGAGATCTCGATGGTGCGGATCTGATCCGCGATCTCCGGGCGGATGCGCTGCAGGAACTCGATGGCCGCCTCCATGTGGATCAGGAGGAGCTCGTCGTTGGGCGGCGGGATGGCCCGGATGTACATGGCGTTGGTCATCACCACTCCGAGGAGGTCGAGCGTGCACAGCTGGCGGGTCACCACGCCGTCGCTGATGTCGCTCGCGTGCTGCGCCATCATGAAGTGGATGGCGTTGCGGGTCGACTCGGGCGCCGCGCGCGCCAGCGTCACCTGCAGCATGCGGGCGCTCGGAACGTTGTTCCCGAACGGCTTGTTGGTCGAGCCGCCGAGGCCGATGGCAGCTTCAATCACCAGTCGGGTGGTGCGGATCGTGTCCCCCACCTTGCGGTTCGTCTTGTAGTTGATGGGCCGCCGGGCGGTGGTCATCATCGAGGACACGGCCGACTGGACGTCAAAGTCAGCGTTGTTCAGCTTGTTCGCGGGCTGCGTGAGGAAGGACGGCAGCTCGTCGTAGCCGTGCAGCGTTCCGTCCCCGCTGGGCGCCTCTGCGGGGTTGCCGTAGATGGGCAGGATTCCCTTCTGCGAAGACCCCATGATGTACTCGACGTGCCAGCGGACGGAGATGCGCTCCAAGTCAACCCACAGGACCGTGTTGTGCGTGACCGTGAAGTCGGCCAGCAGGAAGCGGCCGGGGAAGCGTCCGTCAGTGTGGGGCGCTCCATCGGCGGTCGACAGGATCAGCTCGCCGCGCTTGACCATCAGCGTCATGAGCTCACGGAAAACGTGTGGATTGGCGATGCCGGCCGCCGACTTGACCACGGCTATGCACTCGGCCACGTTGGGCAGGTCATCCTTGAACATGGCCAGCTGGAACCCGACGTAGTCGCCGATGGCGCACTCGTACGTGATTTCGGTGGGGTAATGGGATGCGCTGTCTCTCCACTCCATCGTGTCGCTCGCGGCGCGGGACGCCCGGGCGTTCGCCTCGCGGTCCTTGTGGGGGATATCGTGCAGCTTGTCTCCGAAGACGCGGACGCAGTAGCAGTCGACGGCAGGGCGATCCGCGCGAGTGTGCCGCTGAACGGTCGCACCGAGGCCGAGAGACCTGGCCAGCTTGGCGACGCACAGCGCCATGTGTTCGGCGTAGTGGCGGAACACGTAGGAAGCGTGCTCCGCGTCGAACGTTCCGGCCGCCTCCAACAGACCGGCGAGCAGGTGGAGACGGACGCCGCGGGAAGCGGCGTGCAGCTGGTCGGGGATGCGTTTCTCGGCGCCAAATACCGCGGTGTTGAAGCTGCTCCAGCACCCGAAGATGGTCTGGAAGAGCGCGCTCTCGCTGGGCAGACGGCTCCCGTTCCCGAGCCACCGTCCGAGGTGGAGGGCGGCCTCGGTGTCGAGGATGCGTCTGGCTCCCACGGGGAGGTGGGCGTCGACGCGGAATTGGAAATCAAACTCCTCGGGGAACCGGTGGACCGGGCGGCGGATAGACTGATACGCGCTGGGAGCCAGACTCACAACGGCGCCCGGCCTCTTGGGTCCGCACGCGTCGACTTTGTACTGCTCGTCGAAGAGCTGGTCGACGGGAACCGTGCGAGTGTGGCGTTCAGCTTCCGCGCCCGCTCCCAACACCAGCAGATGGTTGTTGTTGCAAGAGTAGCCAGTCTCGACCGGTTTGGCGAACGGTTCGTCTCCCTCACAACGGAGGTGCTGCTGTTTCACACGGTACATCGGGGCACGCCCTTTGGACGTTCCGACGACCACCCTCGCGCTCCCGTCGTCTCCGACGAGTATGTCTCCCGGACGAAGATCGCCTGCCCGAACGCTCCTCCCGTCGGCCAGGAGAACGAGGGTGTCCGCGCGCAAACACTTGCCGCCGGCAAAGACACCGGTGATGTAGGGATGGGCAGGAAGCGTCCCGGTGACGCCAGACATCTGGACTGTGTCTCGAGCCAGCATCATGAGGAGCAGCTGGACGTTGTTGTTGGCGAGGCGCAGGTACTTGAAAATAAGGGTCATCACGAGGGCGATGTTCGAAAAGGGGCCCATGTCGCTCGACGCCATCGGCATCCCGATGTCCAGACGGAGGCCGTTTTGGATGATGTTGGCACACTCCTTCAGCACCGGTTGGATGCGAGAGTTGGGGTCTATGATGGCCGCGTACTCTTTGAGGGCCACTGAGCGCAGCTCGGACACTGTCGATTGGCGCTCAGAGTTGATCCGGCGGGCGAATTCAATGGCTCCCTCATCCAACCCGCCCGGGCTTGTGGTCGCTGGCACTGCTGCATTCGCGTGTGCAGGTGTGGGTGTGGGAGTGTCATCCATGAGTTCTGTCGGATCGACGTCGCTGCTCTCGGCCTCCTCTGACAAGAGCAGCGATTCTCCTTCCTCGAGCTCGTCCATCGGGCCAGACAAGATGCGACTGGTGCCGTCAGTTCGAACAGCAGTCCTCGATACTGCTGCCACTCGCCGGGGCGCGGGGGCGCGGGTGTGGGTTGGTGGTGGGGACGCGCCTGGCGCGTCCCCACCACCAACTCCGTTGAGACGCATCAGGGTCGCGGTCAGGAGATGGACGTAGTCCATGGCGGCTTGAGTGTAAACGCCGACACCGCGGACTTCAGATCGCATCACGCAGACGCCGTCCATGTCGACCAACAGGAGGCGTTTGGCGGCAGCAGACGTCGGGGCATCGCGGCCGTTGGTCGGCATTCTGGCGGGCTGAGCATCTCCACCACCACCACTACCACCGCCACGGCCGCCTCTCCCTCCTCCTCTCCCCCTACCTCTCATGCTGAATGTGGTAGGGGGGATGATGTTGATGGTGCGGTAAACGTCTGGGTCATGCAGAAGCGCGTCTTGAGCGGAACCCGCGCGCCCCCCTCTTCCGCTCCCGTTGCGCTGGCCGTAACGAACAATCCCGTCAGCACCCGTCACTCCTTGGATGTAATCCAGCACCTCGTCGGTGATCTGCCGACGCCCAATCCCGTCGAGGACTGTGTCGATGGGAATCTTGTAGTGGCTCCCGATGACGCTGGCGTACAGGCGCAGTGGATCGTTCGCCCACGGGAACGGCATCACGGCGATCGTGGCGGCCGAGATGGTGGTAGTGTCCAGTTCCCACGTGAGCTCGGGGCAGGGAACGACGAATTCTGGGCTGCCGTCGCGGGAGTTCACTTGCACATACGCGTCCGGATTGAGCTGGGGGTTGGTCGCGCTGGCGTTGGGATCGATCCGACCGCCGATCATCTTGAGGACGCGATCCAGGCTGAGGGCGATGTCAACCACTGCCTCCACATCACTCTCGCTGGCGATGGCGTGATCGAGGGTGGCGCGGACGTCGAACGCCGTCTTCTCGCATAAGAGCGTGCGCTGCCTGTGTCCGGACGTCGAGACGTCACAGCTGGGAATCGCGTCCAGACTGTTGTCTGCGCCGGGCACTCCTGTGGGCACGGCCGTCCGGCCAAACACCGTGTCAGTCAAGACCGAGAGCGCCTTCTTGCGCGACCACACTTGCAGATAGAGGGAATCAAAAGCCAGGGGGGAGCTCTCGGTCGCGGTAGTTTTTCGGGAAACTTTGTTTTTGGTCGACTTGCCGCGTCCCGAGGACTGGCCGCCTCTCCCCCCGCGTCCCCGACGCCGGCGGCCGCCACCGCCTGCGTCTGCGCTTTCGTCGTCTCCCGTGAGCTCGTCGATGGGGCCTTCGTCCGCGTAGTCCCCGCTTCTCCCGCTCTCGCCTCCATCCGCGCCGTCTCCGACATCGGGTTGCACGATGTCGCTGAGCAAAGACTCGTCCAGCGCGATTGGGCGAGTGGCGTCTTCAGCAGCGAATGGCCTCACTTCTGCGCTCGATTTGG
>Ga0209683_10000611_pt1 | contig 13896 bp, 14 predicted proteins | sample DOMMetBare2Fresh_FD_187474 | JGI IMG/M metagenome (GOLD analysis project Ga0209683, IMG submission 187474) | Wetland sediment microbial communities from St. Louis River estuary, USA, under dissolved organic matter induced mercury methylation -... | ecosystem: Environmental > Aquatic >... | reverse complement strand
GCGCCTCCGCGAGGAGGATGGCCGTTTCCGCGGTAATGCCCCGCTTGCCGTTGACGATCGTGTTCACGCGCTGGATCGGGACGCCCATCCGCGACGCGAGCTCGACCTGCGTGACGCCGCGGGGCTTCAGGAACTCCTCGAGCAGCATCTCGCCCGGGGCGGTCGGCGGTCGGTTGGTCGGCAGCATGGCGGTCCTCTCCTCAGTGGTAATCAACGATCTGGACGTCTCGCGCATCGCTGCGCTCGAACCGGAACACGATCCGGTACTGGTCGTTGATCCGGATGCTGAAGAAACCGGCGTAGTCGCCCTTCAAGGCCTCCAAGCGGTTGCCGGGGGGGTCTGCGAGATCCCGTGGCTCCCTGGCTCTGTTGAGGCGGTCGAGCTTCCGCTGCGCCGATGGCCACAGCTCGGGCGGGAGGCACCGGCGCGCCGCCTTGGTCCGCTTCCCATGGAAGATGTCCTCGGTGGCCTCGTCGGCGAAGTCGAGGATCATGCGGCTTTATACCGGATGCACAGGTACCGTGCAACTGAGGCGATGCGCCCGCCCCGCTCCGGAGCCGAGTGGAATCGCCGTAGATCGGCGACCGCGCACAGCCGCGAGGAGCGCAGCAGCTGTCACGTCCCTCAATAGGACGGGACATCGTCGTGATGAGACAGCGTGTTGCTTGGACAGCTGGGCTTGATCCGGTTCCGCGGACAGTTTGACTACGCTGCCTGCCTCTCCTGACGTTCCCCCGAAAAACTGGACGGAAATGGAATTCAGAACTTCGCTTGGCTGAGTCCCTCAGGAAAGGGGATCGCCGATGCGGAAGTCGAGGTTCACGGAGGTGCAGAGCGCGCAGGCCGCTGTCCGCGTGCAAGAGGCGAAGGTGGAGAAGGTCGGCCGGCTGCTCCTCGACAACGCGGAGTCCGAGTACCTGCGGGCGACGCTGAAGCAGGAGGAGGAACGCCTCCGGGCGCTGCGCCAGAAGATCGTCGCCGTCCACCGGGCCCAGCCTGACCCTGCCAAGAAGATCGACGTCTCCAGAGTCACGGAGGTCATGCGGGACATCGCCGCGGTCGTGGAAGCCGACCCGGAAGAGGCGCGCCGGGTCCTCGCCGATGTGGTCGAGAACGTCCTCCTGCGCCCCACGCCAGACGGCTACGAGGCGGAGGTGACGCTCAAGAACAGCACGGCCGCCATCGCTGGCGGCCGGGTACTCGAAAATGCAAGTTGCGGGGGCAGGATTTGAACCTGCGACCTTCGGGTTATGAGCCCGACGAGCTACCTGGCTGCTCCACCCCGCGTCAGGTTGGAAAGCCGCGAAACGGAGCGCGGTTGTACGCGCGGGAGCCCCCCGGGTCAAGGGGTTTCCCGGCGGGACGGGCGCGGAAGGAGCGGCGGCTTAGCCGCGGGCAGCCCGCTCGAGGCCCGCGACGTCGAGCTTCTTCATCTTCAGCATCGCCTCCATGACGCGCTTCGCGCTCGACCTGTCCTTCATGAGCTCGCCGAGGCGCTTCGGGACGATCTGCCAGGAGAGGCCGTAGCGGTCCTTGAGCCAGCCGCACTGCTCGATCGTTCCGCCGGCCGAGAGCGCGTTCCACAGGCGGTCGACCTCGGCCTGGTCGTCGCAGTTCACCATGAACGAGATCGAGTGGTTGAACGGATCGAGGGGCCCGGCGTTGATCGCCATGAACGGCTGGCCGGCGAGGGTGAACTCGATCACCTGCACCGAGCCGGCGGGGCCGCTCGGGGTCTCGGCGGGGACCGGCGTCACCGACTCCACGCGGGAGTCGGGGAAGAGCGAGGCGTAGAAGTTCGCGGCCTCGACCGCCTTGTCCGCGAACCAGAGGTGGGGAACGATCCTCGACGACGTGACCTTGGCCATGGAGATGTCCTCGCGCGGCGGCCGGGTGTGTGCCGCGCGCGCGTCATTACGGGATCGACCGCGGCCGTGACACGAGGTCATCCGGCCCCTGATGGGCCCGGGCCGACAGACGCCGGCCGAGCGCCCGGCCGCTAGAGGTCCTCCCCCTCGCCCTCCTCCTCGTCGTCGGCCTCCTCCTCGAGATCCTCGCAGGAGACCCGCTCCGCGATCGCGCCCGCGAGCGCCGCGGCGAGCGAGGCACCGCCCCACGTCGCCGAGAGCGTGCCCCGGTCGCCCGCCACGAGGCCTCCCCGCGAGACGCGCACCTTCCCGCCGAGGGAGAACGCGTCCCCCTCGACCCGCGCGCCGCGCGCGACGCGGACCTCGCCATCCACCGCCACCGCCGACCCGCGGACCACGGCGCCCGGCTCGATCACCACGTCGCCGCCGATGGCCGTCGCGTCCTCGACCGCCGCGCCTGCGCGGACGACCACGTCGCCCTGGAGCGCGACGACGTCCTTCGCGCGGTCGCCCTTCTCCACCACGAGGTCGCCCCCGCGCACCACGCGGCCGCCGTCTCCGCCGCGGACCTCGCACTCGCCGAGGTCGAGGCGGAGGCCACCGCCATCGCCGTCGTCGTGGGCGAGCGCGGAGGCGGGGGCGGCGGCGACGGAGACCACGGCGGCGAGGCAGGCGGCGCGCATGCGGGGGCCCTCCGGGAGCGTGAAGCGCCCTACGGCGCGCGGCGACCCGCATTTCGGCGCCCCGGCTGCCGGCGGGCGCGCGTCCCCGCCGCACGCCCCGGCGTCCTGCCGGGCGTGCGCCTGCGTTGTCGCCGCGGGCGCAGGGTTCCTAACGTTCGAAGGTGCGGATCGCGCTCGTGTCGACGCCGTTCGTCTCCGTACCTCCCGCCGGCTACGGGGGGACGGAGCTGATCGTTCACGCGCTGTCGTGGGCGCTCGCCCGCGCCGGCCACGACGTCACGGTCTTCGCGACCGGGGACTCCGAGGTGCCGCGGCTGCGGGCGCTCTTCGAGGCGCCCGCCTGGCCGCCCGATCCGTACCTCGAGCTCGCCCACTGCGGCTTCGCCGCGAGCGAGATCGCGGCGGGCCGCTTCGACGTGGTGCACGCCCACTCGCCCGCGATGCTCGCCTTCGCTGAGCACCTCGGCGCGCCGCTCGTGTACACGATCCACCACGACAAGGCGCCCGCGCTCGAGGCCTTCTACGCACGGGTGTCCGGGGCGATCCACGTGGGCATCTCCAGGCGCCAGGCCTCGCTCGCCTCCCCGCGGCCGGCCGCGGTCGTGCACCACGGCCTCGACCCGGCCCTCTACCCGGACCTCGGACCGGGCGGAGACGAGGCGCTCTCGATCGGCCGGCTCTCGTGGGTGAAGGGTCCCGAGCTCGCCATCGAGGCGGCCCGGCTCGCCGGGCTGCGCGTGACGGTGGTCGGGAGCGAGCACGCGAACGACGAGCGCCCGCCGCGCTGGAGCGAGGACGTGCTCGCTCCGGCGCTCGCCTCGCCGCACGTCACCCGTGTCCCGAGCGCAGACCTGGCCGTCAAGCGGAGGCTGCTCGCGCGGAGCCGGGCGCTGCTCCTTCCCCTCCGCTGGGAGGAGCCGTTCGGCCTCGTCGTGATCGAGGCCCTGCTCGCCGGATGCCCGGTGATCGCGTTCCCGCGCGGCGCCGCGCCGGAGCTGATCGACGAGGGCTCGGGGTTCCTCGTCGACGACGTCGCGGGGATGGCGCGCGCCCTGGACCGGGCGGCGAGCCTCGACCGCGCCGCCATCCAGGCGCGGGCGCGGGCGCGCTTCTCCGCCGACCGGATGGCCTCGCGCTACCTCGCGGTCTACCACGCGGCGATCGCCGGCCGGCGGCGCGCCGAGGCGCCCCGCTCCCTGGAGGCTCCGTGGACCACGATCTCGGAGTGAACGCGGTCGACGCAGCGGAGCTGCTCGGCTACGCCGACCCCTCGGCGCAGCCCGAGGCGACCGACGTCCACCGCGTGGTGCTGAAGCGCGGGAACCTCTTCCTGGTCGCGAACGGCGTGGGCGACGTGGCCCCGGCGGGCGCGCGCGACCTCGGCCTGTTCCTCACCGACACCCGCCACCTCTCGGCCTGGCGGCTCACGCTGAGCGGCGGCAAGCCCCTCGTCCTCTCGTCGGAGGTGTCGTCGGACTACATCGCGCAGATCGACCAGACCGTGACGAGCCTCCACGAGGGCGACCTGCTCGGCAGGGAGCCGGTCAACTACCTGCACCTCCGGCGCGAGCAGCTCATCGACGACGTGTTCGTGGAGCGCCTCGTCCTCACCAACTTCGTCCAGCGGCCCGTCGAGTTCTGGCTCGAGCTCTCCTGGGCCGCCGACTTCGCCGACGTGTTCGAGATCCGCGGCGCCCGCCGCGCCCGGCGCGGCACCTACGCCGCGCCGCGCGTCGAGCAGGGCCGCGCCGTGCTGCAGTACGCCGGGCGCGACGGCCGGCGCTACGCGACGGAGATCCGCGTCCAGGAGCTCGCCTCGTCCGGCGGCGGCCCGCCGCCGAGCGCCGACCTGGGCGCGCGCGGCGCGCGCGTGCGCTTCCGGCTCGAGCACGGGGCCCACGGCGAGGTGACCTTCGTCGTCGCGGCGGGGATCGAGCGCGGCCGCTCGGCGCGCGGCGCCGCCCCCGACGAGGAGCGGCCCATCCCGCGCACGCCGGCGCGGCGCTTCGCGGAGCGGGCCGAGGAGACGCGCGCCGCGTACTCGACCTGGGCGCACCGCGCCACGCGCTTCCACTCCTCGAACGACATCTTCGATCGCGCCATGGAGCAGGCGGTCTCCGACCTGAAGGCGCTCACCGTCTTCCACTTCGGCGATCCGGTCATCTCCGCCGGGATCCCCTGGTACACCTGCCCGTTCGGGCGCGACGCCCTCCTCGCCGGGTACGAGTCGCTCCTCGCCTCGCCCGAGGTCGCGCGGGACGCGCTGCGCTTCCTGGCGCGGCTGCAGGGGACGCGCGACGACCCGTCGCGCGACGAGGAGCCCGGCAAGATCCCCCACGAGATCCGCTTCGGTGAGATGGCGTTCGCGGGGGAGGTGCCCCACACGCCCTACTACGGCTCGGCCGACGCGACCCCGCTGTTCGTGGTGCTGCTCGACGAGTACCACCTGTGGACCGACGACCGCGAGACGGTCGAGGCGCTGCTCCCCGCCGCGGAGCGCGCCGTGGAGTGGATCGAGCGCCACGGCGACCGCGACGGCGACGGCCTCGTCGAGTACGAGCGGCGCACGCCGAAGGGGCTCAGGAACCAGGGGTGGAAGGACAGCCACGACGGCGTCCCGTTCGCCGACGGCCGGCCCGCCGAGCCGCCCATCGCGCTCGTCGAGGTGCAGGGCTACGCGTACGACGCGCGGCGGCGCATCGCCGCGCTCCACCGCCGCCTCGGCCACCACGCCGAGTCCGAGCGGCACGAGCCCACCGCCCGGGCGCTCTCGCGGGCGGTGGAGGACCGCCTCTGGATGGAGCAGAAGGGCACCTACGCCATCGCGCTCGACCGCGACAAGCGCCAGGTGGACGCGGTCACCTCGAACCCGGGCCACCTGCTCTTCTCGCGCCTCGCCGGTCCGGAGCGCGCCCGCTCGGTGGCGGCGTCGCTGCTCGGCCCGGGGCTGTGGAGCGGCTGGGGGATCCGCACGCTCGCCGCGGGCCAGCCGGCGTACAACCCGCTCAGCTACCACAACGGCACGGTCTGGCCCCACGACAACGCGCTCTGCGCCATGGGCCTGTCGCACTACGGGATGACGCGCGAGGCGGGCCAGGTGCTCTCGGGCCTGTGGCAGAGCGCCCAGCACTTCCGCCAGCTCCGCATGCCGGAGCTGTTCTGCGGCCTGGCCCGGGACGACGGCGCCTTCCCGGTCCACTACCCGGTCGCGTGCTCGCCGCAGGCCTGGTCGTCGGCCGCGTGGTTCCTGCTGGTGCGGGCGGTGCTCGGGCTGCACCCCGACGCGCCCGCGCGCACGCTCCACGTGCTCCAGCCGTACCTGCCGCCCTGGCTCGACGAGCTCACGCTCGAGGGGGTCCGCGTCGGCGCGGCGCGCGCCACGCTGCGCTTCCGGCGCGGGGCGCGCGGCGCCTTCGTGGAGGTGCTCGCCCTCGAGGGCGGGCCGCTCCGGGTGCGGATCGAGCTCGCGGAGTGACGCCGGCCCGGCTCCCGGACCCTCCGCGATCCGGGACGCGCTCGCCCTACCCTCTCACGCCCCGCAGCGCCCCCGGCGCCGCGAGCACGGCCGCGAGCACGACCATGGTCGCGCCGGTGGGGAGCTCGAGGAGCCAGGAGAGCACGTAGCCTCCGGCCGCGGCCACGACGCCGAGCGCGGCGGCGAGGGCGAAGGAGGTGCGGAAGCGGGCGCGCAGCGCGAGCGCCCCGACGGCCGGCAGCGTGAGGAACGCGAACACGGGCAGCGCCCCGAGCGCGCGCGCGGCGGGCGGGATGGCGAGCCCGATGGTGAGGAACAGCGCCGCGTTCCAGAGCTGCACCCGCATCCCGAGCGCCTGCGCCGTCTCGGCGTCGAAGGACGTGAAGGCGAGCTCCTTCCCGAAGAGCCCGTGCACGATCGCGCAGACCGCCGCCACCACCGCGATCGCCGCCAGGTCCGAGCCGGGGATGGCGACCGCGTTGCCGAACACGAGGCCGCCGAGATCGTGGGCGGCGTGGACGAGCCTGCTCGAGCCGAGCACGACGAGGGCCGAGGCGACGACCCAGGTCGCGCCGACGGTGGCCTCGGCCGGGATGCGCTTCGGCCGGAACGCGCCGAGGAGGAGCGCCCCCGCCACCGAGACCGCGATCGACACGGCGAGCTGCTCCGAGGCGTGCTCGGACTCGATGTGGATCCGCTCCTCGACGAGCAGCGCCGCGACCAGCCCGGCCGTCGAGAGCTGGGTGAGCGCGGCGGAGACGAACACGGTCCGGCGCAGCACCACGTAGATGCCGAGCGCGCCGAGCAGCGCGCCCGAGAGCGCCGACGCGGCGAGCGGGACCTGCCAGATCTCCCGGGCGGAGAGGAACTCCTCGAGGCCGCTCACCGCTTCACCTCCCCGTTCACCGGGACCACCACGCGCCGGCCCCCGACCTCGTGCACCGCGACCGCCCGCCCGTACAGCGCGCCGAGCGCCTCCGCCGTGAGCATCGCCTCGAGCGAGCCGACGCGGAACAGCCCCTCGTCCTTGTCGACGAAGGCGAGCCTCCGCGCGTAGTTCGCGACCGCCTCGAGCCGGTGCGACACCATCACCACCGCGAGCTGCCCCCCGGCGTGCAGGTCGCGGATCAGGTCCATCGTGGCCAGCTCGGCCGCCGGGTCCATGCCGTTCGTGGGCTCGTCGAGCACGAGGAGCTCCGGGTCCCCCACGAGCGCGCGGGCGATGAGCGTCCGCTGGCGCTGCCCGCCCGACAGCTCGCCCAGGATGGCGCGGGCGAGGTGCCCGACGCCGACGCGATCGAGCGCGTGCCGGGCGGCGGCGCGATCGCCCCGCCCCGGCCGGCGGAGCGGCCCGAGCGAGGGTGTCCGGCCCATGAGCACCACCTCGCCCGCGGTGAAGGGCCAGATCGGATCGACGTGCTCGCGCTGCGGGACGTACCCGACCCGCACCGGGCGGGGCCGGACGACCCGGCCCGCGAGGAGCGGCAGCGCCCCGAGCATCGCGCGGATGAGCGTGGTCTTCCCGCCGCCGTTCGGGCCCACCATCGCGAGGAAGTCCCCCGGCCCCACCTCGAGGTCCACGTTCGCGAGGAGGGCGCGCCCGCCGTAGCCGACGGCCGCGCCCTCGAGCGCCACGACCGGGAGGCTCAACGGACGGCCTCGCAGAGCCGCGAGACCAGCACCTCGACGTACCGCTCGTAGGTCTTCACGTCGGGCTCTCCCCCCACGTCGCCGGGGATCGGCACGACCTTCGCCCCCGAGTGCCTCGCGACCACCTCGGCCGACTTCGTGTCGTAGAAGTTCTCGACCGCGATCGCCTTCACCCCGTCGCGCTTCGCCACCTCGACCAGATCGGCGAGGTGGCCGGGCGGGGGTGGAACCCCGGGGCGCGGCTCGAGCTCGCCCGCCGAGACGAGGCCCGACCAGTCGAGGAAGTAGGTGAGGGTCCGGTGGCGGGTGAAGATCCTGGCGCCCTTCACCGCGGCGAGCTGCGCCTCCCAGCGCTTCAGGTCGGCCTCGAGCCGGGTGCGGAGATCGGCGAGCCGCCTCTCGTAGGCCTGCGCGTTCGCGGGATCGATCTCGCCGAGCTTCCGCGCGATCGCGGACGACACCTGGAGCCCGCGCCTCGGATCGGAGAGGAAGTGCGGATTGCCGGCCGGGTGGAGATCGCCGAGGCTCCGGTCCACCGGGCCGGTCGGGACGTCCAGCACCTGGACGGCGGAGGCGGCGGTGAGCCGGCGCGGGCCGCCGGGCAGGATCGCCGGGTTCCGCGACTGCACCACCAGCGGCGGGAGCCAGCCGATCTCGAGGTCGAGCCCGACGTCCACCAGGAGCTCGGCGTCGCGCAGCTTCACCGCGAGGATGGGGTTCGCGTCGACGAAGTGCGGATCCTGGATGCCGCGGGACAGGCTCTCCACCTTGACGGCGTCGCCGCCCACCTCGCGGACGAGCGAGGCGAGCCCCTCGGTGGTGGTGACGACCCGGGGTCCGGCGAGCGCCGTCGCGGGCAGCGCGAACGCGAGCAGCGCGAGGAGACGGGATGTGGGGGTCATGGTCGCGATCTCCTAGAACGGGTGGGCCCCGTGAGCGCCGATCCCGAACTCGAGGCCGAGGAGCGCGGTCACGGCGTGGGTGTCGTCGGGCAGCAGGTCGTACGACGCCTCGAGGCGGATGCGCTGGAACTCGGAGGGGAGCCAGGCGAGCACCGCGCCGATCCGCTTCTCGTCGCCGGGCATCGCCCCGGCGGGAGCCCGCTCGTAGCGCAGGCCGGCGCCCCAGTAAGGGCTGAAGCGCTCGAACGCCTGGGCCCACCACCCCTCCTCGAAGTCCTCCGCCACTCCCGGAACGCCCTGGAACCGGCGCGCGTGGAGCTCGGCGGAGAGGGCGAGGTAGGCGCGGGACGCGGGCGGACGGATGCGGAGGTAGAGGTCGCCGCCCAGCAGGTCGCGGAACTGGCCGGCCGCCTCGTCGCGCCGGGCGGCGGAGAGCCCGACCCCGAGGGTCGCGGCCGCGCCGATGGGGAAGTACTGCGAGAGCCGCGCGAGCCCGGTGAAGCGGGCCTCGTCGGCCTCCGTCGGCGCGGTGCTCTGCGCGGCGGCCTGGAGCTCGGCGAACCACGGCAGCGGCACGAGCCAGCTGGCGACCAGCCCGGCCCCGCCGAGGTTCTCGTCGGCGAGGAGCCGATGCGCGAGCGGCGCCTCGATGAACTCCTGCACGTGGGGATGGGTCTGGTTGATCCGCCCGAACGGCGAGAAGAGCCTTCCCGCCCTGAGCTGGAGCCCGGCGGGGAGCGAGAGCGTGGTGAGGTACGCCTCCTCGACGTCCGCCTTCCCGTCGGAGAAGGAGACGAACACGTCCGCGCGCGCGTAGGGATCGACGACCGCCTGGAGCGCGAGCTCGAGCTCCTCGAACGCGAACCCCACCTTGTCGGTCTGGTCGTTCCAGTCGGCGGTCACGCTCGCGATGGCGCTCACGTCCGGCAGCAGAAGGAGCCGGGCGAACGGGTTCCCGCCCGTGGCCGAGGGGGCGGCCGGGGGTCCCGGCTCGGCGGGCTGCGCCTTCGAGACGCCCGTCGCGCCGCGCCCGCTGGTGGCTCCTCCCATCTCCTTCTGGATCTCCTCCTCGAGCTTCCTGCGCTCCTCCTCGGCGGCGGCGCCGGAGGTCTCGGCGCCTCCCGGGGAGGCGGCGGCCGGCGCCGCTCCGCCCTCCTGCGCTCCCGTACCCCCGGGTGAAGCGACGAATGCGGCGAGCAGGGCGGCCGCGGCCCGAGACGAGTAGCGCAGGTTCACCTGACGTGCTCCCCGGGCGCGCCCGAGGCGCGCCCGTGCCTGGTCCTGGAATGGCTGCGGTGAGCGATCGACGCCGAGCGCTACGCGCCGGCGGGCGGCGACTGGCCGGGGACTGCGCCGAGCGGCGCGCCCGCGACGGGCGGCAGGCCGGGCGGGAGGAGGAGGTCCGAGGGGGAGACGAGACGCGGCGCGAGGTCGAGGGCGGGCGCCCGGGCCGGCTCCGCGGTCCGGAGCTGGCACAGCGCGCAGGGCTCGCCGCGGCCGGCCGCGGCCGGCTCGTGCAGGTGGGGCCGCGCCGCGGAGATCGCGACGATGGCCGCGAGGCCGGCGGCGACACACGTCCTGATGGCGGCGCGGACCATCGCGGCTTCAGATGCCGGGGCACCGCGCCGCTGTCAAGCTCGACGCGCGAGGCGACCCCGGCGGAGGCGTTCACCCCGCGACGAGGCCCGCCGCGCGGAGGCCGGCGATCTCCGCCGCCGAGAACCCGCACTCGCGGAGCACGTCGTCGGAGTGCTCGCCGAGCCGCGGCGCCGGCCGGAGCGGCGCCTCCACGCCGCGGAGCCGGACCGGCGAGGCGACGCCCGTCACCATCCGTCCGTCCCGCGCCGGGACGTCCAGGAACGCGCCGCGCGCGGCGAGCTGCGGATCGGCGCGCGGCTCGTCGCCCTCCAGCACCGGGGCGAGGCACACGTCGTGTCCCTCGGCGAACGCGCGCCACTCCGCGAGCGTGCGCGCCGCGAAGATCGCCTCGAGCTCCGCGCGCGGCCCCGCGCCGCCGCCCTCGAGCTGGCGCTCCGCGAGCTCGGGCCGGCCCACCGCCGCGCAGAACGCCGCGAAGAACCTGGGCTCGAGCGCGCCGAGCGCGACGAAGCGTCCGTCCCGGGTGCGGTAGGTGGCGTAGCAGGCCGCACCCCCGGTGAGCAGCTCGCGGCCGCGCGCGAGCGGCGCGCCCCGCGCCGAGGCCATCGCGAGCGGCAGGGCGAGCAGCGCGAGCGCACCCTCGGTCATGGAGACGTCGACGTGGGCGCCCTCTCCGCTCGCGGCGCGTCTCACGAGCGCGGCGAGCACCCCCGCGACCGCCGGCCACGAGCCGCCGGCCACGTCGGCCGCCTGCACGGCGAGCGGGAGGGGCCGCTCGGGCGGGCCGTTCAGGGCGAGCACGCCGGCGTAGGCGACGTAGTCCAGGTCGTGGCCGGCCCGGCCGGCGCCCGGGCCGTCCTGGCCGTAGCCGGTGATGGAGCAGAGCACCAGGCGCGGGTTCACGCTCCGCAACGTCTCCCAGCCGAGCCCGAGGCGCTGGAGCACGCCCGGGCGGTTCGACTCGAGCACCACGTCCGCGCCCCGGGCCAGCCGGAGGAACGCGGCCGCGCCCCCGGGCCGGCGCAGGTCGAGCGCCAGCGAGCGCTTGTTGCGGTTGAGCGCGAGGAAGGCGCCCGACTCCTCGCCGGCGAGCGGCGGGATCGAGCGCAGCAGGTCGCCGCCGGCGGGGTCCTCCACCTTCACGACGTCGGCGCCGAGCTCGGCGAGCACGAGCGTCGCGTACGGACCCGGCAGGAGCCGGGAGAGGTCCAGCACGCGCAGCCCCTCGAGCGGGAGCACGCGGCCTCCCCGCTACAGGATCTGCTGGAGCTTCATCGCGAGCCCCATGTCGCCCTGGATCTTGAGCTTCCCCGACATGAAGGCCATCTGGGCGTTGAGCTTGCCGTTCACGATGTCGAGGAAGTCGGCGTCCGTGGCGCTCACCGTGCACTTCGCGCCGGGTGACGGCCCCGCCGCGATGCGCCCGCCGGGGGCGGTGCAGTCCACCGTCCAGGCGCCGCCGCCCGGCCCGGAGATGTTGAACTGGTAGACCGCGTTGATCTTCTGGACCACGTCGGGCTTGGCCTGGAACTTCGCGGGGATGTGCTTCTCGAACACGTCCTTCACGCTGCTCGCTGACATGGTCGGAACACCTCCGAGGCGCTCGGCGCGGGTGTCGATTCCGGAATCGGGGCTGGGAACGTATTGGGCGCCCGCGGACGTGTCAATCGCGTCGAGGAGCACCGGCGGCGCGCGCTCCGCGCCACCCCTTCCGCCCGATCCTCACGGCCTCGCGCGGCCGTGGGCGGCGTCGCTCACCGCGGCGGCGAGCGCGTCGGGGTCGACCGGCTTGATGAGGATCGCGTCGACCTCGCGACCGCGCGCCCGCTGGATGTCCTCGCGCTCGGCCCAGCCGGTGACGACCACCACCGGGACCGCCGGCGCGATCGCCTTGGCGGCCTTGGCGACCTCGAGGCCACCCATGCCGGGCATGCCGACGTCCGTGACCACGACGTCCACGGTCTGCTCGGACAGCGTGCGCAACCCCTCGGGGCCGCTCGCGGCGGACAGGACGTGGTGGCCCGAGGCCTCCAGCACCTCGGCCATCAGCTCGCGGTTGTCGTCGTCGTCCTCGACGAGGAGCACGCGGAGCCCGTGAGGATCCATGAGGCTCCGGACTTAACCACGCCCGGGGGAAAGACGCGACCTCCACGTGGGGTCGCGCCCGACTCACCCCTTCATTCCGCGTAGAACGAGTCGAGCAGCGCCTGGTGCCGCTGCGTGACCACCTTCCGCTTCACCTTCAGGGTGGGGGTGAGCTCGCCCGTCTCCTGGGCGAAGTCCTTCGGCAGGATGGCGAACCGCTTCACCGTCGAGTAGCTCGCCTGTTTCGCGTTGAGCGCGTCGATCGCCTTCTGGACGCGGGCGATGACGCGCGGGTCCTCGTGCAGCGCCGCGCCCGCCGGCACGCCGTTCTCGGCCGCCCACTTGCGCGCGTTCTCCTCGTTGAGCGTCACGAGCGCGGAGAGGAACTTGCGCTTGTCGCCGTGGATCATGACCTGCGAGAGCAGCGGATCGGTCTTGAGGTCGTTCTCGAGGTTCTGCGGCGCGACGTTCTTGCCGCCGGCGGTGACGATGATGTCCTTCTTGCGATCGGTGATCTTGAGCCGGCCCGCCTCGTCCAGCACGCCGATGTCGCCGGTGTAGAGCCAGCCGTCCCGGAGCGCCTCGGCCGTCGCCTCCGGGTTCTTGTAGTACTCCTTCATGAGGCCCGGCCCCTTGATGAGGATCTCCCCGTCCTCGGCGATCTTCACCTCGGTGCCGGGCACCGGCGGCCCGACGGTTCCGATCCTGTTCTGGCCGGGCCGGCTCACGAAGCTCGCCGCCGAGCTCTCGCTGAGGCCGTAGCCCTCCAGGATCGTGAAGCCGAGGGTCTCGAAGAAGTAGGCGATCTTCGACGAGAGCGGCGCGCCGCCCGAGACGAAGAGCCGCATCCGCCCGCCGAACCGCTCCGAGAGCGCGTGCGTGAGCTTCGGGAAGACGAGCTTCCTGCCGACGAGCAGACCGAACGACGAGTAGCTCTTTCCGGCGTCGCGGGCCGCCGCGTAGGCGTCGAAGCTCTCCATCGCGAGCGCGAACAGCCTGCCCTTGAGCCCCGGCGTCGCGAGGCCCTTCGAGACCACGGTGTTGAACGCCTTCTCGAAGATGCGCGGCACGGCCGGCATCACGGTGGGGCGGACCTCGGCCGCGTTGTCCATGATCCGGTCCAGCGCCTCGACCGTCGCGACCGTGGCGCCGGTCGCGAACCAGACGGCCTCGATCACCTTCGCGAAGGAGTGGGCCATCGGCAGGAACATGAGCACCACGTCGTCCGCGGCGATGAGGCCGAGCTCCGCGACGGCGCGCGCCTCGTACGTCCAGTTGCCGTGGGTGAGCACCACGCCCTTGGGGTTGCCGGTGGTGCCCGAGGTGTAGATGAAGGTCGCGGGGTCGTCGGGGCCGATGCGCGCGAGGCGCGCCGCGTGCGCGTCGGGGTTCTGCGCCCGCCACGCCGCGCCCGCCCGCTCGAGGTCGGCGAGCGTCCGCTCGAACCCGTCGCGGGCGCCGCCGGTGGCGCGCACGAGCCCCTCCAGCGCCGGCAGCTTGTCCTTCGCCTCGCGGATCTTCGCGACCTGGGCGTCGTCCCCGCAGAACACCAGCCGTGCGCCCGAGTCCTGGAGAATGTAGTGGCACTCGTGGGCCTTGTTGGACTGGTAGATCGTGACGGCGATCGCGCCCG
>Ga0209683_10000610_pt1 | contig 13910 bp, 10 predicted proteins | sample DOMMetBare2Fresh_FD_187474 | JGI IMG/M metagenome (GOLD analysis project Ga0209683, IMG submission 187474) | Wetland sediment microbial communities from St. Louis River estuary, USA, under dissolved organic matter induced mercury methylation -... | ecosystem: Environmental > Aquatic >... | reverse complement strand
GAGCTGAAGCTGACGGGATTCCACCAACAAGGCGGGCCACTCGATTTAGATCGAGTGGCCCGCCATTAATCATCCTCACTCTTTCCGGGAGGACAAACCTCTTCCTACTGTTCACTTCCCGGCTTACGCATCCGTATCTTTTCGCCGTGCGGGGGGCCAACTGGGCCTTCCTGGATAGTGAAGTCGGCCGGTACCTGGAACAGCGATTTTGCCGGCTCACTGCGATTGATTTCCGTCAAGCGATAGGTGGTTTCACCAAAACGTGGATCGCTGTGTTTCGTCATTACCACCACCTGCAACTCTGGCGAGTACCAGCGCTCTGAGACGATTTCGATGGGTCGCTCATTCCCAATTGCCCCAGCCGCAATCGTGATTGTGTTGCGGGTGCCTTCGGCTTCGACTCCTTCGATCATCTGCTTGCCCAGTTGCTCCGTCTTGCCGATCTTGTGTTCGCCCATCCCATGCCACTGCATCACTATCCCTTCGCCACCCGGCGGTGGTGGCGGCGGTGCGTGGCGAATGAAGACCTCCGATTGCATCTCGACACTGTCACCCTTGGGACCCGGAGGGGGAGGAGCCAATTCATGACGCATCTCCATATGATCCGGACCTTCTGGTGGTCCCGGAGCCGGACCTTCACCGTGCGGCCCGGCAATTTTGAACTGGAATCGCCGGGGCAACATTTTGTGCGCAGTCTTTGTGCGCGGATCGAGTGCATAGTTGACGCCCGCCACTGGATCGTTGATGGAAATTGTCTGGGGCGGATCACCGGCGTTGGCAAACTGGCCCAGCAGGTGCAGCGTATGCTCGCGGCGGGTGCGGCCCTCACCATCACGATAGACAGCCGCAATCGATTTGTTCACGATGCGGTTACCGTCGCCAAGCAGTTGCGTCGTCTCGGTAATTGCCTGCGCCGAGTAGGGCGCACCCTTGACCAGCTTGCCGTCAAAATTCATTTCTGAAGCAACAAAGATAAAAGTGTCCGGGGGTGATGGTGGTACCTCAGGTCCACCGGGTCCCTGCATGCGCTTGATTGTGACGCTCCGCTCTGCTTCAGGCTTCTGCTGCCCAAAGATCGAAACGGTACCGGTCAGCAAGACCACACTGCCAAATATAGCCACCCATAGTTTCCATTCTCTTTTCATAGTCATTCCCTTCCTCTCAGCGGGTCGAGCCCGGTTATTAAACATGCAAATGTATTACAGGCGCGCCTTGGCTTAGTGTACGAAACGGATCGCCTGCGCCAGCCCATCGGCGCCGACCAGGACGTCGGCCTTCACTCTTTCACTCGTCCGATCCATGTTTATCGGCAGACCAAATCTAGCTGCTGCGGAACGAGGCATTTCCACACGCACTAACTGTGCGCCATCCTGCAGATTCGGCGCAGTTACGTAACCAACTGGAAAAAAGTCCGTGGCAATTTCTTTTGTGGCGTCGTTGGTATCGGCCGCGTTTTCTGCGCGGGCGCTGGCCGTCGCAGGCAGCGCTTTAGCGTTCGCTCGCGAGGCAGCGATAGCGGAGTTGCTTCGTGGTCTACGAAGCCGTGCGTTTCCTGCTACCACTTGCGGCGCTGATAGCGAAGTGTCATTGACACTGGGTTGAATTTCCCCTGTATTAATGACTCTTGCATCCCAGCTGCTCGCCGGCTGTGGGCCTGAATAGAGAATCAAGCGTCCTCGAAATACGACAAAGCCGACAGCAATCACCAAAACGGCGGCGATCGCGGAAAGCCAATAGCGGTTTCGCCGCAGCTGCTCGGGCAAGCCAACAAGCATGGTCGCTGCTTTCCCTCGCCGGCGAAATGCCAATAATAATTTTTCTTCAAGCTGGGGCGAGGCTGACACGTCGTTCAGCTCCCGGGCCAATCCGCGCAGGCCGACGCTCAACCAGACCTGCTCTTCCCAGATCGCGGCGCAACTATCGCATTCGGTGGGATGCTCAACAGCACTCTCCCTCTCTTTGACCTCCACCAGCCAACCAGCATTACTTGATCCCTGCTCTACCCGCGCCAGCTCGTTCGCTAATATTTGAAATCTCTCGCAGTTCATGCAAAACACCTCGCTTGTTTGAGGCCATCCACGGCCGGCACTTCTTCCTCTCGAGGCCGCAGCTTGTCGATCAACATGGCCCGCGCCCGATGCAATCTGGAGCGCACGGTGCCTACGGCACAGTCCAGGACCAATGCCGCGTCTGCATAACTGAGCTCCTGTAACTCGCATAAAACGATCACTTCGCGATAACGAGCTGGGAGACTCAGAATTGCGCGACGCACAGACTCAATGGTCTCGCCTCTGGATAAGTCTTCGAGGGGACTGGCCCCGCTGACGCCTTCGTCGGCAATAGCCGTCTCGGACACTTCGTCGTCCATAGGAACGTAAAATTGCTCACGACCCAGCCGTTGGCGCATCAGGTTCCGCGCCACTCCAAACAAGAAGGAGCTCAGCGAACCGCGCTCGGCGTCGTACCGGCTGCAATCGCGCATCAGCACCATGAAGACCTCCTGTGTAACGTCCTCGGCCAGTGCGGGCGAACCACTCATTTGCAGAGCAAAGCGATAGATACCGCCCTGACGCCTGCGATATAGTGCGGCAAAAGCCTCCTCGTCGCCGCCAAGCAGCGAGCTCAACAGCTCATCATCTGAAGGTTTTAGCGCGATCATCAGCAATCAATAGCCAGCTTCCACGTTTAATTCGGCTGGCGAGCAGCGAAAGTTCCAAAAAGTCCGATGAACCTGAAAAACTCTACCAAGCCGTCCCTGTTCGAGGAACGCCATGAAGAAAAACCTGCTTTTCGCAGTGGCGGCCTACTTCCCTCGAACTATTGAGCAAAGCGCTGACGAAACTGCGTCGATGAGCGACGTAAGTCCAGCCAATCACTAAACAACTCCGGGGTTCGCAGCCAAATCTCCAGCCAATCAGCAATTTCTTTGGCGAGAGAGTGATCAGTTTCGGAAGTTGTTGTGCGGCTGGTTGAAAATATAAGCTCCTGACGGATGAGCGCCAGAGCATCGCGTAGCTTCCCCAACGCCTGCTTGTCCGCCCGTTGCTCGAGTTCCCTTCTCACTCTTTCGCACTCCTCCATTGATTGCACCGCCGCTGTCAGCGTGTTGAAGTCCAGGCGCAGAGAAGATTTTGCCAGGGTGCGGTCACGCCACTTCGCGTCAAATTCCAGGATCTCAGGATGACGCAGCACCGCTCCTTCGTCAGCGAGTTTGCGGGCGATGGCCGCGGGACTATCAACCGCACTGGCGCCAAAGTGCCTGGCGACCGCTGACTGAATGGCCCTCAACTCACGAGCGCCTACGGACTCGCAATCGAGCGCTTCCCAGGCTGCCAGCATTAGCTCCAGCTTAGTACATGGCTCTTTTTCAAATTCCATCTGACTTGTCCTATCAGCCCGTGGTCTTCGTGCACGCTTCTGTCACACGCGTTCCTCGCTTAAACTGTCAACCAGCGGAAATCCAGTGGCCACTTGTCATGTCAAAGGACCAGATACGGACACCAGGCTTCAGCATCATGCGAACTACAAGTACTTTCTCAGCCCATAAGCTTACATTTTTTTTGCTGCTCGCGCTGCTGACCTCGCTACCGCTTTCTATCCCTGCCCAGCAACCACCCGGAGATGACCCCAGGCTCGCTAAGATCGAGTTCCTGGGATTGAAGCGGCTGAGACCTGACCAACTGCTAAAGGTCAGCGGGCTGGAGTTAGGTCAGCCAACAAACATTGAGGCGCTCGATGCGGCGGCGCAACGTTTGCTGGACAGTGGGCTGGTCCACAATTTGAGTTATCGCTTGCAGACTAAAGCCGGGGCAGCGAACGTTACTTTCCAGATTGAAGAAGGTCGGGGCGGCCAATCCGAGGTCATTTTCGACAACTTCATCTGGTTCAGTGATGAAGAACTGTTTGACGCTGTGCGGCGCGAGGTCCCTTCGTTCAATGGGGCGGCGCCCAACGCCGGTAACCTAACCGAAGCGATTGCAAGAGCGCTGCAGAAATTCCTGAACGAGCGCAAGATTGGCGGGACGATCGAATACCTGCCTGCCGAGAACGCCGATCATACAAAGCTGGAACATGTTTTCGCTGTCAAAGGTGTAAGGATACCGATCTGCAGCGTTCATTTTCCCGGGGCTCGCAACGTCAGTGAGGATAAACTGATCCAGCAAGCGCAGGAATTGTTGGGCAGAGACTATTCGCGACGCTTTACGGCCTTGTTCGCGCTCAGTAGTCTTTTTCCCCTGTACCGAGAACTCGGCCAGCTACGAGCGACCTTCAGCAAGCCACAGGCGAGCGCTCAGACTCTGGGGGACTGCAAAGATGGGGTGGAGTTGACCATTCCCGTTGACGAAGGCGCCATCTATGTCTGGGACAAGACTGAGTGGACAGGCAATCATGTACTCACCCGACAGGAGCTGGACGCGGCCCTGAGCCTGAAGCCAGGCGAGATAGCTAACGGAATAAAGTTCGACAAAGGTATCGCCGTCGCCGTTAAGGCCTATGGGCGGAAGGGTTATCTGGAGACGGCGCTGCACCCCGAGACCCTGTTTGACGATGCGGAGCGCAAGGTCTCTTATCAGGTAGATGTGCGGGAAGGCCCGCAATATCGCATGGGGGATCTAATAATCAGAGGCTTTTCAGAGAACCTGGGAAACTATCTGCGCGGCAAGTGGGAAATGAAACGTGAAGATGTCTATGACCAGGGCTACTTCGAGAATTTCCTGAAACAGGATTTTTCAGATGTAATGCGGAAAGTATTGGCCGAGCGACAGGAACAGGGCCGCCCGAAACCGAAGAAAATCATCACTGCTCAACGCCCAAATAGGGATTCTCTCACCGTGGATGTAACATTCGAGCTGGGCGATGAGCCCTGACGCCGATACGCCAGGGCAAACAAGTTCCGCGCTCAGCCCCCGCTGAGCAGAGCAATTCTGCGACAGCTTGGACGGAGACTCAGATCCGTCGCAAAAAGATGAAGTCTTTCTCCGAACCCGCGGGTCAAAAATCGATCGGTACTATCTCTGAAGATACGGCGCGAGATTTCCTCACTCGCGTAGCGAAGGACTTTGCCGGCAAGCAATTCATTCCGCACAGATTTTTCACCGGCGGCCACGCACAGACTCTGGTCGCTTATGCCTGGCCCCGCCGCTCTCGTCTAAAGACCCGGGATCAAGAGCGCGTTTTTGAGATTGGCGCGGACGTTAAATTGCTCGCTCATTGTCGCTGGCAGGCCGATACCAGGGGCGCTCCGACGCTCTTGCTCTGGCACGGCATGGAGGGTTCGACTGAGTCTGTCTACATGCTGGCCATTGCGAAGAAAGCATTTCGTGAAGGCTTCAACGTCGTGCGAGTCAACCTGCGCAATTGCGGCGGCACAGAGCATTTGACACCGACGCTTTATCACGGCGGCCTCAGTGGCGATTTGCAGGCTATCACTACTGAACTGATCGAGCGCGATGGCTTGCCGCGACTCTATATGATCGGCTATTCGCTGGGGGGAAATCTGGTTCTGAAACTGGCGGGTGAATTTGGCGACAATCCGCCACCGGAACTGCGCGCTCTTTGTGTTGTCTCGCCCTCAGTGGATCTGAGCGCGAGTGCCGCAGCCATCGGCAAACGTTCAAACTGGATTTACCATCGCGATTTCCTGCGCCGGTTGCGCAAGCGGATTTACGTCAAGAACAAGCTCTATCCGGACCTCTATGACATCAGCAAAATGAAATCCGTCCGCACTATCAGAGACTTCGACGATAATTTTACGGCCCTGGCCCACGGTTTCAGCGGAGCCGACGAGTACTATGAGAAATCAAGTTCGATCCGTTTAGTCGATCGCATTCGCATTCCCACTTTAATCATCCACGCTAAAGATGATCCGTTTATTCCCTTTGCTCCCTTGCAGAGTCCAGCCCTGGCTGCGAATCCATATATTCTTTTTCTGGCCACTGAGCAGGGTGGTCACGTTGCGTTTGTTGGCGAGCAACCTGCGAACGAGGATCGCTTCTGGGCCGAGAACCGCGCGGTAGAGTTTTGCCGGTTGGGAACTGAATATCTTGACAATGGGACGAGGACAAATTAGGCATACTTGAATATGACAGAACCAGCTTACCCAGCTGCTCGCTTGGTGGCCGCCACGGTCGAGAATTTTTTCGCGCGTAACCTGGAGGCTGCGCGACTGCGTGGGCCGAGAAAACTGGCTGCGGCGCCAGACGCCGCCTCCATCGAAGCGATCGTGGATGCGGCCTTTTGGGCCAGCCTGCGCCGCGAAGAGGGTTACTCTCCAAAAATATCCCTCGCCTTTCTGCCGCCAGAGCAGGCAGGTGAACCTTTGCAGTTCGAGCGGCAACTGCCACTGACCCCACAGGTCTTAACGCGCCTGGCACCCGCAGTCGAGCGACCCGGCATCCATCTGGGTGTGTGGCCTGTGGCCGCTGACAACAATGAGCTGCGTCTCTGGGGGACGACCCGCCAGATTCCAAAACTCTGCTTTGTGCTCGAGGTTATCGAACCCGGACTGTTGGTGATTAAGTATCGCCGGGGCCAGGACACCGGCAAGTACATAAACGTAGTAGTGCTTAAGGGAGATCAAATCAAGGTTTTGGACGAGCGGGGGACGACTCTGCCGGACTGCCCCCACCTGCTCACCTCCTTGCTCGATTTCGGTTCGCCCACTTCCCGGACCGACTCCGTGAATGTACTGGTCCAGCTGGCGGTCTCCATGCGCTCACACGGCCGGGGTGGCTCGCTGCTGGTCGTGCCGCAGGATTCCGGAGAGTGGCGCGAGTCAATCCTGCAGCCAATACCCTACGCAGTCGCGCCGGCCTTCTCAGAACTTGCAGGCCTCATGCGCCAGGACCCCAGTGTCCGAGACGAACCGACCTGGCAGGAAGAGTTTATCGATGCGGTCGACGCTATCGCCGGCCTTACCGCAGTCGACGGAGCTGCATTGATTACCGATCAGTATGAGTTGCTGGCCTTTGGCGCGAAAATCGGGCGCCGTGATGGCGGGGTACGGGTTGAGCAGGCAATTGTCACGGAGCCGATCGTGGGCGGCGTTCCAGCGGTGGTGGCTCCACTGGAACTCGGAGGTACCAGGCATCTGTCGGCAGCGCAGTTCGTCCAGGACCAACGCGGCTCGCTGGCGCTGGTTGCTTCACAAGACGGGCGCTTTACGGTTTTTGCATGGTCACCGTGCGAGGAATTGGTCCACGCTCATCGGGTTGAGACTTTACTTTTGTAACGGAAGAAGCCGCCTCTCTCCTACTTCTCGATACGTTTCAGAAGGCGGGTGGCGTGATTGCGCGCCATGAGCGGCACGTGTTCATCAATGCTCAGCTCCCGCAACAAGGGAACCAACTGGTAGACATCCGATAGTTCACGGCGCGTAAGCATAGCTTCGAACTGGTCGAGGAGCTTCGGCGCATTTAACGGCTGATTTTCACGCGCTACCGCGATATCGAACACCAGTACCGCCTGATCCGCAACTCGCCGGTACTCATTGACCAGCTCTGCAGCCAGTTTGTTGTTGGTCCAATTGAATTCCGCCGCGCGCTTATGCTTACCATCGTCCATCTGCACTTTCATCGTGCCCAGATGGGGAAACTGTTTATTGGCCTGGTAATTCTCCGTGGAATCCAGGAAATGCAAGTCGCTCCAGAGTCCCATGATCCTGCCCAGCGCCGCAGTAGACAATTCAACCGGTTCCACAATTGGAGTTGTTTCTCCCAGGCGCGTAAAGGTTATCTGTCCGCGACCCATGGCGTCATGCTCGATCTGGATATGAGAAATATAGAATTGTGGCTGGGTGAATTCGTATCGATAACGAGTCCCGTCGGCTGGCCTTTTGTTTTCCTCTGGACGGGCCGGCGATATCTGGGGCGGCGCGTCCCGGCGCGCATTACTCTTCACACCGGCGCCTTGACTTGCGCCCTGAGAAGTCGCCTGGTTTGCCTGGCCCATAGCCAAAACCGCCACGCCCAGAATCACGAGCGCGGCGGAGAATGTGCGGATGATAAGGCCCTTCTTATAACTCATTCAAACTTCACAGAAACTAGTTTTGAGACTCCGACATCTTCCATGGTAACGCCGTACAAAGCCTTGGCCATCTCCATCGTCCGCTTGTTGTGCGTGATAACAATGAACTGCGTATTTGCCGACATCTGCACGATCTTGTCAGTAAACCGGCCCACGTTCGCTTCGTCAAGCGGCGCGTCGACTTCGTCCAACAGGCAGAACGGCGCCGGCCGATAGTGGAAGATACCCAGCACGAGGGCCAGCGCCGCCATTGCCTTTTCTCCGCCGGACAGCAAGAGAACATTTTGCAATCGCTTGCCAGGAGGTTGCGCCACCACGTCGATGCCGGATTCGAGCACGTCATCAGCATCGATAAGACTCATCTCGCCGCGGCCGCCACCGAACAATTCCTGAAACAATTCGCCAAAGTTGCGATTGATCTGTTCAAACGCGAGGCGAAAGCGCTCGCGCGAGCGACGCTTAATCTCGCGTAAGGCTTCATCAGTCGAATGTATTCCCTGCACGATATCCTGGCGCTGCGCCGTGAGGAACAGCAGGCGCTCTTCTGACTCAGCCAACTCTTCCAGGGCCATCATGTTGACCGCCCCAAAACCTTCAAGTCGAGAGCGCAATTCTTCGACCCGAGCATGACCAGCTTCCAAATCGAAGTCTTCGGGCAACGGGTGTTCGCGTGCCAGTTCTTCCAGAGACTGGTTCAATTCCGCCGCGCAGTTTTCGTGCACAAAGGAAAGACGGGCCTGGGCCTCAGCGCGTTGCACTTCAATGGTCGCCCGCGAGTCTCGCACTTCAGCAGCACGCCGGTTCAGGTCCGATAACGCTACCGACAACTGGTCGGCTCGGGTGCGCGCCTGATCCAGTTGCGCAGACGCCCCGGCAATTTGTTGCTCTTCGCGAGCGCGATCTTCGGCAGCCATTGATAAGCGAGCATCGATCTCTTGAATCGATTGGCCCAACTCAGTGAGCCGGCTGGTGATCTCGACCAGTTCAAATGAATAGCGCTCAATTCGGGCGTTGACTTCCGTGCCTTCGGCTTCCAGTCGTTTCAATTCTGCGGCCGTTGCCCGGCGCCGTTCCACCGCAGCCGCTGCCACAGCTCGCTGTGCGCCCAGTCCTTCGTTTTGTGCCTCTGCCGCCCGTCGGGCCTCCAGCAAAAGCAATGACGCGCGGTTAACGGTTTCAGTCGCGGACAATCGTGCCGTTTCCGCCGCTTCCGCCTCGGCCAGGGCCGTAAGACGCTTTTGTGCAAGTTCGTTGCGCTCTTCCTGTAATCGCGCCGTATCCTCGGCGACCACTCGCATATGTCTTTCCGCTCGTTCGATCTCCTGGGCCAAGCCACCGGCCGTAAGCTCGCGGGTCATCGCCTCGCGTTCCTCGCGCCCAATAGCTTCGTTGAGAATTACGACGGCATCTTCGAGCCCTACCAATCGCGCCCGAGCTTCGTTGACAATGCGTTCCGCCACCATCAGTTCCGCGCGCAAGGCCTCCGCGCGCGCGTCCAGCTCACGCAGTTCGCGTTTGAAAGCCAGCAGGCCGGCGCCTTCTTCCAAAGCGCGCGCGTCACCGGCGTTGACCAACTGGCCACTGGCCACCCAATCGCCATTCAGGGTTACAAAAATTTCACCGCTGGCCAGGGAGCGGCTCATGGCTTCATCGAGGTTGGTCGCCAAACGAGCGTTCATTTTCTGGGCCATGGTGCGATTGAGAATCGCCGACAACTCTGCGGTAGAGCCGAGTAAGTCGCCGACTTTCAGATCTTCGAGAGCATCGTCGGCAAACGAAATGGTTGTCGGGGCGCGCTCTGCGATTTCAAATGACACCGCGGCTTCGTCACTGCCACCATGCAAACCGGCAACCAGAAAGCTGGCCCGGCCGGCGTTGTTCTCGCGCAGCCAGCGGGCGGCGCGCACGGCATCGTCAGGTGTCGGTACGACAATCGATTGCAGCGCAGCACCAAACACGCCTTCAACGGCGCGCTCCCATTTCGCTTCCACACTCAGGTGATCGGCAAGCGTGCCCAGAAAATGGAAATCTCTGGGGGTCTCTGTCTCAGCCAGGACGAATTGGACTGCTGAAGAATAGTAAGCGCGACGTTCGTCAAGTTCTTTCAAGCTCTCGAGCCTGTGCCTGGTGCGCGAGTACTCCTCGCGTACACGGGTTACTTCGGCATCCGTATCGCTGACTGATTCGTGGCCCTGCACCACCGCATCTATTGCTGCAACACGCTCAGCACTCAATCGGGACACATACTCGCGGGCAATGCGAATCTCCTCATCGAGTTTGTCGGCTTCTTCCTTGTGCTGCCTGAACTGCGCCGACGCGCGCTCCCCTTCATGCGCCAATCCCTCGGCCTGCTGTGCCAGGCGCTCCAGTGTCCCTTCCAGTTGCCGGGCAATTTCGCGCAGGCGCTCGGCCACCGCAGTATGCGAGAGGAGCTCACCGCGGGCGCGTTCGATTTCTGCCTCCGCCCCGGTGGCCAGCGCCAATTTTTCTGCGTAGGCCTCTTCGGCGCTTTGCAGGGAAAGGGCACTCTCTTCACTCTCGGCCCTCAATCTTCCGTCCTGTTCACTGAGGCGCTCGGTCTCGCGCCGGATCAGGTCGAGCCGGGTTGAGAGTGCTTCGATTTCCAGGCGGACATCAGCGCTGCGCTTGTTGAGTGTGGCGATCTGTTCCTGCTGATAAACTCGCTCGCGGGCTTCGCGATCCCGCTTTAATGCTGCATCGGCAGCAACGGCGCGGGCCTGAGTAAGCGAATCTTCCAGCCGGCGCGCTTCCTGTGTCGCTGACCGCGCCTCTTCTTCCTGCTGGGCGAGTTCAGCCGCCAGACTGCGCTCTTCCTCGCTGACGCGCTGCAACTGTGCCTGCGATTCATCAAGCAGCTGAACGAGTCTTCGGTCCTCACCGACATAAACCCCGCGCAACAGCTCGCGCAGTTCATCGCGCTGCACCTGATAGCGCCTGGCTTTGGCTGCCTGGCGGCGCAGGCTATTCACTTGTCGGTCAATTTCAGAAATGATGTCGGAAAGACGCGCCAGATTCGAACGAGCGGACTCCAGACGAGCCTCTACGGCCCGTTGGCGTACGCGGAATTTTGTGATGCCGGCCGCCTCTTCAATTATCGTGCGCCGGTCCATCGGCTTGGCAGAAAGGATTTGACCGATGCGGCCTTGTTCAATAATCGCGTAGTGGCCCCCGGAAAGACCGGTGCCGGAGAACAAATCCTGGATGTCGCGTAACCGGCAAATCTTGTTATTGAGGAGGTATTCGCTCTCGCCGGAACGATAGAGGCGGCGCGAGACTGAAACGGCTTCCCCCGGCGCAAACTCCAGGGCCAGGTTTCTTCGTCGCCAATGTCTTTTCTGAGGCTGAGTCCTGGTGGTTGCGATTGCAGCGGAGGCTGACGCGGCTGGGGCGTCGTCGAGCGAGGTCTCTGCAACCGGATCCTCCGGTTCCAGCTCGGCTTCACCCGGACTTTCGACAAAACCCACAGCATGCTCGTCAATCTGCTCGAGGGTTGAATCGATATCCTCGATATCCGGTTCACTCTCGACGACTTCGTCACGGACGAGATGCAGCACTACTTCGGCCATGCCGCTGGCCTGGCGATTGCGCGAGCCTTGAAAGATTACGTCTTTCATTTCGGCGCCGCGCAAGTGCTTAATGCGCTGTTCTCCAAGGACCCACGCTATGGCGTCGGCGACGTTACTCTTGCCACAGCCATTGGGGCCGACAACGGCAGTAATCCCGTCACCGGTGAAGATTATTTCTGTGTAGTCTGCGAAAGATTTAAAGCCGGTGATTTCGAGGCGTTGAAGTTTAAACATGCTTCCGTTCGTTAGGTTTGATCAGGCTCCCAAGCATAACTGGCCGCTTTCACTCGGGTCAACGTTCGGGGGTGGACTATAAGTCGGTAGTGCTTAGAATGTCAACCAAAACTTGAGGTTAACCGACTTTAACTCTATTGAGAGAGAGGTTTAAAGCACGGCTTAACACCATCGGGTTCGGCGCGGGCCGCCGGCGCCCAGAAGACGGGCTTTCAGTCGGGCGCCTGTTGTCACTCGCCGGCCCAGCTGAGATTCGGGACTTAAACTCGGGCGCGGCCCGAAGATATGACGCTCCTGCGTTCGCCACTAATTTCTTTACGAGTAATGGTTCCCCTGCTAAGCTATCCTCGCTTTTTCTTAGTGATTGCCCGGATCCCAGACTTTCTAAACGAATTCCGGAATTCGGTATTACGCCTGCCCAGGAGCTGAGGTTGTTCTCAATCTGATTTGAGGTCGGCGATAGAGCCAAAGCCCTCACTGGGCCTCATCTGTCACACCCGGCCGTTTTCCACCGAACCATGGAGGTGCGCGCTGGTGAGCAACTCATCAGGGTCAACTGTCCCCACTCAGGATAGCTCTGCATTCATTGGCGTCAGTTTCGCTCTCAGCGGCAAACAACTGCCCGCCGACCACGGCTACCTGCTGTACTCCGCGATTGCAAAAGCCTCGCAGCCGGGCAGTAGCCCGACCATCAGGGACGGAGCCTCAACTGGCACGGGCGTCCCGTCCGTTAGCCCGCTCCACAAAACCGATTGGCTAGCCATCGAGCTGATTAGCGGCTTCCCTTCTGGTTCCGGTCTTATTTCCCTTCCCGAGCGCGGGGCAACTTTGCGTCTGAGGATTCCGGCGGATCACTACCGCGATGTGCTGCCGCTCGCTGGAAAACGACTCGACATCGGCGGTCACCAGATTCGCCTCGGGCTTCCCATGGCGCGCCCGCTCGAGCCCGCGCCTTCGCTCTACGCGCGCGTCGTGACGATCAAGAAATTCACGGAACCTGAGCCGTTTCTGGAAGGAGTAAAGCGCAAGCTGGATTCGTTTGGCGTAAAAGGCCGCGTCGAACTGCCGCTCGACGAACAAGGCCGCTACCGTCGCCGCATTGTGACGATCCACGGCAAATCCGTCGTCGGCTTCTCCGTCGCTCTGCATGATCTGAATAACGAAGACTCGCTTCTTCTTCAGGCCGGAGCAGTCAAGGTAGTGTCTCCCGACGACGGTTCAAATAAGTGGCAAAGCATCTTCAGCCGGCGTGCCATGGGGTGCGGAATCTTCAATCCGATTCGCTACGTCGCAGAGTAATTAGATTCGGTAGGTTTCTATTTCTGGCAGAATTATGTACACAACCCCGCCTCCATCTATCCTTCGTGCGAAGAGCCCGCTTCGCAATGGCGATATCATCTCGTTGGAAAGACATCTACGAGAGACCGAGCAAGCCGCGATTCAGATATTCCGGCTTGATGGAAGATGGGGACGTAATTGGTGCCGGTTCTTTCAGATTCAGAGCGCCGAAGCGCAAGAGAGGTTCCTGCTAAATTTGCGGGTGGCCGCGCTATTTCACGACATCGGGAAGGCAAATGAAGATTTTTATTCAGCTGTCTGTGTGCCTGGTCGGATGGTACAGACACTTCGACATGACCACTTGGGTGCTTTGATATTACACCTGCCTGAGATTCGCCTTTGGCTTTCAAAACATTCGGCTCTCGATACTGAGGTAATAACAGCCTCCGTGCTATCTCATCACCTCAAGGCCGCACCAGACGGTGATTGGCGCTGGTGCCAGCCACGCGGACTTAAGAAGGAAATAAGATTGTATCTTGGCCACTCTGAAGTCACTTCGGTTTTTAGGCACATTGGAGAGATTGCCGGTTTATCCGATCCTCCAGAGCTATCTGTCGCTCTTTGGTCGGAGCGGGCGCCATGGGTCGAAGCATATCGAAACGGCCGGAGAGATGCGCTACAGTTCGGCCGTCAGCTTCAATCAAATAGAAGGAGGCTCTCACTGCTTTTGGCGACGAAGGCTGGAGTGATCGTCGCTGATGCTGCTTCGTCAGGTCTTGTTCGCGA
>Ga0209683_10000606_pt1 | contig 13939 bp, 9 predicted proteins | sample DOMMetBare2Fresh_FD_187474 | JGI IMG/M metagenome (GOLD analysis project Ga0209683, IMG submission 187474) | Wetland sediment microbial communities from St. Louis River estuary, USA, under dissolved organic matter induced mercury methylation -... | ecosystem: Environmental > Aquatic > Freshwater... | reverse complement strand
TTTGTTCCTCCTGGGCAAAACCACCTCCGTTTTCAGCTTTTCATGCCAAAAACAGAGTACAGGTTTCGCTTTTCAGGGGGGCCAAATCAAACCATCGAAGTGGGCCAATTCAGACTAGCGAAATCAAGAGTGGTTCAACTAAGTTACCTGGTGGGGTTGAGGCAGCAGAGACAGCCACCGTGCGTTGTTTCGGCCGAGACAATCAGAGGCGAGTGGCAACACGCCAAAGCATTTCTGCACCGCGAGCTAAGTCGGGTTTGAGGGATATGGAACCGCAACGCTGGCAAGAAATTGACGGCATCTTCGCTGCTGCCCTCGAGCGCGACGCCGCTGAGCGTCCGGCATTTCTCGATGTGGCCTGTGGCGACGACGCGCAGCTGCGTGCCGAGGTTGAAGCGCTGCTCGCGCATGCTGGGCAGGAGAGTATGGCCGACGGTCAGGCGCCCGACGAAGCCACCCTTCTGCTCGGGAAGGAGCGGCTCCGGGGACTCATCGGAGCGAACATCGGACCATATGAGATTGTAAAGTTGCTTGGAGCCGGCGGCATGGGCAAGGTTTATTTGGCACATGATAAGAGGCTGAATCGCCGGGTGGCTATAAAACTACTTTCCCATTATCGCGCTGGTGCAGCAGAACGAATCAGGCGTTTCCGGAAAGAAGCATTTGCGGCCTCGGCGCTGAACCACCCAAACATCCTCACAATCTATGAGATAGGTGATTTCGAGGGACAAGACTTAATCGCGACGGAGTTTATTGACGGCGTCACTTTGCGCGCGCGCCTGGGCCGCGAACTTCCGGTTAGTACGGGGCTGGAGATTGCCATTCAGGTAGCCAGCGCCCTCGCCGCGGCCCATGAGGCCGGAATAGTCCATCGCGACATCAAACCTGAAAATGTGATGATCCGCGCCGATGGCCTGGTCAAAGTGCTCGACTTCGGCATCGCCAAGGCTATACAACCGGACGACGGGGAAGATCAGGATCGGGTCGAAACAAAACCGGGATCTGTGATCGGCACGGCCCCCTACATGTCACCTGAGCAGGCAACTGGACTGCCAGTCGACGTGCGCACCGACATCTGGAGTTTAGGTGTAATCCTCTACGAAATGGTTAGCGGCCGCCTGCCATTTGCAGGCGAGACTGCGGCTGAGACCATTTCGCTGATTTTGCAAAAACAGCCGGCGCCGCTGGCGCGTTACGCGCACGACGTGCCCCCGGAACTGGAACGCATCATCAGAAAGGCGCTGACAAAAGATCGCGAAGAGCGCTATCAGACGGCGAAGGACATGCTGATCGATCTGCGCAACTTGAAACACAAGCGGGCAGTTGATGCCGAGATTGAACGTGCGGTCGCGCCAGAGCTTCGACCCCTGGGACCAAGGAGCAGCGCCGAGAGCGCGCCAGCGACCGTCTCTGCCGCAGTGGTCGCAACCACACCGAGCAACCCGGTACCTGCGATCTCCAGCGCTGAGTACGTCATCTCTGGCATCAAGCAACACAAGCTCGCAGCGTCGCTTGCTCTGGTTGTGCTGACTATTGGCGCCGTTGGTCTCGGCGCTTATCTCTACAGGCGAAACACGGCAGTTGCAATCGACTCGATCGCGGTCTTGCCTTTCCAAAATAGAAGCAGCGAAGCGGACACTGACTATCTTTCGGATGGGTTGGCAGAGTCGCTTGTCTATCGCCTTTCGCTGTTGCCCAATCTGAAAGTCAGTCCTACGAGTTCTGTCTTTCGCTACAAAGGAAAGGAGATCGATCCCGTCAAGGTCGGCCAGGAACTGGGAGTGAGCGCTGTGCTCTCCGGAAGGATCGTGCAGCGTGGCGACAATCTGACAATTAGCGCCGAACTGGTGGACGTCCGTCACAATAAGCTGCTATGGGGTGAGCAGTACGACCGCAAGATGTCAGATTTGTTGGCGACCCAGCGCGAGATTGCGCGAGAAATTGTCGAGAAACTGAGGCTCAGAGTTTCAGGCGAAGAAAAAGGACTTGCGAAGCATTACACCGAAAGTAATGAAGCCTATCAGCTCTATCTGAAGGGGCGCTTTTACTGGAACAAGCGAAGTCCGGAAGCGCTGCACAAGTCCATCGACTATTTCCAGGAGGCGATTGAACGAGATCCTGGCTTCGCCCTGGCTTACAGCGGTCTGGCTGACACTTACGCTCTTTTGGGGGGGCCCGAAGCCGGAGGAGATATGCCGCCAAATGAAGTGCTGCCCAAAGCTAAGGCCGCCGCGCTAAAGGCTATGGAAATTGACCCGACCCTTGCCGAACCTCACGTTTCGCTGGCTCATGCTATGTATTTCTACGACCGAGATTGGGCAGGCGCAGAGCGCGAATTCAAAAGGGCCATCGAGCTCAATCCTAACTATCCCCTGGCCCACCACTGGTACGCCATCTACTTGACCGTAGTCGGTCGCCAAGCCGAGGCATTGACAGAGATAAAACGAGCACAGGAACTGGATCCGCTGTCGCTCTCGATAAACGCGTGGCTGGGCCGGATCCTCAATCTGGCGGGTCACCCGGATCAGGCCATCGAGCAACTGCGCACGACCGTGGAGCTGGACCCGAGCTTTTTTCTTGCTCATTACCGTCTCGGCCTCGTTTACGAAGAAGAGGGCAAGTATGACGAGGCTGTCTCCGAGTTTATGCAAGTCCTCAGACTCCCAGGCGGCAAAGCGCTGGGGATGACAGCGCTCGCCCACACATACGCAGTGGTGGGCAAGCGAGCAGAGGCGCAGAAGACTCTCGATCAGCTGCTGCAACTGTCGCGCCAACAGTACGTGGCGCCCGGTCTAATCGCCATCATATATGTCGGTCTTGGTGAAAAGGATAAGGCCTTTGCCTGGCTCGACGAAGCAGACAAGGCACGCGACCTGAATGTTGTGCGCCTCAATATCGAACCAAGATTCGAGAGTCTGCGCTCGGATCCGCGCTTCGCAAATCTGGTACGCCGCATTGGGCCACCACCGTAAAGCACTGTGAAGCAAAAAGGACGTAGCGCTTTCGCCAGGAGGCGCTCTCCGCATCGGCATTCAACTATCCCAACATTCTCACCACTTACGAAACAGAGCATTCAAGGGAGTCCAATTTCATCACCGCCGAATTCGTCAACGGTCTGACGTTGCGCGTCTAAAATGCCTGGGGAAGCGCTACTTTGCTGACCACGTCAGATTCTCACGCTTCCTTCCTTGTCTTCTCGCGTAACACTCGTTACACTTCACCGCACGTTACGAGCTATGAAAGCAGGAAATAAAACAGAGAGATTCAACTGGATTCTGCTGATCCACCAGTTACCGCCCAAGCCTACGAACCTGCGGGTGCGCATTTGGCGCAAGTTGCAGAAGCTCGGCGCGGTGGCCATCAAGAATTCCGTCTATGTCTTGCCGGCAACAGCACAAGCGCATGAGAATTTTCAATGGCTGAAACAAGAGATCGACTCTGCCGGTGGTGAGGCTGCAGTCTTGCGGGCCGGCGCCGTTGAGGGGGCAACAGATAAAGAGATTGTCGCCGCTTTTCGCAGGGCGCGCGATGATGAATTTGCAGCTATCTCTGCCGAATTCGACGGCCTGACTGGGGCAATTCGAGAACATGCTCGGGGCAGGCACCTATCCGCAGGCCGGCTGTCTGCGCACGAGACTGAGATCGGCAAGTTGCATGTCGAGCTGGAGCGGATCGCTGCCACTGACTTCTTTGCTGCGAAAGGCCGGGCCGCTGCCTTCAATGCTTACGAGCGCTGCCGGAGGGCGATTCGCACAGCGCAGGGTCCTGCCGCAACGGCTAAACCAACGATGAAGGCAAGCGGAACGCTCGATCTGGCAAAGTTTCAGGGCAAGCGCTGGGTCACGCGCCGCAATCTGCACAGCGACAGGCTCGCTTCTGCCTGGTTGATCAAACAGTTCATCGATAAGCGCCCGCGCTTCTATTTTGTTGCCGAAGGAGAGACGGTTGAAGGAGCAATCGGTTTTGACATGTTCGGCGCAGAATTCACTCACCAGGGCGAGGATTGCACCTTCGAGACCATGCTCAAGCAGTTCGGTCTGGCGGAGGGCAAGGGACTGCGCGAAATTGCTGAGATTGTTCACGACATCGATCTGAAGGACGACAAGTTCCATCGGCTGGAGGCGGCGGGACTAAATTCGATCATCAACGGTGTAAGCAAAGTATTGAGAGACGATCGCAAGCTGATGCAAGAGATCGGCATCGTCTTTGATGGCCTCTATGCGCTGCTGAGCGAAAAAGCCGAGAAGATGACTCCGGAAAAGAGGCGTAAGAGAAATCGCTCGCGAGCGAAACGAATCAGCCATCACAGCAGCGACGAACGATAATGGTTGAAAACGCGACACAGAAGCCAGCGGCAATCGGTGAAAGCGATCAGATGCCTTCCTGGCGTGAAGTATTCCTTTATTTCCTGGTGCTGGGCTTCGTCAATATTGGAGGGCCGGTCGCGCAGATCACCATGATGTACAACCACATGGTGGAACGACGCCAATGGCTCTCGAAGGACCGCTTCGTAGAGATCATGGCTTTCTGTCACATGCTGCCGGGCCCGGAAGCGCTGCAGTTGGCCATCTATGTTGGTTACTTGAAGCGCAAGTTTGTGGGCGGGATCCTGGCGGGCCTCACCTTCATTCTCCCGGGAGCCTTAGTCATGATCGTGCTGAGCTGGCTGTATGTCATTTACGGCAGTCTTCCGCAGGTCAACAACATACTTTACGTTTTGAAACCCGCGGTGCTCGGTATTATCGCCGCGGGGATTCTTAAACTTGGCCGGGCGTCGATCCGGAGCCTGTTTCTTGGCGGGTTGCTCGTCGGGGCTTTCATCGGTATGCGCTTCTTGGGAATCAATTTTTTGCTGATTCTCTTAATAAGCGGGCTGCTTAACCTATTGGTAACAGACGGCTGGCCTCGCGTTCGCGGCAGGCAAGCGAGACTCTCGTCAATTTTCGGCGGCTTGGTCCTGCTGATTCCGTTCGCAAATTCGCGCTGGTTGCAGATGGCCTGGTTGTTTTTCAAGACCGGACTCTTCAGTTTTGGCGGGGCTTATGCATCAATCGTGTTTCTGGAACGGGGCGCGGTTCAGCAGCACCACTGGCTATCCAGCAGCCAACTGCTTGACGGCGTGGCGCTAAGTGTAGCGACTCCGGGGCCGTTCATGTTGTTCACTACGTTTACAGGTTATCTCGCCGGCGGATTAAGGGGAGCAATCATTGCAACGTTCTTCGTCTTTCTGCCGTCATTTGTGTTCGTTCTGGCAGGCGCTCGGTACATCGAAATGGTGCGGAACAATCGTTCGATTCAAGCATTTCTCGCTGGTGCGAGCGCTGCCGTGGTTGGTGTGATCATCGTCGTATCGCTCGATCTCATGCCGGCGGCGTTGATTGATCTGCCAACCGTCACGGTGGCAGTGATTGCTTTTCTGGTAATCGTCGTCATGAAGCTTGACGTAGCGAAGGTAGCGCTGGGTGCGATGGCTGGTGGGATTCTATATGCCGCAGGCCGAGCACTCTGGTAGAGAAAAGTCGATGGAGGCAAGTATGAAAACTGACGATAAACGGGTTCTCTTAATCAGTAACTCCACCCTTTATGGGAGCGGGTATCTCGATCATGCCGCAGATGAAATTCGTAGCTTTTTGGGAAGTGTGAAACGGGTACTTTTCGTTCCCTTCGCCCTCTTTGATCGCGACGCCTATGCCGCTATGGCGCGAGAACGCTTACAGAAAATGGGATACGGATTGGATTCGCTCCACACTATTGCTGATGCGAAACAAGCGGTAAATGCAGCCGAGGCAGTCTTCATCGGCGGCGGCAATACCTTTCGACTGTTAAAGGCGCTCTACGACAACGACGTCTTGCTGCAGATTCGGAAGCGAGTAAGTGAAGGGATGCCCTACATCGGATCGAGCGCCGGTGCGAATGTTGCCGGTCCGACAATTAGGACCACGAAGGACATGCCCATCGTTCAGCCGCCCTCGTTCGCTGCGCTCGGTTTGGTTCCCTTTCAAATCAGCCCGCATTTCCTGGATCCCGATCCGCATTCGACGCACATGGGAGAGACGCAGGAAGAGAGAATTCTGCAATTCCTGGAGGAGAATGACACGCCCGTCGTTGGTTTGCGGGAAGGCGCCATGGTCAGGGCCGAAAATGGCTCGCACATTCTGAAGGGATCTTCGGGGGCGAGAATATTCCGCAAAGGGCATGACCCGGTGGAAGCCACTCCGGGAGAGCAGTTGGATCACTTATTCGAGGGTGAATAGAAAGGGCGTAACTGATGAAGTCTGCCGGAACCCTGTTGTTGACGCGCCAGGATGTGGCCGCGCTGCTGACTATAGACGAGACTATCGCGGCTGTCGAACGAGTGTTTAGGTTACATGGAGAAGGGAAGACCGCGCCGCCCGGCATCCTTGGAGTGCATGCTGCGGGCGGCGGCTTTCATATTAAAGCGGGACGGCTGGAGCTCGACCGCTCGTACTTCGCGGCAAAAATTAATGCGAACTTTCCAGAGAATCCTCAACGATTTGGTCTGCCCACGATTCAAGGTTTGGTTGTGTTATGCGACGGAGAATACGGATCGCCGCTCGCCGTTATGGACTCTATAGAAATTACGATCCAACGTACCGGGGCTGCGACGGCAATAGCGGCCAGATATCTCGCCCGATCTAACTCCAAAACAGTGACCATCTGCGGTTGCGGCAACCAGGGACGAGTCTCCCTGCGAGCGCTGACCAAAGTTCTTCCGATTGAAAACGTGTGGGCTTACGATCGCGATCAGGCTCAAGCGCAACGGTTGGCGGGCGAACTGGCCCATGAATTACGGATTGACATAACGGCAGTTAACGATCTTGAGACCTCGGTCAGACAGAGTGACATCTGCATCACCTGTACGCCATCAAAGCACGCGTTCCTTAAGAGCGACTTCGTTGCGCCAGGCACCTTCATCGCAGCCGTGGGAGCCGATAGTTCGGAGAAACAGGAACTGGAACCGGGACTGCTTAGTGAGAACAAGGTCGTGGTCGACCTGCTTGAGCAGTGCGCCGGCATAGGAGAGCTTCATCACGCGCTCGCTGCTGGCCTGGTGACTACAGAGAGTGTTCACGCGGAACTTGGCGAAGTAATAGCCGGCCTCAAAGCTGGTCGCACCTCGCCGGAGGAAATAGTTATCTTCGATTCAACTGGGATGGCATTACAGGATGTCGTAACGGCAGCCGCAGTTTACGAACGGGCAATGGGCAAGGGAGCGGGCACTCTCTTGAATTTCGCCTAACTGGGCAACTTGAGGCGCGCTGGAAGCGTGCGGTCCCCGGGGCCGTCCGGGAGCGGTTAGGCCAGGATCAGGTGCTGGTGGAAATAGCGCGCATGGTTCAGGCAGCCGACTTCAACGACCAATTAGGCGACCATCCGGCAGCGCGCGGCTTACAGTTAATCAGTCGCGGTTTCCCGCTGGTTACAAACAGCGATCACGAAACGGCTAAGCGTGCCTCTTTCGTGTACGATGCGCTATACGCGAGCCTCCAGCGCAACGCGGCGGGTTGACTATGCTACTTGTCGACACGTTTGCCTGTCGCAAAACGGAGGTGAAAAAACGTTTAAGAGGGGGGTTGAGCAATGAATAGAGTTTCAAGAAGAAAAGTGATGACCATCATCGCTGCGGGCGGTGCCGGGGCGGCGCTGACTAGTCTGACCGGCGCAGATGTAGTGAAAGCAAATGGGTTGACCACTGAAGAACAGGCGGCAACGGTGATACCGGTGGCGCGCGCCTTCGGCGGCCAACACTCACCTAAGCCGTTGTCATTCGATCCTGCAAAGCTTAAGGGTCTGTCTGAGAAGCTCATTAAGTCGCACTGGGAAAATAACTATAGCGGCGCCGTTAAGGCGCTGAATGCCGTCGAGCAAAGGCTTGGCGCAATGCTCACCGAGAAAGATCTGCCGCCCTATGTTTATGGCGACCTAAAGCGTGAGGAACTGGTGCGTACCGGCTCGGTTGTCTTGCATGAGCATTATTTCGGCAACCTGGGCGGCGATGGCAAGGCCAGCGGCAAAGTGGTCGATCTAGTCAAGCAATGGTTTGGCAGCTACGAGCAGTGGGAAGAAGAATTCAAGAAGACAGCCAATGCCCTGGGAGGCGGCTCGGGCTGGACCATTCTTTCGTACAATCTGCACACTGGCGAAATTCACAATTACTGGGCCTGGGATCACATGCATAACGCACCGATGGGTTATCCACTCCTGGTGCTGGATATGTACGAGCATGCTTACCACATGGACTACGGCGCGGCGGCAGCCAAGTACATCGATGCTTTCATGCAAAACGTGAATTGGGATGAAGTCAACCGCAGAGTGGAAGCGCTGCCATTACACAAGTGAAGGCTCGCATAAGACACTAGCCATGTGATAGCAAAGATGCAGTCATTACTTACCGATCAGATCCGGTTACTGTTGCTGGTAACGTTGGGTGGCCTTTTATGGTCACTGGAATCCGTCGTTCCGCTCTATCGGTATCAAAATAGTCGAGTGCGACACGCGCTACCCAATGTCGCACAAACTTTGATATTGCTTCTGATGAATCTGGCGCTGTCGTTCAGCTCCGCTAACCTGGCCACGTTCATTGTTCGGAATGGCTTTGGGCTCTTCTCTCTGTTTGGCCTCTCGACCTGGACTCGGGCAGTTCTTGGTGTTGCAGGGTTAGACTTCTTCGCCTATTTAGCACATGCGGCTTTGCATAAATCCTGGCTCGGTTGGCAGTTCCACCGCGTGCATCATTCCGAAAATGCCGTTGATGTCACAACCGCCTTTCGTCAGCATCCGGGCGAAACCGTCTGGCGGATACTCTGGCAGCTGGCCGCAATCATTGTTTTCGGTCTACCGCTCTGGGTCGTAATCGTCTATTTGATCCTTTCCAGCTTGAACGCGCAGTTGGAGCACGCGAATATCAAACTGAAGGACTATTTGGACCGGCTGTTGCGCCTAGTGATAGTGACGCCAAATATGCACAAGGTACATCATTCGCGGGAGCAGGGGGAGACCGACTCGAACTATTCAAACATTTTTTCTTTTTGGGACAGATTCTTCGGCACCTACACACCGGAAATCGACTTTCACAAACTGCGCTATGGACTAGACGGCTTTGATCTTAGGGAAAGGCAAACGCTGCGAGGACTCTTGAACATGCCGTTTATGACTTACACGCGTGCCTGAAGTGTCCTGAAACACTGGTCGACTCAACATCGCACACGTATGCGACGGTATGATGGCTGTAGGCGATTCACGATCACTACGTTATTTTGGATGGGCGACAGCAGCGATTATGACGGTTGCGGCTATCGGTATGTTTGTAACGATGTTCTAGCCGCCAGCACTGCCCATGCCTGGTTGCTGTTCAATAGTTCTTGTCAGCAGACTCTTTTCACAACTGCAAACAGCCGAGCAGAACTTCCCACCTTAGCTTGACCGCTCTCCCGAACCGCGAGCACATGCCCGTGCCTTAAGCGGCTATCTTTACTTTTACCTGTCCGCAGCGGCACTATTGAAGCTCATACTATGCTTACAAACTGTCGGGAAGAGTCCTGCTGCCCAGGAGGACTACCAGCGCGTGAAAACCGTGGACCTGAAATGACTCGCCAAGCGGTCTCCAGAGTCAATCATAAGAAGAAAGTTGCAGCAAATTCTGATTGTCGAAAAGAGAGGATTGTCTTATGAACAGCTATCATCGCCTATTGCTCGTGTTGGTACTAAGTGTAATCACGGCATCTCTTGCAGGCGCACAAACAGCGCACCCTGCGATCGATTCTGGGAGAGCTTCGGTTCCCTCCGTGGAAGGTGTGAACGAGAAGAAGGCCAACCCCGGGGCGGCCCTGGATACCATGTCAACAATCAACGATCCGCTGGTGCGCGTGTTGGTTACGAAGGGACTGTTGACCACGGAAGAAGGGCGGTATATCACCGCGTCCGGCACGACTGTGGAACAGCGCGATCGTTTGGCTACTCTACTGCGCGACAAGGGAATAATTTCGGCTACGGAGTTTGCAGCTGTGCGGGGCGTCGCTTACGACTCAAGCCCTTCCGCAGCTGCACGACCAGCGCCCGAGCAAGTCGCGACAAACAAGACTGCCGCAAATATTGAGGCAGCCCAAACGCCGGCGACACCGGCAAAAATCGCCGCCATCGCTCCAGTGCGCCTGCTCGGAATTGACAGTCCAAAAAGGGAAGGGCTGATACCTGATCTTAAGCTGGGCACCGGTGCGCGGCTAAAGTTATATGGCATTTTCAAAACCAGCATCATCCACGATTCTTCGTCACCGCAGGGTAACGATTTTCCTTTGCCTCTGCTCGCGGCTGATACCGGGCCCAATGGCTCGCCGGAGTTTCACTTAAGAAATCGCGGCCTGCGTTTAGGAGCAAATTTCGAATGGCTCGACCCGAGTCCGAATATCACAATCACGGGCAAGTTTGAATTCGATTTCGAGGGTAACTTCACCCGCGTGAACAACCGCAACGTCTCTTCGATTCGCTCCAGCCAACCTTCGATTCGTTTGGCCTGGGTGCGTATCGATCGCAGATTTAGCGACAAGACGAGCGCCTTCGCGCTCTTTGGCCAGGACTGGTCGCCGTTTGCTTCTTCGACAATGCCGAATGTGATCGAGGCTACAAACTTCGGCGGGGTCGGCTATGGCTCGCCTTATACTCGCATTCCGCAAGCTCGCTTTGGTTTCACTTTCAAGGCTGGTGGTTCACGGTCGTTACAGTTCGGTCCAGAGTTCGCCATTGTCGTGCCGGCTTTCGGAAATTTGCCGGCAAATGTTGCGGATCAGCTAGGCTTTGCCGAGCGGCAGGGGATAGATTCGCAACGACCTGGAATTCAGGGTCGAGCCGTGCTGCAGTGGCAACTGGACAAGAGTCCGAACGTATCGCCGGCTCAATTGATAGTCAGCTTTGAGCAGGCAAAACGCAAAGCGATTGTGACGGCCGCCGGTGTGCCCACCCCCTTTAAGGCAGCTTTCCCCGCCGGCGCGGAAGTCAGCAGTGACAGTGTCGGCTATACTGCCGAGTTTCAACTGCCAACCCGCTTCGTCACGGCTGTCGGTAAATACTATGCCGGCTCGGACCTGCGCTTTTACGGAGCCGGACAATCGCTTTCGAATTTTAACGACACTGCGGGGCTGACCGGAACCGCTACTGCCTCATCGATCGATGGGGCCTCGACAGTCGTTTTTGGGTTTCTCAATGGTGTACCGGCGATCGCGTCACAACGGCCGGTGCGCGCTCAGGGTGGCTTCGTGCAGCTAGGCTTTCCCTTGTCGCGCATTTTCAATGCAGATTCAAAGGGCCGCAATGCGGGCTGGACGGCATATCTTTACTATGGCTACGACCAGGCGACAGCGCGCGATGCGCGCCGGTTCGGGGCGCGTGGCGCGCGGAGCGATCTGATTTCGAGCAATCTGCAATACAAGTTCAATCAGTGGATCACGTTCGCGTACGAGCAGGGCTACTATCGCACGCGCGCCGCCAATCGCGTGGGCGTAACCTTGTTGCCGTTGTTTCGCGGCGTCCCGAGTTTTACGACTCATAACATTCGCTCCGAGTTTGCCGCGATCTTTTCTTTTTAGCGATCCGGTTGCGGTATGATCCGTCAGCGTATCCTTGAAAATCCATTCTTCGTCAGGTGAAAATCATGAATCACATAAAACCTATTGCCATTTTACTTGCGATCTTCTCACTCGGCTTGATTGGCCGGCCGAATCTTGCCCAGATGGGTTCGCAAGCACCGCAACTGCCGAGTCAAAAGGTCGATCGCACGCGGCTGGAAATCGTCGAAGACCTGTCTGAATCTCTGGCGAACGATCTACTTGAGCTATCGGTGGCGACGCGCAATCGCGATGCACGACTGACGGCGGATTTCTTCCCAGCCTCGCTCGTCAGCGCGGCTTTCCCCTGCCGGCCACTGTCCATCAAGTCGGATGTTAAGTGGATTGGTACCCACGGCTGGTCCGCTGAGCAAACAAGCGCAAATTCCGGCGCAGAGTCGAAGCGCAACGCACACTCCGAAAGTGCTGCTGCTCCCCGCGTGCTGTCACGAGAAGAGTTTATGCGCGACTGGCTGCTATTTCTCGATCATTTTCCGGAGATCGAGGACGCTCGCTTTAAAGTGAAAGCGTCATCTTTCGACGACTCGGCCAACTCGGTGCCGAATGCGGAAGTACCTACTGCGGTTATCGGAGCGAAAGGCACGGCGCGGGTGGCGTTCTACGTAATCGGCCGCAACATAGAAGGGCAGCGCGAGTGGGCCCGGGGAGTTGCGGATGTCGGAGTGCGGTACGCCGAAACAAAACGCTGGCAGTTTGAAACCTTCACGTTAGTCAGCCTGGACTCAATGGTGGCCGGCGAAGATATTTTCTCGGAAGTTGCAAAACCTGCGGGCGTGGCGGCGAGCATTCCCGCCTACGGAGCACGAGGCAATAGTGGGTTCGTTTGGCACGGCGCGGCAGCGGCCGATTTCGATGGCGATGGCTGGCTTGATCTGTTTGTGACCGCAGCGGATCGCAATTACCTGTATCTCAATGATGGCCACGGACGTTTTCGCGACGCTTCAGAACAGACGGGCGTCAAAGATCTCGCCTCGGGCGTTGCCCCCCTCGTGCTTGATGCCGACAATGACGGGGCGCCGGACGTTTTCATCTCGAACGTTGGCGCGCAGGTCCTGCTCGAAAACCGCCTGAAGAAAGACGGCAAGCTTGAATTTCGCGATGTATCGCTCGAAGCGGGCATCGCCGTGGACGCAATTGGGTTTAGCGCGATCGCGGGTGATGTAAACGGCGATGGTTTGCTGGATATTTATGTCACCTCGTACAACCGCTATGGCCAGGTGGCCCCGAACTCCTGGTTCCGCGCGACCAACGGTACGCCGAACCTGCTCTTCATTAACAGGGGCGATGGCACCTTTAGAGATGAAGCCACTAAGTGGGGCGTCAACGACACCCGTTGGAGCTACGCCGCCGCCTTTGCGGATGTGAACGGCGACCACCGGCTCGATCTTTATGTAGCCAACGACTTTGGCGAAAAGGGGCTATTCATCAACCAGGGCGATCGTTTTGTTGATGAAGCAGAATCGCGCGGCGTGGTCGATCCCGGCAATGGTATGGGCGTGGCCTTCGGGGATTACAACAACGACGGCTTGCTCGATATCTTCGCCACCAATATGTCCTCAACTGCGGGAAACAGAATTCTTTCCCGGCTCTTCCCCACCTCGAGCTCAAAAGATAATGTGCTGAAAAAACTGGCGGCGGGCAATGACCTCTACGAAAATCTCGGCAATGGGCATTATCGGGACGTCACGGCCGAGGTTGGGGGTCTGTCGGCCGGCTGGGCGTGGGGCGGCGGGCTTGTCGACTTTGACAATGACGGTTGGGAAGACGCCTACACTCCGAATGGATTTATCTCCGGTAAGTCGATGAAAGACACTTGAAGCCATTTCTGGCGTCAGGTCGTGACGCAAACCAACAACAAAGAGGAAGGCGCGCTACGCGCGGATCAAAACGAGTTGATTAGTCAAAAGGGATTTTCTTTCAGCGGCTATGAACGCGACGGGTTGTTCATGAACCTGGGCAACAGGAAGTTTAAAGAGATCTCAGGCGTTTCGGGACTGGACTCCATCACTGACGGCCGGGCCGCAGTCTTTGCCGACTTTGACAACGACGGTGATTATGACGTGTTCGTGACCACGATTCAGGGTGAATCACATTTGCTGTTTCGCAACAACGTAGGCCAGACCAACAACTGGTTACGCATCTCGCTCGCCGGCGACAAGGATGTTGGTCGCGACGCTTTCAGCGCGGTAGTGCGGGTTAGAACGTCAGCGGGCACGCTGACAAAAATTAAATCCGGCGGCTCGGGCTTCATTTCCGAAAACGATCCGCGGCTGCTCTTTGGTCTGGGTAAAGACGAGCAG
>Ga0209683_10000604_pt1 | contig 13945 bp, 12 predicted proteins | sample DOMMetBare2Fresh_FD_187474 | JGI IMG/M metagenome (GOLD analysis project Ga0209683, IMG submission 187474) | Wetland sediment microbial communities from St. Louis River estuary, USA, under dissolved organic matter induced mercury methylation -... | ecosystem: Environmental > Aquatic >... | reverse complement strand
CGTGAGGAAGCCGTCCGCCCCGCCCGGGCCCACGACGTACAGCGCGATGACGGCGACGAGCATGACGAGGCCGCCGAAGAGCGAGTAGAGGAAGAACTTCACCGCTGCGTAGCGACGCTGCGGCCCGCCGAAGAACCCGATGAGGAAGTACACCGGGACGAGCATGGCCTCGAAGAAGACGTAGAACAGGAAGACGTCGCGGGCGGCGAAGACGCCGATCATGAACGTCTCGAGGACGAGGATCAGGGCGAAGAACGTGCGAGCGCTCGGGCCGTCGATCTCGTTCCAGCCGGCGAGGACGCACACCGGCACGAGGACCGCCGCGAGCGCCACCATCGTCAGCGCGATGCCGTCGACGCCGAGGGCGTAGCTCACGCCGAGGTCCGGGATCCACCGGTAGGTCTCGGCGAACTGGTACTCGCCGGCGCGCCCGACGTCGAACCGCAGCGCCATGACGAGCACGAGCGCGAACGTCACGACGGACGTCGCGAGCGCGACAGTACGGGCGCGCGCGGCGGCGCTCTCGGGCAGCGCCCAGACGGCGACGGCGCCGACGAGGGGGAGCAGACCGGTGATGGTCAGCCAGGGCATCCGAACTCCTGCTCTCAGATCCGGACGGCGACGACGCCGAGGGCGACGACGATGACGCCGGCCAGCATGGACGTTGCGTAGGAGCGCACGAGGCCGGACTGCCAGCGCCGCAGGCGGCCGGCGATCCCGCCGACGGAGGCCGCGACCCCGCCGACGACCCCGTCGACGCCCCTGTTGTCGACGAACACGAGGCTGCGGGTCAGGTACTGGCCCGGTCGCATGAGGAGCGCCTCGTTGACGTCGTCCTGGAAGAGGTCACGGCGCGCGGCGCGGGTCAGGAGCGAACCACGCGGAGCCTCGGTGGCGACGTCGCGCTGCCAGTACTGGCGCCACGCGAGCAGCACGCCGAGCGCCACGAGGACGAGCGTCAGGACGATGAGCATCCCGGCCGGGATCACCGGCGAGTGCTCCTCCTCGCCGCCACCGGTCACCGGCGCCAGCCAGCTCACGAAGCGGCCACCGGTGCCGAGCACGAGACCGAGCCCGGCGGAGCCGAACGCGAGGACGATCATCGGCACCGTCATGAGCAGGGGCGACTCGTGCGGGTGCGCGTCCTGCGGCCAGCGCTTCCTGCCGTGGAAGGTCATGAAGAACAACCGCGACATGTAGAAGGCGGTGACGCCGGCGCCGAGCAGGGCCGCCAGGCCGAAGACCCACGGCCGCCAGCCCTCGCCGGTCGCGAACGCGGTCTCGATGATCTTGTCCTTGCTGAAGAAGCCCGCGAACGGGGGGACGCCGAGGATGGCCAGCCAGCCGATCCCGAACGTCGCCCAGGTGACGGTCATCGCCCCCGACAGCCGGCCGAACCGGCGCATGTCGACGGCGTCGTCCATGCCGTGCATGACCGAGCCGGCGCCGAGGAACATCCCGGCCTTGAAGAAGCCGTGGGTCAGCAGATGGAAGATCGCGAAGACGTAGCCGATCGGGCCGAGCCCGGCGGCGAGCATCATGTAGCCGATCTGGGACATCGTCGAGGCGGCGAGCGCCTTCTTGATGTCGTCCTTGGCGCAGCCGACGACGGCGCCGAAGACGAGCGTGACCGCTCCGACGATGACGACGACGAGCTGCGCGGTGGGCGCTCCCTCGAAGACCGGGCCGGACCGGACGACCAGGTAAACGCCGGCGGTGACCATCGTCGCGGCGTGGATGAGCGCCGAGACCGGCGTCGGGCCGGCCATCGCGTCGCCGAGCCAGGACTGCAGCGGGAACTGCGCCGACTTGCCGCAGGCGCCGAGCAGCAGCATGAGGCCGATCGCGGTGAGCAGCCCCTCGGACGCCTTGCCGGCGTTGGGGAGCACCGTGTCGAAGGCCACCGACCCGAAGCCGGCGAACATCAGCATGATCGCGACCGACAGGCCGAAGTCGCCGACGCGGTTGGCGACGAACGCTTTCTTCGCGGCCGCGGCGTACGCCGGGTTGTGGTTCCAGAACCCGATGAGCAGGTAGGACGCCAGGCCCACGCCCTCCCAGCCGACGTAGAGCAGCAGGAAGTTGTCGGCCAGGACGAGCAGGAGCATCGAGGCGACGAAGAGGTTGAGGTAGGCGAAGAAGCGCCGGCGGTCCGGGTCGTGCTCCATGTAGGCCACGGAGTAGACGAGGATCAGCGAGCCGACGAACGTCACGAGGAGCACGAACGCGACCGACAGCGGGTCGAGGAGCATCCCCGCCTGGACGTTGAACCCGGTCTCCGGCGACCCCGCGGGCACCCAGGAGAACAGGTGCAGACCGCGGGCCCGTGCCTCGGGCTCGAGCCCGCGCAGGTCGAGGAAGAGCAGCGCACCCCAGACGAACGACGCCCACGAGAGCGCGACCGCGAACCAGTGGCCCCACGCGTCGGTACGACGTCCGCCGAGCAGCAGCACGCCCGCACCGAGCAGCGGCAGCGCGACGAGCAGCCATGCCCCGGTCTGGATGGTCCCCGACGCGGCCTCCATGGTCGCCCGGGTGCCTTCCGCGGCTAGCAGCGATGTCACCGGTCCGCCTCTCAGTACTTCAGCAGGTTCGCGTCGTCGACCGAGGCCGTGCGACGGGTGCGGAAGATCGACATGATGATCGCGAGCCCGACGACGACCTCGGCGGCCGCGACGAGCATCACGAACAGGGCGATGACCTGGCCGTCGATGTCACCGTTCATCCGGGCGAACGTGACGAACGCCAGGTTCGTCGCGTTGAGCATGAGCTCGACGCCCATGAAGACGATGATCGCGTTGCGCCGCACGAGCACGGTCGCCGCGCCGATCGCGAAGAGCACCGACGACAGGTAGAGCCACCACTCGAGGTTCACCGGGAAGCCTCCGTGTCCGCGGCGCCGTCCGGATCGCCCTCGTCGTGGTCGAGCGGGTGCTCGAGCTCGGTGACGATGCTGGAGATCTCGTCGAGATGGACCTGCGTGCCGAGCATCTGGCCGCGGATGGCGAGCACCCGCGACACCGACAGCTCCGACGCCGTGCCGTCCGGCAGCAGGGCCGGGGTGTCGACGGCGTTGTGCCGCGCGAAGACCCCGGGCGCGGGCAGCGGGGCCTTGACGACACCCTCGCGGATCCGCTTCTCGGACAGCTGGCGCTGGGTCGGCCGCGGCACGAGCCGCTCCCGGTGGGCGAGCATCATCGCGCCGAGCGCCGCCGTGACGAGCAGGGCGCCGGTGACCTCGAACGCCCAGACGTACTGGCCGAAGATCTTGGCGGCGATCACCGTGATGTTGCCCTCGGCGTTCACGTCGACGAGGCCCGCGGCCGGGGTGAACGTGACCGCGCGGAAGCCGGCGACGAGCAGCACCGCGGACCCCAGGCCCAGCACGACCGCTGCGACCCGCTGGCCTTTGATGGTCTCGACGAGCGAGTCGGAGGAGTCGATGCCGATGAGCATGACGACGAACAGGAAGATCATCATGACGGCGCCGGTGTAGACGAAGATCTGCACGCTGCCGAGGAAGGGCGCCTGCTGGGCGAAGTACACGATGCCCAGCCCGACCATGACCAGCGCCATCGACAGCGCGGCATGGACGGCCTTCTTGGCGAAGACCAGCCCCAGTGCGCTGACCACCATGACCGGCGCCATCACCCAGAACAGCGCCGACTCCCCGCCGCTCATGTCACCGGCCGCGCGCAGCACCGGGGCGGCCGCCCCGACGAGGGCGGAGGACTGCGTCACTGGTGCACCCCTGTCCGGTCGGCCGGCTCTCCGGCGGCGTCCGTGTCGTCGATCTGATGCTGGTGCGCGTCGACCCAGGCCTGCTGCTCCGGCACCGCCTCGAGCACGGCGCCACGGTAGTAGTCCTTCTCGTCCGTGCCGGGGACCATCGGGTGCGGTGCGGCCAGCATGCCGGGCAGCATCGGACCGAGCAGGTCCGTCTTCTCGTAGATGAGGCCGGCGCGGCTCGGGCCGGCGAGCTCGTACTCGTTCGTCATCGTCAGCGCCCGGGTCGGGCACGCCTCGATGCACAGGCCGCAGAAGATGCAGCGCAGGTAGTTGATCTGGTAGACGCGACCGTACCGCTCACCCGGGGAGAACCGCTCCTCCTCGGTGTTGTCCGCGCCCTCGACGTAGATGGCGTCCGCCGGGCAGGCCCACGCGCACAGCTCGCAGCCGATGCACTTCTCCAGGCCGTCCGGGTGCCGGTTGAGCTGGTGCCGGCCGTGGAAGCGTGGCTGCGGCGGCACCTTCTCCTCGGGGTACTGCTCGGTGACGGGCCGCTTGAACATCTCCATGAAGGTGACGCCGAAGCCCGCCACCTTGTCGCGGATCCGGATCGAGGGCTCCGGCTGCTCCCACTGGTCGCCCTCGACCCCGCCGTACGGATCGACGGACCCGCCACGTCCGGGCTCGTGGGACGCCACCTCGCGGTCAGCCACCGTGCACCTCCTGCGACGCCGCGCCGGCGTCGTCGTGGTCGGGCCGGGCAGAGCCGGGGATCGCCACGGCGACCGGCACCCGGCCGTTGGTCCGGACGAGCCGCTGGCCCGGCAGCGGCGGGACCGGGAAGCCTCCGCTGAACGGGTCGAGGTCCTCGGGGACGTCGCGGTCGGTCCGCTCCTGCGGCTCGGAGAGGACGCCGAACACCCAGAGCATCGCGCCGACGACGACCACGACGATGCCGAAGCCGACGAGGCGCTCGGTCTGGGTCGCGCCCTCGGCGCCGATGAGGCCCCGCACGATCGAGGCGACGACGATCCACACGAGGGCGAAGGGGATGAGCCGCTTCCAGCCGAAGCTCATGAACTGGTCGTACCGCAGGCGGGGCAGGGTGCCGCGCAGCCAGATGAAGACGAACAGGAACGCCCAGAGCTTGAGGACGAACCAGAGCATCGGCCACCAGCCGGCATTCGCGCCGTCCCAGACGGACAGCGGCCACGGCGCCCGCCAGCCGCCGAGGAACACCGTCGTCGCGACCGCCGAGACGGTGACCATGTTGACGTACTCGGCCAGGAAGAAGAGCGCGAACTTCAGCGAGGAGTACTCGGTGTGGAAGCCGCCGACGAGCTCGCCCTCGGCCTCGGGCAGGTCGAACGGCGCGCGGTTCGTCTCGCCGACCATCGAGATGCAGTAGATGGCGAACGCCGGGAAGATGACGACCGCGTACCAGGACGGCGCGTACAGCGGGATCCCGAAGAGCTCGAACGCCTGGCCCGAACGTGCCTGCGCGTCGACGATCGCGGACGTCGACATCGAGCCGGCGTAGAGGAAGACGCTGATGAGCGACAGGCCCATCGCGATCTCGTAGCTGATGACCTGCGCCGACGAGCGCAGCCCCCCGAGCAGCGGGTACGTCGAGCCGGACGACCAGCCGGCCAGCACGAGGCCGTAGACGCCGACCGCGGCGACCGCGAGGACGAAGAGGATCGCGACCGGCAGGTCGGTGAGCTGCAGCGGCGTGACGACGTCGGTGAACGGGATCTTCGCTTCGGGGCCGAACGGGATGACCGCGAAGGCGATGAAGCACGTCGTCGCGGAGATGATCGGCGCGAGGACGAAGACGACCGCGTCGACCGCCTTCGGCATGATGTCCTCCTTCAGCGCCAGCTTCACGCCGTCCGCGAGGGACTGCAGCAGGCCGAAGGGGCCGACCCGGTTGGGACCGGGCCGGGACTGCATGCGGGCGACGACGCGGCGCTCGGCCCAGATCATGACCAGGGTCGTCACGACGAGGAACACGAAGATGAACAGCGCCTTGCCGAGGACGACCCAGCCGTTGTCGTTGCTGAAGTCCGCGGTGGGCGCCTCGCCGAGGGCCGCGGCCGTGAACCGGCTCATGCGTCCGCTCCTGTCCGGGAGATGGCGACGACCTCGCCGGCGTCGACCCCGAGCGCGGTGCGGACCGCGCTGCCGGGCGAGCTGACGGGGAGCCAGACGACGCGGTCCGGCATGGACGTGACGACGGCGGGCAGGGTGACCGCGCCCCGCCGGGTCGAGACGGTGACGGCCTCGCCGTCGGCGATCCCGGCCTCGGCCGCGGTCGCCGCCGACAGCCGTGCGACCGGGCGGTGCGCGGTGCCGGCGAGGTAGGGCTCGCCGTCCTGGAGCCGGCCGTTGTCGAGGAGCAGGTGCCAGGTCGCGAGCACCGCCTCGCCCAGGCCCGGCTGGGGAGGCTCGACGGCGGACACGGTCGGGGCCGGCGCCCGCTCGCCCTCCCAGGCGTCGAGCTCGGCGATCTCGGAACGGACCCGCTCGACGGTGCGCAGGCCGAGGGCGACGTCCATCGCGTCGGCGAGGGCGTCGAGGACCCGGAAGTCCGACATCGAGTTCGTGGCGAGGGCCACGCCGAAGTGCCGCCAGCGGCCCTCCCAGTCGAGGAACGTGCCGGCCTTCTCCTGCACCGGTGCGACCGGGAGGACGACGTCGGCGTACCCGGTGACCGCGCTCGCACGCAGCTCGAGGCTGACGACGAACCGGGTGGTCGCCAGCGCCTGCAGCGCGAGTGCCGGGTCGGGCAGGTCGGCAGGGTCGACGCCGCCGACGACGAGGGCGTCCAGCTCGCCCGCGGCCCCCGCGGCGAGGATGCCGTTCGCGTCTCGACCGGGGCGGACCGGCAGGTTCGGGACGTCCCAGACGGCGGCGACGTCGACGCGTGCGGCGGCGTCCGTCACGGGACGGCCGCCCGGCAGCAGCCCGGGCAGGGCGCCGGCCTCGACCGCCCCGCGCTCACCGGCGCGGCGCGGCACCCAGGCGAGCCGGGCACCGGTCGCGGCCGCGAGCCGGACGGCGGCGCTGAGCGCGCCGGGTACCGTGGCGAGCCGCTCGCCGACGAGCACCAGCGCGCCGGGACGACGGACGTCGGCGGCGGCCGCAGCCACCTCGGCGGCATCGTCGGCGATCGCGTCGAGCACCTCGGCCTCGGTGCTCGGCGCGGCCGGCACGAGGTGGGCGTCGAGCTTGGCCAGGCCCCGGCTTCGCCACGGCGCGACCGCATGGACGAGCTGGCCCTTCGCGACGGCCTTGCGCAGCCGCAGGAAGACGATCGGTGACTCCTCCTCCGGCTCGAACCCGACGAGCAGCACGCTCGGGGCAGCCTCGAGGTCGGCGTACGTGACGCCGAGGCCGGTGCCCGCCACCGCGTGGGCGAGGAAGATGCCCTCCTCGGCCGAGTGCGGGCGGGCCCGGAAGTCGACGTCGTTCGTCGCCAGCGCGATGCGGGCGAACTTGGCGTAGGCGTAGGCGTCCTCGACGGTGACCCGGCCACCGGTCAGCACGGCCGCGCCGCGACCGGCACGCGCCGCGGCGAGCCCGGTGGCCGCGGCGTCGAGCGCTTCGGACCACGACGCCGTCCGGAGCTCACCGGACTCGGCGTCGCGCACGAGCGGGCCGGTCAGCCGGTCGGGAGCGGTCGCGTAGGCGAAGGCCCAGCGGCCCTTGTCGCAGTTCCACTCCTCGTTGACAGCGGGGTCGTCCCCGGCGAGGCGGCGCAGCACCGAGCCGTGACGGTGGTCGACCCGGACGGCACAACCGCTCGCACAGTGCTCGCACACGCCCGGGGTCGACACGAGGTCGAACGGCCGGGAGCGGAAGCGGTAGGCCGCTCCGGTCAGCGCGCCGACCGGGCAGATCTGGACCGTGTTGCCGGAGAAGTAGCTCGCGAACGGCTGGCCCGACTCGTCGAGCATCGCGCCGCCCCGCGTCGGGACGCCGGTTCGAAAGCCCAGGACTGCCGGGGAGAACGTCCCGATCTGCTGCTGCGCACCACGCATCTGCAGGTCGATGAACGGGTCGCCGGCGATCTCGGAGGAGAACCGGGTGCAGCGCTGGCACAGGATGCAGCGCTCGCGGTCGAGGAGCACCTGGGTGGAGATCCGGATCGGTTTGGGGAACGTCCGCTTCGTCTCGGTGAAGCGGCTGCTGGCCTGGCCGTTGGCCATCGCCTGGTTCTGCAGCGGGCACTCGCCGCCCTTGTCGCAGATCGGGCAGTCCAGAGGGTGGTTGATCAGGAGCAGCTCCATGACGCCGCGCTGCGCCTTCTCGGCGACCGGGCTCGTGGCCTGCGTCCGCACCACCATGCCCGGGCTCACCTCGAGCGTGCACGACGCCTGCGGCTTGGGCATCGGCCGCAGCGAGCCGTCGGGGCCCGGCGTCGCGACCTCGACGAGGCACTGCCGGCAGGCACCCGCGGGGGCGAGCAGCGGGTGGTCGCAGAAGCGCGGGATCGCGATCCCGATCTCCTCCGCCGCCCGGATGACGAGCGTGCCCTTGGGGACGCTCACCTCGACGTCGTCGACCGTGACGGTGACGAGGTCTCGCCGGGCGGGCGACGTGTCGGGACCGGTGGCCCCGGACGGCGGGTTGGCCGTGACGGTCATCGGGCTGAGGTCCCTTCGGCGGAACGGACGATCTCGCACGCCGGACTCGGGGCGGGCATCAGACAGCAGCCCCTTCGAAGAGCGTCGAGCGCACCGGGTCGAACGGGCAGCCGCCGTGCCGGAGGTGCTCGACGTACTCGTCCCGGAAGTACTGGATGGACGACATGATCGGGCTCGTCGCGCCGTCCCCGAGCGCGCAGAACGAGCGGCCCAGGATGTTGTCACAGATGTCGAGCAGCTTGTCGAGGTCCGCCTCGGTGCCGTCGCCCTGCTCGAGCCGGCGCAGCACCTGGACGAGCCAGTAGGTGCCCTCCCGGCAGGGCGTGCACTTGCCGCACGACTCGTGCTTGTAGAACTCGGTCCAGCGCAGGACGGCGCGCACGACGCACGTCGTGTCGTCGAAGATCTGCAGAGCCCGGGTGCCGAGCATCGAGCCGGCCGCGCCGACCGCCTCGAAGTCGAGCGGGGTGTCCAGGTGCTGCTGCGTGAACAGCGGCGTCGACGAGCCCCCGGGCGTCCAGAACTTCAGCTCCCGGTCGGACCTCATGCCGCCCGCCATGTCGAGCAGCTCGCGCAGGGTGATGCCGAGCGGGGCCTCGTACTGGCCGGGCCGGGTCACGTGGCCCGAGAGCGAGAAGAACCCGTAGCCGGTCGAACGCTCGGTCCCCATGCTCTTGAACCAGTCGGCACCGTGGGTGACGATCGACGGGACGCACGCGATGGACTCGACGTTGTTCACCACGGTGGGACGCGCGTACAGACCGGCGACGGCAGGGAACGGCGGCTTGAGCCGCGGCTGGCCACGACGGCCCTCCAGCGAGTCGAGCAGCGCGGTCTCCTCGCCGCAGATGTAGGCGCCCGCACCGGCGTGGACGACGATGTCGAGGTCGAAGCCCGAGCCGAGGATGTTCTCCCCGAGGTAGCCCTTGGCCTTGGCCTCCTCGACCGCCGCGAGGAGCCGGCGGTAGACGTGCACGACCTCGCCACGCACGTAGATGAAGGCCTTGTGGCAGTCGATCGCGAAGCTCGTGATGATGACGCCCTCGATGAGGAACTGCGGCGTCGCCATCATGAGCGGCACGTCCTTGCACGTGCCCGGCTCGGACTCGTCGGCGTTGACGACGAGGTAGCGGGGCTTGCCATCGGCTTTGGGCAGGAAGCTCCACTTGAGCCCGGTCGGGAAGCCGGCGCCGCCGCGGCCGCGCAGGCCGGAGTCCTTGACGAGCGTGACGAGGTCGGCGGGGTCCATGGTGACGGCCTTGCGCAGCGCGTCGTAGCCGCCGTTGTTCTCGTAGGTCGCGAGCGACCAGGACCTGTCGGCGTCCCAGAACGCGCTGAGCACCGGGGTGAGTGTCGTGGCCATGGGTCAGGCCTCCTTCGGTGCGCTGGTGCCGGTGCCCGACGCGCCCTCGCCCGCCGTGGCCTGACCGGCCGGCTTGCCCGCGACGGTGCCACCGCGGTCGCTGTCGGGCGGGACGGCGGGGGCGTCGCTCCCGCCTGCCGCGGCACCCGCGGCCACGACGTGCGCGCCGACCACCTCGGCCGGCGCCGCGGTACCGCTCGCGCCCGGATCCGGTGCGGTCCAACGCTTCTGGCGGGCCAGGACGGTGCCGCGCAGGCTCGCCGTGCCGGCCCCGACGCCCTCGTCGGCGCGGCCGTCCGGGAAGCCCGCGAGGACCCGCGAGACCTCCTTGAACGAGCAGACCGTCGAGGCACCCCTGGTCGGCACGACGGCCTCGCCTTCGCGGAGCCGGTCGACCACCTCCATCGCGGACGCGGGCGTGGCGTTGTCGAAGAACTCCCAGTTGACCATCAGCACGGGTGCGTAGTCGCACGCCGCGTTGCACTCGATCCGCTCGAGGGTGACGGCGCCGTCGTCCGTCGTCTCGTCGTGCCCGATGCCCAGGTGCTCCTCGAGCGCGGTGAAGATCTCGTCGCCACCCATGACGGCGCACAGGGTGTTCGTGCACACCCCGACCGTGTACGTGCCGTTCGGGTGGCGCTTGTACTGGGTGTAGAACGTCGCGACCGCGGCGACCTCGGCGGTCGTGAGATCGAGCAGGTCCGCGCAGAACGCGACACCGTCGGGGCTGACGTAGCCCTCCTCGCTCTGCACGAGGTGGAGCATCGGCAGCAGCGCGGAGCGCGGCACCGGGTAACGGGCGATGATCGTCCGCGCGTCGGCGACGAGCCGCTCCCGCGCCTGGTCGGAGATGGGCATCAGCGGTCCACGCCTCCCATGACGGGGTCGAGCGAGGCCACGGCGGCGATGACGTCGGCCACCTGGCCGCCCTCGCACATCGCCGCGACGGCCTGGAGGTTGACGAACGACGGGTCCCGGAAGTGGGCCCAGTACGGCCGCGTGCCGCCGTCCGAGACGAGGTGGCACGCGAGCTCCCCGCGCGGCGACTCGACGGCCGAGTACACCTGCCCGACCGGCACCCGGAAGCCCTCGGTGACGAGCTTGAAGTGGTGGATGAGCGCCTCCATGGAGGTGCCCATGATCTCGCGGATGTGGTCCAGGCTGTTGCCCATCCCGTCGCCGCCGATGGCGAGCTGGGCCGGCCAGGCGATCTTGCGGTCGCCGATCATGACCGGTCCCGGACCCGACTCCTGGAGCCGGTCGAGGGTCTGCTCGACGATGTCGAGCGACTGCTTCATCTCCTCGATCCGGATCCGCAGCCGGCCGTACGCGTCGCTCGAGTCCCAGGTGACGACGTCGAAGTCGTACGTCTCGTAGCCGCAGTAGGGCTGCGAGCGGCGCAGGTCGTGCGGCAGGCCGGTCGAACGCAGGACGGGGCCGGTGATCCCCAGAGCCATGCAGCCGGCGAGGTCGAGGTACCCGACGTCGACCAGCCGCGCCTTGACGAGCGGGTTCTCGTTGCTCAGCTTCTCGATGTCGCTGATGTCGCGGCGGATGTCGGGGATCGCGTCCCGGATCGTGTCGATCGCGCCGGGCGGGATGTCCTGCGAGAGACCGCCGGGCCGGATGAACGCGTGGTTCATCCGCAGCCCGGTCACGAGCTCGAACAGCTTGAGGACGCGCTCACGCATCCGGAAGCCGACGGTCATCACCGTGAGCGCACCGATCTCCAGGCCGCCCGTGGCGAGCGCCACGACGTGCGAGGAGACCCGGTTGAGCTCCATGAGCATGACCCGCACGGTGCTCGCCCGCTCCGGGACCTCGTCGGTGATGCCGAGCAGCTTCTCGACCCCGAGGCAGTACGCCGTCTCCTGGTACAGCGGGGACAGGTAGTCCATCCGCGTGCAGAACGTCACACCCTGCGTCCAGGTGCGGAACTCCATGTTCTTCTCGATGCCGGTGTGCAGGTAGCCGATGCCGCAGCGGGCCTCGGTCACCGTCTCGCCGTCCAGCTCGAGGATGAGCCGGAGCACGCCGTGCGTCGACGGGTGCTGCGGTCCCATGTTGACGACGATGCGCTCCTCGCCGAGGCTCGCGGCCTCCTCGGCGATGTCGGTCCAGTCGCCGCCCCCGGCGGTGAAGACCGTGCCCTCCGCGGCGTCGGTCTCGAAGACGCCGTAGGGGTCGGCCCCGTCCGTCGGCCCGGCGGTCGGGTCGTCGGTCGTCGCGTCAGTCGTCGCGTCGGTCGTCGGGTCGTCGATCGTCCGGTCGGTCATCAGCTGTACGCCCTCCGGGTGTCGGGCGGCGCGATGGTCGCGCCCTTGTACTCGACCGGGATCCCGCCGAGCGGGTAGTCCTTGCGCTGCGGGTGACCGGGCCAGTCGTCCGGCATCTGGATCCGGGTCAGGGCCGGGTGGCCGTCGAACTGGATCCCGAAGAAGTCCCACGTCTCGCGCTCGTGCCAGTCGGCCGTCGGGTAGACCTCCACGACCGACGGGATGTGGGGGTCGGCGTCCGGGCAGGCGACCTCGAGCCGGACGCGCCGGTTGTTCGTGATCGACAGCAGATGGTAGAGGGCGTGCAGCTCGCGGCCGGTCTCGCCCGGGTAGTGCGCGCCGCTGACACCCGAGAGCAGCTCGAAGCGCAGGTCCGGCTCGTCACGAAGCACCCGGCACACCGACAGGATGTGCTCGCGGCGCACGGTGAGGGTCATCTCGCCGCGGTCGACGACGACGCTCTCGACCGCCGTGTCGAACGCCGTCCCCTCCGCGTCGAGCGCCACCGTCAGCGCGTCGGCGAGCTCGTCGAACTCACCGCCGAAGGGGCGCACGGACGGCGCCGGGAAGGCGATGGTCCGCACGAGGCCGCCGTAGCCGGAGGTGTCGCCGGCGTCGTGCGTGCCGAACATGCCCTGCCGGACGCCGACCACCTGGGCCGGCGCCGCCGTCGTCGCGGGGACGCCGGCGGCGCCGGCGCGGTCCGGGCTCGTCTCGTCGTTGGTGCGCTCGCTCACCGAAGAAGCCCCTTCATCTGCGACGTGGGCGTCGCGACGAGCGCGGCCGCCTCGGCAGCCTGCGCGGCCGCGACCCGGTTGACCCCGAGCGGGGTGGTCGCGATCTGGTCGTGGAGCGTGAGGATCGCGTTGATGAGCATCTCCGGCCGCGGCGGGCAGCCGGGCAGGTAGATGTCCACCGGCACGATGTGGTCGACGCCCTGGACGATCGCGTAGTTGTTGAACATCCCGCCGGACGACGCGCACACGCCCATCGCGAGGACCCACTTGGGCTCGACCATCTGGTCGTAGATCTGCCGGAGGACCGGAGCCATCTTCTGGCTCACCCGACCCGCGACGATCATGAGGTCGGCCTGCCGCGGCGAGGCCCTGAAGACCTCCATGCCGAAGCGCGCGAGGTCGTACTTGGGGCCGCCGGTCGTCATCATCTCGATGGCGCAGCACGCGAGCCCGAACGTCGCGGGCCACAGGGAGCCTTTGCGGAAGTAGCCGGCGATCGTCTCCACCGACGTCAGCAGCAAGCCGCTCGGCAGCTTCTCCTCGATTCCCATGGTCTACCCCTCAGCGCTCGACTGCTGGACCGGCCGGCGGGGTCACCGCATCGGTCGGGCCGGATGGACGCGTCATGTGCTGCTCGTCAGTCCCACTCGAGCCCGCCGCGTCGCCAGACGTAGGCGTACGCGACGAACACCGTCCCGATGAACAGGACCATCTCGACGAGCGCGAACGTCCCGAGCTGGTCGAAGGCGACCGCGTAGGGGATGAGGAACACGCTCTCGATGTCGAAGACGATGAAGAGCATCGCCACCAGGTAGTACTTCACCGGGAAGCGCCCGCCACCGGCGGCGTGGGGTGTCGGCTCGATACCGCACTCGTACGCGTCGAGCTTGGCGCGGTTGTAGCGCTTCGGACCGGCCAGTGCCCCGGCCCCGATGGAGAACACGGCGAAGCCCGCCGCGATCGCCGCGAGGACGAGGATCGGCACGTAGGGGTTCACGACGTCACCTTTCCCCTGTCACGTGCTGCGCACGTCAGTGGCCTCGAGGAGTCGGCCGGAGCGCAGATCGGGCCCATCCTAGGGGCCACCCGTCCGTGGTCTTGACACGGCTCGCTCATGCTGCTGGGGCAAGCTTGGTCAGCCCGTTGATGACCCGGTCGAGGGCGTCTCCCCCGCGCGGCTCGGTGAGGTTG
>Ga0209683_10000602_pt1 | contig 13948 bp, 10 predicted proteins | sample DOMMetBare2Fresh_FD_187474 | JGI IMG/M metagenome (GOLD analysis project Ga0209683, IMG submission 187474) | Wetland sediment microbial communities from St. Louis River estuary, USA, under dissolved organic matter induced mercury methylation -... | ecosystem: Environmental > Aquatic >... | reverse complement strand
TCCGTCCGGGCTCGCCCGCGGCGACCTCGTGGTCGGCATCGTCCGGCGCCCCGATCCCGTCCCGTGTCCCAACTGCGCGGTCGGTGAATGGGACATGTGCCGCAACGGCAGGTACACCGAGCGCGGAATCAAGGAGCTCGACGGGTTCATGTCCGAGCGCTGGCGGATCGAGCCCGAGTACGCCATGAAGGTCGATCGCTCGCTCGGCCTCCTCGGCGTGCTGCTCGAGCCCACCACCGTGGTCGCGAAGGCCTGGGAGGCGGCGATCAAGGTGGGCCAGCGCGCGTTCTGGGAGCCGCGGACCGTGGTCGTGACCGGGGCCGGGCCGATCGGGCTCCTCGCGGCGATGATCGGCGTGCAGCGCGGCTTCGAGGTCCACGTGCTCGACCTGCCCAGCGAGGGGGTGAAGCCCGAGCTCGTGCGCGCGCTCGGCGCGACCTACCACACCGATGGCATCGCCCAGCTGGATCTCGCGCCGGACGTCGTCGTGGAGTGCACCGGCGTCGGCCAGGTGATCACCGACTCGGTCCGCTCGATCGGGGCGGGCGGCATCGTGTGCCTCACCGGCGTCGGCCACGGCGGCTCCACCGTGGGACCCGCCGCGGCGGACGTGGCGGCGGCGGTGGTGCTGAAGAACAACGCGGTCGTGGGCAGCGTCAACGCCAACAAGCGGCACTGGTACCGCGCCGCCGAGGCGCTGGCGCGAGCCGACCGGTCGTGGCTCGCGCGCCTCGTGACCCGCCGTGAACGGCCGGAGGACCTCGCAAGGGCGCTGAGGCGCACGTCCGACGACGTCAAGGTCGTCCTCCAGTTCGCGGACGTCTGAGCGGCGTGGAATCCCGCCCGCTCCGGCGGATCGCGGACCCTCGTCGAACGCGTCTAGTTCGCGACCACGGTCCCGTTCGAGAGCACGGTCCGCAGCGCGGTGAACGTGCCGCACGTCGTCGTGACGCTGGCCGTGAACTGCGCCGTCCCGCCCGGCGCGACGGTGATCGTCGAGGGGCTCACCGCGACCGAGAGGATCTGGTCGGCCACGGTCACCGCGGCGGATGCGCTCTTCGTCGGGTCCGCCCGGCTCGTCGCGACCACGTGATAGACGCCGGGGCTGGAGGGCGCGGTGTAGGCGCCGCCCGAGGTCACGGTCCCGCCGGCGCTGCCCTCCTGCACCGACCAGGTCACGGTCGTGTCGGAGGAGCCCGTCACCGTGGCGGTGAAGGTCCGGGAGCGGCATCCGCTGAGCGCGGCGCTGGTCGGGCTCACGCTGACGGTCACCGGCGTGGGCGGCGGCGGCGCGGTCACGGTCACCGCGGCGGTCGCGGCCTGGGTCGGATCCGCGGTGCTCGTCACGACGACGCTGCAGGTCGCCGCGCCGGCCGGCGCCGTGAAGAGGCCGCTCGTGCTCACCGACCCGCAGCCGGCCGGCTCGACCGACCACGTCACGGTCGTCGCGGCGGTCCCGGTCACGGTCGCGGCGAAGCCCACCGTGCCGCCCGCGGCGACGGTGGCCGACGGCGGCGCGATGGCGACCTCGACGCCCTGGGCCGCGCCCGGGCTCGCGGGCGACGAGACCTCGGCGGAGCCGCAGGCCGCGAGCGTGGTGGCGAGCAGGAGGGCGGCGAGCGCGCCGGTGGAGCGGAGGCGGTTCATGCGGGTACCTTTCGTGCGCCGACGCGCCAGGCGGGCGTTCGTACCGGAATCCGGCGTCACCTGGACGCGGTACACGCGCTATCTACTTCGCCGGAGATCGAGCGGACAGCCGCCAAAGGAGCGGAGACGAGGTCGGGGCCAGGCCCACAGCGGCCCCGATCGTCGAGGCGCCCCCGCCCGCGGCGCGGGTTCCCGTCGAGATGCAAGAGGTGCCTGCGCGAGGCGGCCGGGTCCGGCCCCGGGGGCGCCCAAAGCCCTCGCCGCGATCGCCCGGGCGGCGACGTCAGGAGCGCCGTCGCGCGACGCCCTCTTCGGGCAGCGGCCGCTCGCGCCGGCGGAACAGCCAGGCCACGAGCGGGGCGTCGTTCACCCGCACGTGGAAGCGGAGCCACTCGGGGGCGCGCGTCCGGAGCCAGTCGTCGTCGTCCGCGGTCGGAGCACGCCTCGCCAGCGCGGCGCGCAGCTGCGCCAGCGCGGCGAGGAAGAAGTCGTGGGCCGCCCGATGCGCCTCGCGCTCCGGGTAGCCGGTCCCCGTCATGAGCGCGTCCTCGCGCGCGGTGTGGGCGAGGAACGCGTCGCAGAGCACCGCCATCGCCTCGTCGACGGCGGAGGGCGAGCAGGAGAGCGCGGCCCCCGCGGCGGCGAGCTTGCGGAACAGCTCCACGTGGTCGGTGTCGAGCCCGGGGTGGTTCAGCGTGAGATCCGGAGTCCACTCGATCGCCATGGCCCCCTCCCGAGAGCGCCACGATCCTCCACGCGCGCCGACCCGGCAAGCCCGTGACGACGGCACGAGGGGGGCTGCGGCGTCCGGCGCAGCCGTCGACGCGGCGGCGAGCCGCGCCGGATCGCGGCCGCGTCGGCGCAGGCCTGCGCCTCGCCCAGGGAGCAGGCCTCCTCGAGGTGGCGAAGGCCGAGCGCCGGATCGCGCCCGCGGCCGTCGCCCGTGTAGAGCCGGTACCCGAGCATCCGCGCCACGCGCGCCGCCGCCGGGCGGACCTCGGCGCGGAGCCGCTCGTCGGGCGTGTCGAGCAGCGCCCGCAGCCCGTCGAGCGACGCCTCGAGGCGGTCGTCGTGCGCGGCGATCAGCGCCTCGTAGTAGTCGAGCGCCGTCGTGGCGAGCCCGCGCGAGCGCGCCTCGGCGGCGAGCCGCGCCGCCTCGCCCGGCTCCTCGCGCCGGAGCGCGGCGTGGATCCCCCGCTCCATCTCGAGCGCCTCGAAGCCGGTCGGCCGGGCGCGCGGCCAGACCGCCGCGGCGACCGCCGTCGAGAGCACCGCCGCGAGGAGCGCCGCCGGCCAGCGCGCGCCGCGCCGCGGGCCGCTCGCGACCCAGCCCGCGGCCGCGCCGGTGAGGAACCCGCCGGCGTGGGCGAGGTCGTCGGGCGGCATCGCGTCGCGCAGCAGGAACGCCCCCGCCGCCGCGGTCGCCGCGACGCCGAGGAGGAGGTGGGTGCCGCCGCTCGCGAGGAAGGCGCGCCAGCTCCCGAGGCGCCGCCGGTGGAGCGCGACCAGGGCACCGGTGAGACCGAACACCGAGCCCGAGGCGCCCGCCGCGACCGCGTCGTGGCCGAGGAGGGAGAGGGCGGAGCCGCCCACCGCGCCGAGGAGGGCGATCGCCGCGAAGCGCCGCGCGCCGAGCGCGCGCTCGACGAGGCCGCCGGCGAGGACCATCCCGAGTGCGTTGCCGGCGAGGTGCCACCACCCACCGTGAAGGAAGGCCGCGCTGACGAGGCGCCAGACCTCGCCGTCCCAGACCCGGCCGCGCTCCAGGGCGCCCCAGCGGACCAGCAGCGCCGGGTCGTCGGTCGCCCCTTGCCGCGACACCCAGACGTGGACGGCGAGGGTCGCCGCGGCGAGCGCGAGCGACGCCGGCGCGAGCGGAAGGGGGAGGGCGCGCGCGGCGGGCCGCGCGGCGGGGACGTCCATCGGCCGCCGAGTGTAACGAGATCCACCGACTGTGTCGCCGATGAAGGGTGGGGTACGATGCCGGCGCTTGGTGGAGTTCATCGCCAACCCCCGCCGCTCGCTCCGGACGCCCGCGCGCTGCCACGCACGCGTGGTGTCGGGCTCCGCCTCGTTCGAGGCGGACACCGAGGACGTCGGAGGCCACGGGTGCCAGGTGATCGCGCCACGCCCGCTGCGGCCGGGCGAGCCGCTGCGGGTGACGCTCTCGGACGCGCGCGTGCGCCAGCCGCTCGCGGTGGCGGCGCGCGTCGCCTGGGCGAGCGCCCGCGAGCCGTGGCGGGTCGGCATCGCCTTCGACGAGGCGCGCCTCCCCTCCAGCTCACGATTCGTGAACGAGCTCCTCCAGGCCTACCCGGCCCTCACGCCGGTGCCACGCGTCCCCGACCGCATCTCGCTCGACGCCACGGTCTACCTGGCCGCACCGCCGCGCGTCTTCCTCGACTTCGGGCGAGACGAGGTGGACCTCCTCCGCGCGGTCGCGAGCGGGGCCCGCATCGACGAGCTGCTCGCGCGCTTCCGCGATCGGTGGCCTGCCATCCAGACGGCGCTCTACTCGCTGCTCACCCGCCAGCACCTCTCGCTCTCGCGCGGCGCGGCGGTGATCCCCGAGACCTGGCGGGAGATCCTCGCCCACGTCGAGGGCGTGCTCGCCGCGGCGGAGCTCGAGGACGCGGACGCGCCCACGCCGCCGCCGGGCTGGCCGCTCGCCACCCCGCCGCGCGGGCCCGCGCGCTGAGCTCCCCGGCGCGCGCGGCGCGGGCGCTCCAAAGTCGACCGGATCCATCGGGAACGAAACGAGAATTCCTCGGGGTTCCCTTGACGGGCGCGAGCGCCCGCTGATACCACCCGAGGCCTCTCAGCGCGCCCCCCTAGCCACCTCGACGGAGGGTCTCGGTCCCGATGCCGTACCCCATCGTTCGCCGCGAAGCCTTCTCCGACACGACCTTCCTCTGGGAGGTCGAGGCCCCCGACATCGCGGCCGCCGCCCAGCCCGGCCACTTCGTGATGCTGCGCCTGCGCGAGGGCGCGGAGCGCATCCCGCTCACGGTCGCCGACTTCGACCGCAAGAAGGGCACCATCACGATGGTGATCCAGGCGCTCGGCAAGACCACGCGCGAGATGATGGACGACTACGCGACCGGCGACCGGTTCGACGACTTCGTCGGGCCGCTCGGGCTCCCCCAGCACGTCGCCAAGGTGGGCCACGTCGTGCTCGTCGGCGGCGGCCTCGGCGTCGCCCCCGTCTACCCGCAGCTGCGCGCGTTCAAGGAGGCGGGGAACCGCACCACCGGCGTCATCGGCTTCCGCTCGAAGCCGCTCGTCTTCTGGGAGGACAGGTTCGCGAAGTACTGCGACGACCTCGTCGTCTGCACGGACGACGGCTCCTACGGGAAGCCCGGCTTCGTCACCGCGGCGCTGAAGGAGATCTGCGAGAAGGACAAGCCCGACCTCGTGGTCGCCATCGGCCCGCTGCCGATGATGAACGCCTGCGTCGAGACCACGCGCCCGTTCGGCGTGAAGACGATGGTCTCCCTGAACGCGATCATGGTCGACGGCACCGGCATGTGCGGCTCCTGCCGGGTGACGGTCGACGGCAAGGTCGCGTTCGCCTGCGTCGAGGGGCCGGACTTCGACGGCCACAAGGTCGACTTCAAGGAGCTGATGGCGCGGCAGAAGCGCTTCAAGCCGCAGGAGTCGAAGGCCTCCGAGGACTACGCGCACGTCTGCAACCTCGAGAAGCAGCTCTTCGAGCAGAACAAGAAGAACTACCGCAAGATCAAGGACCTCGCGCCGAAGCAGACGCACATGCCGGAGCGCGACGCGCTCGAGCGGTCGCGGAACTTCAAGGAGGTCAACCTCGGGTACTCGCTCGAGCAGGCCCTCGGCGAGGCGGAGCGCTGCATCCAGTGCGCGAAGCCGACCTGCATCTCGGGCTGCCCGGTCTCGATCGACATCCCGCGCTTCATCAAGCACGTCGTGGTGCGCGACATCGACGGCGCGCTCGAGGTCATCAAGGAGGCGAACGCCTTCCCCTCGGTTTGCGGCCGCGTCTGCCCGCAGGAGTCGCAGTGCGAGGCGCAGTGCGTGATCAAGGCGAAGGTCGAGCCGGTCGGCATCGGCCGCCTCGAGCGCTTCGTCGGCGACAACGGCAAGCCGAAGCCCGTCTCCGTCCCTCGCTTCGCGAAGAAGCTCGGCAACGTCGCCATCTGCGGCTCGGGCCCCGCCGGCCTGGCCGCCGCCGCGGACCTCGTGAAGTATGGCGCGGACGTCACCGTCTTCGAGGCGCTGCACGTCGTCGGCGGCGTGCTCCAGTACGGCATCCCGCCGTTCCGCCTCCCGCGCGAGATCATCGAGCGCGAGGTGAAGAACCTCACCGAGATGGGCGTGAAGATCGAGACCAACAAGGTCATCGGGAAGACCTTCCTGGTCCCGCAGCTCATGCAGGAGAAGGGCTACGACGCCGTGTTCCTCGGCGTCGGCGCCGGCGCGCCGGCGTTCATGAACATCCCGGGCGAGTCGGCGAGCCAGGTCTACTCGGCGAACGAGTTCCTGACCCGGGTGAACCTCATGGGCGGCAACCAGTTCCCGCTCAAGGACACGCCCATCACCCTCGGCAAGAGCGTCGCCGTCATCGGCGCCGGCAACACGGCGATGGACTGCCTCCGCGTCGCGAAGCGGCTCGGCGCCCCCACGGTCCGCTGCGTCTACCGCCGCACCGAGGCGGAGGCGCCAGCCCGCATCGAGGAGATCCGCCACGCGAAGGAGGAGGGGATCGAGTTCTTCTTCCTCCACGCGCCGGTCGAGATCTACCAGGACGGCGAGGGCAACGTGACGGGCATGAAGGTCGAGGAGATGGTCCTCGGCGACCCCGACGAGAAGGGGCGCCGCAAGCCTATGCCCACGGGCAAGTTCAAGGACCTCGACTGCGACACGGTGATCGTCGCCCTCGGCACCAAGGCGAATCCCATCGTCACGAAGTCTACGCCCGGCCTGCAGCTCAACAAGTGGGGCAACATCGCGGCGGACGACGGCCAGCCGGGCTCCACCCAGGCGACGAACCTGCCCGGCGTGTTCGCGGGCGGCGACATCGTCACCGGCGGCGCCACGGTCATCCTCGCGATGGGCGCCGGCCGCCGCGCCGCGAGGTCGATCGCCACCTACCTCTCGAACGGCAAGAAGTGGCCGCTCACGAAGGAGGACGTCGAGGCGTTCACGCCGCCGACGCCGCTCCCGCCGGTCGCCACGAGCCGCTTCGCGGGCGCCTCCGCCGCGAGCGGCGCCCTGGAGACGCCCGCCATGGTCTGCCCGAAGTGCCACCGGCCCATCGAGGGCGACGAGGAGTACGTCTGCTGCGCCGGCGCCACCATCAGCTGGCGGTGCGACGACTGCGGGAAGGTGAGCGAGGGCTTCGCCTTCCCGTATGGCATGTGCCCCTCGTGCGGCGGCAAGCTCGCCGCGCTCGAGCGCGGCACGGTCGAGGGCGGCCCGGCGCTCGACGCGATCCGCGTGGCGTTCGAGATCGAGCTCGGCGGGATGGCCTTCTACACCCGCGCCGCGAAGGAGACCCCCGACGCGCAGCTGAAGGAGCTCTTCGCCAAGTTCGCGGAGATGGAGACGGAGCACATGGCGACGCTCTCGCGTCGCTACCACGCGCAGGTGCCGGCGCCCTCGCCCCAGTTCCGGGTCGAGCGCGCGGCCATCTACGCCGGCATCCCCAATCAGCCCGACGATCCCGCGAACCTCTTCCGCATCGCCATCGCCTTCGAGCAGCGCGCGGTGAAGTTCTTCTCGGGGCGGATGGAGGCCACGCCGGCCGGCTCCGTCGAGCGCCAGCTCTACAAGGAGCTCGCCGCGGAGGAGCGCGAGCACGTCGACCTGCTCGTGACCGAGCTGGAGCGCTGGAAGCGGGGCAAGCCCGGGCTGCTCTAGCGCCCGCCCGGCGCGTCCGACCAGCGGATCCGGTACACGAAGCGCGGCGACGCGGCGGTCCACTCCGCGTCGCCGCTGCCCTCGAGGCCGCACGTCGCGGGGATGGCCGCGAGCGCTCCGACGAGCGGCAGCACCGTGGCGGGGTTCCTCAGGATCGGCGGCACCGGGGCGTGGAGGATGCGCACCTCGCGCGGCTCGGGCTGGGTGACGACGAGATCGCCGCACCCGGAGTACAGGAGCCGCCACGCCTGGGAGACGAACGAGAGCACGACGGCGGGGTTGCGCCGCTCGACTTGCAGCGCGGCCTCGTAGAACGCGCGCATGAGCGGCGCGCCCAGCGTCGCGTCGAGCACCGCCTCGCCCCACGCCTGGAGCGCCGCGTCGCCGACCGCGTCGCGCGCGGCCTCGCACAGCTCGACCATCCGCTCGGCCTGCATCCAGGCGAGCCGGGGGGCGTCGTCGATGCGGCGGAGCGTGGCGGGGACGGAGGAGCGCACCGCGGCCGAGGCCTCGGCGCCGAGGGCGGGCAGCGCGGCGACGAGCGTCTTGAGGTGCGCGGCACGGACCGCGGGGAGCGGCGAGCTCATGCCGGGCGCCTCGGGTCCGTCGCGCGCGGATCGCGGGCGTCAGCGGCCGCGCTGGGCGCCGCGCCGCGCCTGCTGCTGCGCGACGAACGGGTTCGAGGGCTTCCCGCCCTGCGGGCGCGTCACGGGGGCCTTCGCCTCCGGGCCGTGCGGATGCTCCTCCCCCAGCGCGGGGGGGGCGCTGCGCTGCACGGGCTTTCCGTCCTTCTTCCGTTTCTTGCTGACGGGCATGGCCCGGAACCTAGCACGGGCGCAGCGGAAATGGCCCGCGCCCCGCCGCGGTTCCCAGAGGGTTCCCGGGCCTCCCACCCGTGTGGGGCGGGCTCGCACAGCGCGAAACGTACCGGTCGGGTCCGCACCGTCACGGCCTGAGGTATCTTGCCGGCCCCCCGGAGGAGACGAAGGCGATGAAGAAGATCCTGGACCAGCTCGCGTCCCTGAAGCTCGCGGTGATCCTGCTCGTGGTGCTGCTCCTCGGCCTCGCCGCGGGCACCATCATCGAGTCGCGGCAAGGTGTGCCGGTCGCGCAGCGGGCCGTTTACTACGCGTGGTGGTTCATCGCCCTCGAGGCCCTCCTCGTCGTCAACGTGATCGCGTCGCTCGCCGTCCACTTCCCGTGGGGGAAGGATCGCCTCGGCTACCTCGTCACCCATGCCGGCCTGGTGGTGACGCTGCTCGGCGCGGGCACGACCTGGCTCGTCGGCGTCGACGGCCAGCTCGGCCTCTGGGAGGGGGAGTCGGGCGACCAGGTCACGATCACCAAGCGTGACGGGACGCCCGATCGCAGCGAGGCGCTGCCCTTCAGGGTGAAGCTGCTCGACTTCCAGATCGACCACTACCCGGGGACGATGCGTCCGGCGATGTTCCGCAGCCTCGTCGAGATCACCGACAAGGAGACGGGCGCGACCGCGCCGGGCCGCATCTGGATGAACAACCCCCTCACCTACCGTGGATACACCCTCTTCCAGTCGAGCTACCAGCAGCCGGACGGCCCGGGCGGGCGCGAGGCCTCCATCTTCTCGGTCGCGAGGGACCCGGGGCAGCCCATCGCCTTCCTCGGCTACGCGCTCGTGACGTTCGGGATGTGCCTCGTGCTCGCGACGCGCGTCGCGCAGGCGCGCCAGCGCGGCCGGCTCGAGAAGGAGCTCGGCCTCGGCGGCGGCGCCGGGAAGGCGGCCGCGGCGGTGATCGCCGCCCTGATCGCCACCGGCGCGTCCGCGGCGGCGCCGACCCCGGCGGTGGTCGAGGCGCTGCGCCGCCTCCCGGTGCAGCACGACGGCCGGAGCATGCCGTTCGACACCCAGGCGCGCGAGGCGGTGTGGAAGGTGACCCGGTCCTCGTCCTGGCAGGGCGAGGACGCGGTCGCGACCGTGGCGCGCTGGTACTTCGAGCCCGGCGCCGCCGCGGCGGAGCCGCTGGTGCGGATCGAGCCCGACTTCGCCCAGGCGATCGGGCTTCCGGGCGTCTCCCACGCCTCGTTCGCGCAGCTCGTCTCGACCCCGCAGGCGCTCCAGCTCATGCAGAAGGCCCGCAGCGAGGCGATGGCCGAGCGCCGCCGCACCGGCGCGCTCGCCGCCGCCGAGAAGGTCGAGGAGCGGCTCGTGGCGATGCAGGGCTTCCTCCAGCGCGACGCGCTGCGGGTGATCCCGGTCGCGAACGATCCGATCGCGAGGTGGGGAGTGGCGCAGGTGGGGAGCGCCGACGAGCTCGTGCAGCTCGCGGTGGGCCCGCGGCTCCCGGGCTGGCCCACCGCGGACGCGATCGAGCGCGAGATCGTCTACAAGAAGGTGCGGCCCACCCGCGTCGCCTGGGTGGTGCTGCTCGCCGCGGCGCTCGTGTCGATCCTGGCGTGGAACGGCCGGTCGAGGCTGCTCGACGGCCTCGCGCTCGGGGGCCTGGCGCTCGGCTTCGCGGTGATGACGTGGGGGATCTGGCAGCGCTGGCAGGTGGCCGGCCGGATCCCGGCCTCCAACATGTACGAGTCGATGCTCTTCCTCGCCTGGGGGGTGGGGCTCTTCGCGGTGGTCGCCTTCGCCTTCATGCGGAACCGGCTCGTGGTGCTGAACGCCAACGCCGGGGCGGCGCTCACCATGATGCTCGTCGACCTCCTGCCGATGGACCGCTTCATCCACCCGATGCCGCCGGTGCTCTCGGGCACCCCCTGGCTCGCGATCCACGTGCCGATCATCATGGTCGGCTACGCGGTGCTCGCGCTCGGCGTGGTCATCGCCCACATGCAGGTGGCGTTCACCATCTTCCGGCCGGAGCGGCGCGAGCTCATCGCCCGCATGTACCAGCTCAACTACTGGTACATGCTGGTGGGCAACATCCTCCTGCTCGCCGGCATCCTCACCGGCTCGGTCTGGGCGGCGTCGTCGTGGGGCCGCTACTGGGGCTGGGATCCGAAGGAGGTCTGGTCGCTCGTCGCGTTCCTCGCGTACATGGCGATCATGCACGCGAGGGTCGAGAAGATGCTCGGCGACTTCGGGGTGGCGGCGATCAGCATCGTCGCCTTCCAGACCATCCTCATGACCTACCTGGGCGTGAACTTCGTGCTCGGGACGGGCATGCACTCCTACGGCATGGGCGATTCGCCGATCGTGGCCTGGATGGCGGCGACGCTCGCCGTCGAGCTGGCCTTCATCGCCTGGGGCTGGCTCGCCGTGAAGAAGCAGCGCGCCCTGCCGGCGGCAGCCTAGCCCCCTTCACGGAGTGGGTTCGACCGGGCGTGCTCGAGAGAGAAGGCCGGGACGCCGACGAAACCGTCGAGAGTCCCGGCCTTCTGATGCGCGCGGTACAGGATTCGAACCTGTGGCCTTCGGCTCCGGAGGCCGACGCTCTATCCAGCTGAGCTAACCGCGCCTGACGAGGCGCCCGATCTAGTCCACCCCCCCCGCAGAACGCAAGCGGGTTCGCGGGCCTGGAGCGCCCGCCTCCGGGCGCACCCGGGCACGGCGCGCGCGGCGCCGTCGCACGCCGCTACGAACCGTGAACAGGAGCGGTGCGGTCCGCGACGGGATGGGGGCGACCGTCGGGGCCCCGCTTGAAGCGGGCGGAGCGGGGATGCTACGAAAGCGGTCCCGTGCAACCCATCCATTCGCTCGAGCAGCTCCTCAGGATGGTCGCGCTCGCCTCGGCCGCGATCTCCGTCGCCATCCTGGTCTGGTACCTGGTCCGCCGCCCCCCCCTCGAGCGCTCGACGAAGGTGCTGCTCCTCTTCGGGCTCGGCGTGATGCCGATCGCCGTGGCGTTCGCCGGCAACGTGGCGGGCTTCGAGTACACGCTCCAGCGGCAGTTCTGCTCGTCCTGCCACGTGATGCTGCCGTACACCGAGGACGCGGCAGACCCGAGCTCGAAGAGCCTCGCCGCGATCCACAGCCGCAACTCGAGCTTCGGCGGCGAGAGCTGCTACACCTGCCACGCCGACTACCAGCTCTTCGGGGCGATGACGACCAAGGTGAACGGGCTCCGGCACCTCTTCTTCTACGTGACCGAGTACTCGAACACCGGCCCCTACGGCGAGGGTGGCAAGCCCATCCACATGTACAAGCCGTTCCAGAACGGGATGTGCACCCGTTGCCACTCCATGACCGCGCCGAGCTGGCGCGGGCGCGAGGAGCACGCGGGCATGCTCGAGGACCTCGAGAAGGGCGACGCGAAGTGCGTCGACTGCCACGGCGGCGCCGACGTCCACCCGCGCGCCTTCGCCCACGGCGGGAGCGGGCGCGGCCCGACGGCGTCGGCGGCCCAGGGAGGCAAGCCGTGATCTCCACGCTCACCCTGCGCCGGCTCGTCACCATCTCGGCCATCACCACCCTCGTGTCGCTCGCCCTGATGGTGGCGGGCATGCTGTTCCCGCTGCCGCTCCTGCTCGTGCTCTCGATGAGCCTCGGGCAGCTCTTCGGGACGATGTCGCTCGTGCTCTACCTGCTCGCCATCGCCCTCGACCTGCAGGGCGTCGGCGAGCACGAGGTGCTCGCCGACCGCGGCACCAAGCCGGGCGAGGGCTGAGGGGCGGGCGGGCGGCCTCAGCCCGCGAAGGCGCACGTGCAGCCGGTGTCTTCCGGGCCGCAGAAGTTGCCGAGGGGCGTGGCGCAGTAGCCGAGGCAGCACGGCTGGGACGGCGAGCACGCCTCGTCGATCCCCGAGCACGTGGCCGGCGGGACCTCGCAGGAGCACGCCTGGGCCGCCGGATCGGTGCAGGCGACGCCGCCGGAGGCGAGGCAGGCGAGCCCGGCGCAGCACTCGCCGTCGACGACGCAGCTCTGGGCGACGTCCCGGCACGCGAGCGGCGCCTCGCACCTGCCCTCCCAGCAGACGTCGGCGGCGACGCAGCAGTCCCCGTCCGCCGCGCACGCCTGGCCCGTGTCGGCGCAGGACGGTCCGGCGCTCGCGCAGGTGCCGCTCGTCGCCCCGGGAGGCACGTCGCAGGCGAGCCCGGCGCAGCAGTCGGTGCCCACGGTGCAGGCGCCGCCGGTGCCCTGGCACGGCGTGCGGCAGGTGCCCGCGTCGCACGTGCCCGAGCAGCACTGGGCGTCGGCCGCGCAGGCGGTGCCGTTCGTGCTGCACGTCGTCACGCCGCCGGAGGAGCAGAGCCAGCCGGCCTCCGTGCTCGTGCAGGTGGCGCCCTCGCAGCAGCTCGTGTCGGCGGCCGAGTCGCAGCGCGCCCCCATCGGCTTGCACGTGGAGCTCGCGGCGCAGCGCAGCACACCGAGGTCGTCGGGCACGCACGGCGCGTAGCCGCAGCACTGATCGCGGAACTGGCAGATCTCCCCGGCGGGCTTGCAGCACAGCGGGTCGCTGGCGTCGTATCCGGTCGGGCACTCCGTGGTCACCGGGCCGCCGAAGCAGCGCAGCACGCCGTTCAGGTCGGGCTTGCAGACCGGCTTGCCGCTCCCGCCCCCCTCGTGGCAGCAGTTCTGGGAGGCGTTGACGTCGGTGGAGGCTCCGCAGATGTTGCCGGGAGGGTTGCACGCGACGCCGTTGTCGCACGTCTTCGTGCCCTGATCGCACGTCACCCTCGAGGCCGGGTTCAGGTTGCAGCACGCGTCGTCCGAGTCGCAGTAGTTGCCGGTCATCCGGCAGCCGCCCGCCGGCTGGCACACCTTGGTGCCGCTGCCGAGGTCGACGCAGAGGCGCGTGCAGCAGTTCGTCCCGTTGTCGCACGGCGTGCCGTCCTGGCCGCAGCCGCCCGGCGCGTCGTCGCAGCGGCCGGGCGCGCTGGCGGTCGCGTCGGGGCAGAGCCCGGAGCAGCACTCCTCGGCGCGCCAGCACACGTCGCCCGGCGCGTGACAGCTGTACGACGGCACGCACGTGCCGCCCTGGCAGTTCCGCGAGCAGCAGCCGAGGTCGCCGGTGCAGGCCTCGCCGAGCGTCGCGCAGGTCGCGCCGGTGGTGCCCGCGGGGATCGCCTCGCAGAGGCCGGTCGGCCCGAGCCACCCCGAGCAGCACTGCGCCGCGGAGGCGGCGGGGCCGCCGGCGGGCACGCAGACGTTCGAGGCGCACGCACCGCCCGTGCAGGTCTGGGAGCAGCAATCCGCGTCCGTCGCGCACGCCTCGCCGGGTGCGCCGCAGAACTGCGCCGTCGTGCAGGCGCCCGTGTCGCACACCGCCGAGCAGCAGGTCGCGCCCGTGGTGCAGGCCGCGCCGAGAGGGCCGCACGCCGGGGCGGGTGGGCTCTGGCAGGTCTTCGCGCCGGCGGTGCCTTCGCAGGTCCCGGAGCAGCACTCGGTGCCGACGATGCACGCCGTACCGAGGGCGCTACACTGGCCGGCCGGCTCGGTGCACGAGCCGCTGGCGCAGCTCCCGGTGCAGCACTCCGCAGG
>Ga0209683_10000601_pt1 | contig 13949 bp, 13 predicted proteins | sample DOMMetBare2Fresh_FD_187474 | JGI IMG/M metagenome (GOLD analysis project Ga0209683, IMG submission 187474) | Wetland sediment microbial communities from St. Louis River estuary, USA, under dissolved organic matter induced mercury methylation -... | ecosystem: Environmental > Aquatic >... | reverse complement strand
GTACTCGTCCACCTTCTCCTGCTGGGACATAGCCTGCTCACGCTGCCAGTCACCGTCAGCCGCAGCCCTAGCGTTGGCAGCACGCTGAAGCGCAAGCTGAGCCTCCTGATACTGACGCTGCCTATCACGGTCTTCCAGCAGGCGTGCCAGTTCGCCAGTCTTAGCGACACGAGCAGCCATAAGTGCGGCGTTAGCGGCTTCAATCTCGTCCATCTTGCCACCCTGCTGTGTGAGCAGGTTGCCACGCTGGTTGGCGTACTGACCGAGCAAGCCAGCCTTCGCGCCCTCGTGCTGGGCATTAAGCCGACCGTAGTTGAACTGCGCCGAGCCGTTACCTGCCCCGCCACGAGCAGCGAGGATGTTAGCCATACGCGCCCTGTCATCGCCTTGAGCCGAGTCCATAGCGCCAGTATCAGCCGTCTGTGTGGCGGCAAGCTGGTTGAGGTAGTTGGCGTACTGCGCCATCAACTTCTTAGCGCTACCACTGTTGGTAGCCAGCCCAGAGTTGATTGACGCGCCAACCTCCTGCGCTGCCTGCCTGTAATACTTGTTAGCCATTAGCGCTCCTAAGCGGGGAGTTCGATGATTTCGGCATAGCCGCGACGATTGGTGTCAGCAGCACCGCCATAGAACACAACAGCAACGGTGCCGCTGTTACTTGCGGTGAAACGTAGGTTGTATTCAGTGTTTGCTGCACAGCTAAGGCAGTAGTAGAACGGCATGACCTCTTCGCGGCTATTGCTGGTTTCCGTGGAGAGGTACAGGATTGTCCCATCTGGCGTGCCAGAGGCGGGGGCATCAGCATAAGCCACGGCACTATTTCTCACATACAGCTTCGCGGTCTGCGTGGTGTCACCCGACGCTGCGACATAGAGCGCACCAGCGATAAGCAGCGTGTGGTCATACGAGCGACTGTGCGCCAAGAGCGTGAACACATCATGCTTCTTGTTGGTCAGCGACTTGTCAGCCGTCATAGCCAGCCGTGCGTTGTGCGTGGTTCGTGCCGAGCCGTGCAGCTTCTCGGGCATCAGTGTCTCGTTAGCGACCTTAGCACCAGTTACCGCCGCATCCTGAAGCGCTGGGGTGGATACGGCGTTAGCGGCTAGGTTGACATCGCCGATGTTGCCGTTAAGCACATCGGCGACTGCCGCGAAGTTCTCATTGTGGGGCTGGGCAAGCCTAGCTCCACCAATCGTGTTAGGGATTACAAGCGTCTTACCAGACACTTAGCGTCCTTTCTTATGACTGCGTGCCGACAATGACAGCAGTTCCGCCAGCAGGCTTGATGTAGAGCTTGCCGTTGGTTCCGACATAGAGCGCGTAGATGACTCCATTGGCATCCTGAAGGCGAAGACCGCCAACCTCACCAAGACCAGCAGCGTGCAGGTAGGTGCCAGCCCGAACGTGTCCATAGGTGTTGTATGGAACCTCAGAGAAGGTTTCCCCCTCACCATGGGAGAAACTAGGAGTGGACAACCCACCCGACTCAGAGATAAGGAACGACCCACCATTCAAGTCAACCTCTAGGTGGTTCCCTGTTCCATGAATCATTCCGATGTCATAGCCAGTCTCGTCAAAGAAGTGAACCTCACCGCTGCTCTCAGCGCCAGACCCGTTAGCAAGAAGTACACGCTTTCCACTAGCTGCCGTTTGTACGGTGCGACCAGTGAGCGTGCCTGCGGTGATTTTGCCAGCATCGAGGTTGCCAATAGCGGCGTTGCCAAGTGGCGACTCCACCCATCCTGTACCGACCGCCCATTTATAGGGCTTATTGTCTGCATCGGTGTCAAACCATGTGTCGCCTTCGGTTCGCCCTTCGGAGGCGGGTGCGGTGGGTTGCCAGAACACAAACCGCTTGCCATCAGTGTACGAGTTTGCCGTGCTTACCGCCTCGTCACGAGCAGCGCTGATTGCGGTTCCAGCATAGTCATTGACGGGAGGTAGGTTGGCAGGCACCTTGACGACAGCCTTAGTGTTGACAATCAGCGTGTCGTTCAGGAAGTCTTCGATAGCCTTGAAGTTGACCCGCGTAGCCATGTCTTTCAGGAACTTGTGCGGGAGAGAGAACCTAGCCACTACGCTTCCTTTGTCTCATGTCAACGGCTACGCGCCTAATCTTCAGCGGGTTGGCAGTCTCGCCGCTAACCTGCACAGTGAGTGAAGACCCGCGCCTGCCGCCAATATCGAACGTCAGCCGCTTATAGAGGTCGCCGTTGTGCCAGTACGAGCCGTCATCCCACGCGCTACCATCATAGCCAGAGCCGTCAGGCAGCTCCCAGTAGTCGATGTCTGCGTTCTCATACGTCTGCACCTGCTCAACAAACTCTCCACCATCCAGTGATGCAGCAGCATGAACAGTCTCAGCGGGGGAGTTGACATCGAGGACGATTCTGTCCCACTTCCAGTCAAGCATCGGATTGCCGCCGTCAAGCTGGCGGGTGCGGAGCGTGTAGCTGATTGGCGCACCCTCGTCAGTGGTGCCGCTCGGGTATTCAAGCACCTTGCTATCAGCCGTACCGCAACCAATCAGAAGGCGCTGGCGCTCCTTGTTGTAGGCGAACGCGCCCACGTTCCATCCATCAATCTCAAACCAGAGCTGCCTGCGCGTGTCGTAGGCATAGACAAGCGTGCGGGACACGCCAGCCTCGTCCGTGTCATCGGCGGCAAGCAGATAGTAAGAGTCATACAGTGTGGCACGAGGCTTAGAGGTGCCAGTGGCTACCACTCGTGCAAGTGCGTGCGGAATCTTGACCGCGATGTCGTCAATGCCAGAGCCAAGCAGCCTGTAGACCGAAAAGTCGCCACGAGCGTTCTGACCCAAGAACAGCATTGCGCCATCCTTGTAGACGATAGTGTCGTGCGCCGAGCAGCCAACACCGGGAACAAGAATCTCCTTAGTGGCACCAGCAACATCGTTAGGATGCAAACTATCACTGAATGACCACAGGTAAACGCTACGCTCCTTGAACACGACGATGCCGTTGTAGAGGTAGCCGATTCCAGTGATTAGCTGCCCATCATCATCACCGATGGTGTCAAACCCGCCATCACTGTCAAGCGTGCCAGACCAGTTCTCCCAGCGGCGGTAATACTTCTGCGGAGTGGTGTTCGGGATAGCGTCACTGATGTCACTAGAGCCGCTGAAGATGACCTGTCTGCCGTTAGCATCGAATCCCCAGAGCCGCCCACGGAAGGCGATTAGCCTCTGGGCGATTGGGGCAGTCGAGCCACGGTCAGTGACGGTCACGAAGTTAGGGGCATCCGTATCGCTTGGGTTCCAAGCAACCATCGGGTCGGTGCCATTGCACGCGAACAGCGTGTTGAGCATCGTCGTGAAGCCCGTATCGTAGCCGCTGTGCGCCCATGTGTGCTTCAGTGTGCAGACACCGTTGTTGTCGTAGCTGAGCACCCTAGAGGGTGTTGCCACAAGGTCAATCTCGGTGCCAGCGGGAGAGGCAAGGGTGCGGGAGAAGCGGTACATGCTGGCGATAGTCTCGCCAAGCGTCGTGTCGCCAGTCAGTCTCAGTTTGGCGGCGTTGGCGAACGGGCTTGCCGTGCCACCGCGCACCTTTAGTGCCGCGCTATCGTAGCCAGCGACAAGGTTGGTTAGCTTAGTGACCTCTTCGGTGCGAATGTCTGACGGCGGCAGGAGGTCGTTTTCACCACCAGAGAAGGTGTCCTGCACCCAAGTCTTCTTCGTCATGCGGGATTACACCTGCTTCGGCTTGTAAACGCCAGTGATGATGGTCTTCAGTCCGTTAAGGCGCTCTTCGTACATCGCCCTCCACCTGTCTGCGGACGCAAACTCGTCGTCCTTCATCTTCAGGCACCAGACGGCGTACAGACACGCGACCTCTGATTCCTCAAAGCCCAGAATCGAGGTGTCCGTGTCCAGCACCAATGGAGTGACTTCCTTGCGGTACTCAATGGTGAGGGTGTAGACACCATCAGGAACAGGACTCAAGTAAAGCCGCTCACCGTCCACAACGTAGCTACTGGGCGTACCAGTACCAGTGTCGCGTGAACTAGTCTCAGAGAGGCTTACAATGGCTCCTAGAGGGGTCGTGATGATGGCACTCCTGATGTCCAGCTCACCAGTGACCCCACGGACATAGGGGTCAGGCGGTGAATACTCCGCGACATCGGGAAGCGTGTCCGTGATGATGCGCGAGTAGGGGACTCCGATGTTCTCGCCGACGATGACAAGCCCGTTGTTAATCAGGCTGTCAACAGATGGTGCGGAGAACCGCCCAGAGTCGTCGTCAACGAGCGTGTAGACATGGGAGCGCAGTTCGCCAAGCGTTCTGGCTCGGCTGGTTACTGTCGCCATACCACACCGCCCGATTCACCAGTTGACCATGACGTACCGCCTACGCTAAGTCCGCGAGTCAGGATGCGTGCTCCGACTACCAGCAGACCGCGAGTGAGAAGCGCGTAGCCACCCACTAGGCAGCACCCCTAGTGATATTCACGCCATCATCAGTGATGGTCTGGCTGAACTTCGGTGTAACACCGTCATCATCATAGGTGACAAGCGCACCAACACCAGTACGCGGAGCGGTCTGCTTATTCTTCAGGAAGCGAAGCGTGTCTGCCATATCGCCAGCAAGCTCAGCCACCTTAGCGTCACAGGAGTCTTCCCAGATGACACCGCTGGACGGAACGCCGTCAACGGTTGCGGAGGCGACAAGAGCCACGAAGTCACCAGCCGTAAGGGTCGGAAGCGTAACACTGGTCGAGTAGACACCAGTACCGCCAGCGGCAACGGTTACGATAGCCGCATCAGCGACACCGTTGACATACAGTGTGGCAGTAGGAAGCGTGTCGGCGTTCATCACGCCACGAGTGGTGGGGCTTTCGGTCGTGAAGAGTCGCACAACCGTCTGTCCTGACTGAATCATCTAGCGCACTCCCTTCACGAGTGGATTGCCTATCGGCGAGTTGTTTGAGCCGTAGGTGATGCCATCGAAATACTCCGAGAACGTCAGGCAATCAACGTCTGACGCGGCAATATGGGCACACAGCTCGTTGTATGTGTCGGTGGATAGGTTGGTGTCGCCAACGATGTGCGTGAGGATGCACATAAGCTGCCCCTTAGCCGCCATTGCCGTGACGTAGCCCTTAACGTCCTCAAGTGTCGCGTCCGTAACCGAGTAAGACACATATCCGACCCGTCCCCAAGCCTTCGACTGCGCGACATACTGGTCAGAAACGGGGTACTTAGACCCCTCACCAGTCGGCGACGGAACAGCATTGCGGTTAATCATATGGAACGGTGACACAGCCGCCGTGATGTTTGCGTCCGCCTCACCCTGCGGTGCGGCGAAGAAGCGCGCCGAGCGGAGCAGCCCATGGGAAACAAGGTCGCCTGCGGCGGTCGCAACGGACAACGCCTTGTCGGTAGCCGTCTGCGTGGACAATAGTGTGTGGTGGTCAGTGTGGCTACCCATGTCAAAGCCCATGCGGTAGTAGCGCTCAATCGCGTTCCATGAAATCTTGTCAGCGCCCACCCAATGAGTCGTGATGAAGTTGCTTGACTTCAAGCCGTTGGCACGCTCAATCTCCCAAGCAGTCGCCATGGAAGCGTCAGCGTCATCGTGGACAAGTAGGACGATTCCGCGAGGAAGAACGGTTGACACGTTGGCGAAGTGGACGTTAACGGTGGTGCCGAGCTTACTGCGGACATTAACCCGCAAGTGTGTCACGGCAGACCAGTCACCATCAACGAATCCGCCGACAAGACTGAACTCGCGCCTGTCAAGGCGAATCGTGTTCCAGCCAGTCTTAATGGGTTGCCAAGAGCAAAGACTAGAGGCGGGGTACGCTGATGCTGACTTCGCCATACCAGCGTCAAGCGCGGCGTACAAGATGATGCCGCCAGACCCAGCATAGAGGTTAGTGGGGTTGTCCACCCAAAACTTAAGCTCAAGGTACGGCTGCGCGGAAGTGTTCCAGTTCCACGGAACAGTGAGCGCCATTGTCGCGTTGGTGGCTGACTCGTTGGTTGAGGTAATAAGCCTTGTGGTGATGCCGTCCATCGTGGACGCGGTTCCGCCAGTCCATGTGCCAGAGGTGGGGGTGACTGCAGCGGTACGCGACTGGACACGCTGCATGATGTCGGTAGCCGTGGTATCTCCTTAGAACAGAAAAGAGAGGGGAGCGAGGCGTTGTCACCCCACCCCCCTCTCTCGGCGGTTACTCTGCGCTACCCTCTGCGGGAGCGGTTTCCTTCGGCGCGTCGGCAGGCTTGGCAGGGTTATCCCTGTCAGCCTTGGCAGGCTTGTCAGCCTTTGCCTTGTCAGTCTTCACGCGCTCGTACTTGGCAGCGTCCTCGCCAAGAATACGAGTATGGGCAAGACTGCCCTCTTCGACCTGACAGACGGAGCCAGTACGCTTGTAGCGGTAAGTAAGAGTCATGCGTTCTCCTTAGTCGGAATCGGCGGCTTACGCCTTACCGAAGACCGAATCCTGAACGTACTCGGGGTTCATCATGTTCGCGCCGAAGACATGCAGACCCTTGACTGCGGCGGTAAACATCTTCTCGGGGCGGTACGCCTCGGTCTTGGCGACCTGACCCGCGTAGGACAGACCCTTCTTGCCAGCGAACGTCAGAACATGGAAGTCAGTCGTCGCGGTGATGGGCACGTTGTTAGACACAACAAGGCGGACACCAGCAAGGCGACCAATCTCACCATTCTTCAGCACGTTGTCACCAGCAGCGGTGGCATGAATGAAACGGTCATCCTTCAGGACAACAGCTTCCAGCCACGGAGGAATGACAGCCGAGAGGTCGTCAATCGGCACATCGGTTTCACGGAACTTGGTGCGAATGTCAACGAACGTGTCGTAGACAAGCGCCTTGTTGGTCGTGAGCGCGGTGGCAAGGTCAGGACCGTTGGTTGCGGCGGTGTAGAAGCTGGCGAGGTACTGGTCAATAGCATCAGAAACCGAGTACGCAGCCTCCTTCATTGCCTCTTCCATGACGGCAGGCTTGCTCTGCGCCTTGTCGATGTCGTCAACACCAAAGTTGAACGACTTAGCCTGCGTGATGGTGAGCGTGGTCAGCTCGTCAGTCAGGCGCTCCAGCTCGGGAATCTCGCCGTTGACCGCGTAGTCAGCAAGCGTGATGCGACCGATGTTCGGGACGTGAACGGTGTCACCGTAGCCAGAAATCTCACCCTCGTAGTCCTTGTTGGCGAGGTCGGCGTAAACACCCTTCTTCTGGAGGTTGGACTCAAGGCGTGCAGTCCATACTTCGGGCTTGAACAGGTCGATGGAACCAGTCTGATAGATAGTAGCCATTAGCGGCTAACTCCTTACGGGGCTATTTCCCCTTAGTGGAGTCGTAGTAGGCGAAAATCTCCTTGCTGTTCTTCTCAAAATCAGCAGGGGAGAGTGCGGCGATTTCCTCGCGTGTCCACTGATGGACACCCTTCGACTCTGATGCGGACGTTGTGACTGCCCGCGCCTTACGAACCCCCTTGACTTCATCGAAGGCACGCTTACGCTCTGCCTCGCGGATAGCCTCAAAGTTCAGGTCGCGGTATGCCGTCTGAAGATTTCCGATTCGGTTAGCGATTGCGTGCTGAATAACTGCACGGTCGTCAACATCAGGGAAACCGTCATTCTCGGCGGTGTACTTACGGAGAGATTCAAGCTCCTTCTCCGTGGCGAGTTGCTGCTGAACGGCAGAAAGTTCCCGACGAACGGCATCAATCTCAGTCTCACCCTCAGCAGGCGCGTTGAGCACCTGCTCTAGCGCGTCAAGGATTCGCGGGTCGCTCTCCATGAAAGACTGAAGCTCCATGTAGGGCTGAAGACTGCGCTCCTTCTCCTTGACGCTTTCCAGCTCCGTAGTGAAGCGGGTAAAGGACTTCTCTAGCGCCTCAGGGTCATAGCCTTTAGTCTTCAGGCTCTCCCAAGGGTCTACGTCCTCTGCACCAGCATCGACTTCGGATTCGACGTTACCGCCCTCTTCGATACCACCGCCAGCTTCAGGCTCAAAGCCCTCGTCGCCAGCAGTCTCAATCGCTTCGGTGGTGGTTCCGTCTTCGTACATACGCTCTCCGCTCTTGGCACTACTTCTGGCATTGGTCACACCAGCCAAGACACATCACCGACGAAGCGCATCAGGAGGGGTGTCTTGGCTGGGCGCAACTTACCTAGAGCCGTTCGCCAAATAGGATTCGGTGGGTGTTACGGGAGTTGCATGGCTTCTGGTGATGCGGGGTCGAACCCGCCAGCCTGCATTTCGTCGGGCATGGGGAACTGGTCGCCCTCGCCCTCTTCGTCTGGGGAAGCAAGCTCGTCGGGAGCTGGTTCCTCGACTACGCTCTGGGCACCTTCAGCTTCGGCGTTAGCCTGCTGGTAAGACGCTTCAAGCATGGGGATTTGTGCAAGACGAATGAAGAACTCGTCGGGGATGGTGATGCCAAGCTCCATACGCATTGACTTAGCGCGGTCGAACGCGCTGGCAAGGTCAAGCGGGGTCGTACTTCCAGGTCTTACCATCAGGTCGAAGCGCCACTCTTTGAGGTCATCACGGCTAAGCTGGAACATGTCGTAGCCGCCGAGCATCTGGTTGGAGCGAATGGTGCGCTTGTCCACCCAGAACTTGCTCACGATGCCAAGCCACAGCTTGCCCAAGTCCTCTAGCGACTCTTCCACGCGGCGTGAACGCTCTCGCGTGCGAACCTCGCCAGACTCCTGCTGCAACTGAGTGGTCTGTACTGGCTGGCGCGAGGGCACGATACCCCGCATAACGTCTGGGATACCTGCAATGCGGTCGAACGCAACGACCGTGTTTTCGTAAAGCTGGAAGATGGACACTGGCAGCGGCTCACCAACATCGCGGCGAACCTCTGTCCCCACCTTCTTGACGATTACATCGCGCATACCGTAGTCGGCAAGCGACTCTGGCGTGACACCGCTGATGTCGTCAGCAATCCAGATTCCGTGAACCATCCACTTAGCGTTGTCCACGATGGAGCGCATGACCTCGTTGATAAGGATTTGCAAGTCAGCAACCTTATCAACCGTGCAGTCGCCCCAGAACTCGTTAGGCATCGGAATCTCGATGAACCTGACGTATGGGTGCAGGGTGTCATACTCACTCGGCTTGTCCTCTAGGGCGAAACCCTTGTCAGACATGAGCGTGTAGCGACCGTTCGGGTACTTCTTGTCGCCCTTAGCGGAACCGCTTTCAGGGTCGTCCTCTTCCCACACGGCGCTGTCCTTGTACCAGCACTCCAGTACGTCGATGCGCTTGCCCTCTTCGGGGTTAGCGGTCGTCGCACCGTCATTGCCTCGCGGCGGCGTGGTCATCGTGGACTGGCTGACAGACTTCAGGAACTCCTGAGCCTCGTCGGGATAGCGCTCCATGACCCAGCGAACACTTACGGGGTGCTTCTCGATGTAGTAGGAGCCGTCGAACATGTTGGTAGCGTCGGGGTCAGGGTAGAAGTACAGCGGGTCTACAACCGTGGTTTCAATCTGACCGATACCAGCCTCACCCACGTTGTCTGGGTCGAAGACTGACTTGACGATGCCTGTTCCGTACACGAACACATGCAGGAGTACCGCAGCCAGCTTGCCCGACATGTGGCAGTCAGCCCACAGGAAGTCAAGCAGCTTGTTGACGCGGGTACACTTCAGGTTAAGCTGCTCGTTCGGATTAGCCTGAGCGCCCATCTGAGCGCCATTCTGCGCCATTGCAGCCTGCTTAGCGGGGTCGTTAACCGCGTCAAGCGCCTTCTGTACGTCCGCAGGGATACTCGCGGGGATAACGTCCAGTCCCCACTTATTGTCTGAGAGGAAACCACGCATGATTTCGACAAACTCAAACACCTTGTTGTACTGCGGGTGCGACTGGAACCACGCGATGTCCTCGATGCCTTCCCATGCCTTGCTCTTGTAGAGCCGCATGTTCCGCGCCCAGTTGCCGTCCCACTTCTTGCGTGATGTCTCAGCCTCCTTGAAGCGCTTTAGCAGCTTCGCGGTAGGGACATCATCTTGATTGATTCGCTTGTGGCTATCTGCCATTAGTCCATCTGCTCACCCTCGGTTATAGGCTTCTGGCACCAAGACGGCGGTGCTTCGGTACGAACTCGGAAGGACGGTGTTTGGGAATGTAGCCACAGCACTCTATTGCGATTGCCAATGACATAACGCAGTCATCGAAGTTGTCGCGTGAGGCTTGCAGCTTGCCTTTGTCGTCTTCCTCAAAGGTCGCCATTTCCCGAAGGATGGTCGGTGAGTAGATGACAAGCGGCTTATCGCGGGAGGCGAAGTAGCGACGGAACTGGGTGATGATGCGAGGACGCGAGGATGAAGTGGTGCGGAATCCAACCTCTAGCGTAGGGGTGTCGAAGATGCGCTCTCGGCGCTCACGGCAGTACAGGTTCGGGTAGCTTGCCTTCAGCTCGTCCACGATGTAGTCCGCCGTGGCGTTGACCTCAACCGCGATGTAGGCGTTGCCGTAATACTCGCCAAGCAGCTTCAGTTGCTCGGCGTAATGCTCAGGCTTGACGCGGCAGCGATAGAGCGCCACGACCTCACCAGTGTCGTCGTCTAGGACAGTGGCGACCGAGAAGTCACCGTTGACCAGTCCTTCAGCAACGTCAGCGCCTACGCCGTAGAAGTGCTTACGCTTGTCCTTGTCGCCGTTCTCGGGGTGCTTCCATATCTGGAACGAACCCTTGTCGTCGCGCTCAAAGACAACCTTGTCTTTCGCGCCACGAACAAGCCTCCCGATTTCAGGCTTGATGCCCTTAGCCGATATGTCAACGAGCATTTCGTTGATTCGCAGCGTGTCGAACGGGCAGCGGGACGATGACATAAACGCCTCTTCAGGCGTAGATGGGTAAGCCTCAAAGTAGCCAACAAGGTCGCCAGCGTAGTCTTCCTTCTCACGAGCAAGGAAGTCTTCGGTGTAGTCGGGGTGCGAGGATGCTGGGTAGAAGAGCGGCTTCATCTGGCTACTGCCGCCAACCGCCTCAGTCCACAGTGAGTGGAAGCGGTTGCCTTGACCGTTCGCCGTGGAAATGACGATGACCTGACCCTTAGCAGCAAGGGCTGGCTTCACAGCACGCCATGTCATCGTGTCCAGCGAGTTACGGGCGAACTCGTCTAGGATATAGAGTGTCGGGGCGGCACCGTGACCAGCACGCTTGGTGGTGGAAACGGCGTGAAGGGCAGACCCGTTAGAAAACTGAATCAGCGAGTCGTTGTCTTTGCGACCACGACCACCCATTTCGATGCGGTGACGCATCCAGTCTGGCAGGTTGTTGTAAATGAAGCGGATTCGGTGAACCTGCTCGGTAACTTCCTTCAGTCCGATGGACTGGAAGTAGCAATGAGCGTTGGCGGTGAACATGCATTTGTGCAGCGAGTAGCCACATGCAGTCCACGACGCACCTAGCTGGCGGGTCTTCAGGACGATTAGCAGCCGCTCGGTCTGGAAGTTATCCAGCATATCGCGCTGACAGTCCCACAAGTCCCACGGCAGCGGGTCGCCGCCTTCTTTGTCCCACATGTAGCAGTAGGTGTCGATGAAGTAGGCGGCATCCTTGGCGCACTTGCGCCACTCTTTCTCCTGCCAGACCAGCTCTGCGCGGTCAGCAGCGTTGAGTCCCGCCACCTACGATTCTTCGTCCAACTGGTCAAGCTCGTCATCGCTCAGCTTGGAGAAGTCAGGTGACTCGTCCAGCGCAGCAGCCTGAGCCGCAGCGTTCTTGCCGATGACCCCGCCAATCTCCAAGATTCGCAGGAGCGCCTGCACGTTGCCGTCTTCAAGCCCACGGTTAAGCAGCTTGTCTCTGGCACGCTTCAGTTCATCAACCGTGAAGATGCTTACTCCGTGGTCGAGAACAGCACGCTTAACGTCAGGGTCGCGCTTCCAAGCATGGAGCGTCTTGCGTGATATGCCGAACTGCTCACTGTACGCAACGAGCGTCTTGGGCAGTCCCTTGGCTTCTCGGGCATCAGCCTCGCCGAGCTTCAACCACTCAACGAAGTCAGCCTTCTCGTTAATCAGAGCCATTAGGCATAGGGATTCATGGTCGCGTATTTACGAAGCTCGGCACGAACCTTAGCCGCAGCCTTCCTGTCGCTAGGCGAAGGGTGATGAAGACCGCAGGGAGTGGCAATGATGATGTCGTTAGCAGCATCCTGCGCGAACTCGGCGTGCTCCCAGTCACGACGCTCAGCAGCCTCAAACTCGGCAGGATACACGGCAGGGAAGAAGTGCTTGGTAAGGAGGAAGACAAGGGCAGCGGTGTTGAGTGCGGAGAGCGCAAGAGCAAGGGCAACCAAAGTCAAGACCTCCTTGTGGATGAACAGGAAGACCCGCCGAGTGAGCATCGTGGAGAGGCTTGGCGGGTATGGTGTGTGGTGCCAGAGGGCACATGACCTTCTCTGGCGGACAGCACGAGGCTGGCTTAGCCGTCGCTAAGACTATGAATCGGTACACACATGCAGCCATTCCCCTCTCTGCGAGGGTGCTACTCACATGTGCCCGTTTTCATTCGATGGTCGCGGGAGCAGGACTCGAACCTGCAATCTCTTGGGCATGAACCAAGCGACGTAGCCAGTTGGTCTATCCCGCGATACGGTGATGCTGGCAGGCGGACTGGATACCGCCGACTCGCCAGACTGACACACCGTTTACTGCCACTCTGCTCGATATATTTGGAGGGTAAGCGGGACGAACATATCAGTCGTCACCGTCGAGAGGGGAGCGGCACACCCAAATCATAGATTGCTTGTATAGACAGTATACTGACTACGCATGACTACTCATGCAGGATGACTTAGTTCAGTAGGTATCGTAAGTAGATGATTCAATGATGACTGATTGAGTATCAGAGTAGATACATCAGTATCCATCTACTACTAACTACTTGTTTACTAGTCTGTTAGTAGGTCAAAAACTGTCTATAAACAGTATCCAACTTTCGCGTGACTACTTATGCCAAAACAGACGATATTTCTGATGAGCGGTCAAATAATCTGACGAATGACCTTGACACAGTATTGCGTCAGATTCAGCAGCAATAGGTGTTCTGACTGACAGGTGAGTGATTAATCACTCAATCACTAATACGATTAACAGGTGATGTGTGAGAGCCATTCTAAGGGACAGATAACTGAATGATGAGTCAGTGTCAGCAGACGAGTAAACAGTGGCTTAGACGCGCTCTCAGAGGCTCACAGAGGCATCAGAATAGTAGGCAGCAAGTAGGTGATGGACTAGGCGAATGTGGAATGTTACGCAGTTACAGAGATTGGTTAGAAGTATAACACGCGGACGGGGGGGCATGGGGGTGTGTGCGCGTGCGCTCTAATGCCCGCGCTACGCGCACCAGTGAACCGCGACGCAAGCGTGCCGTGTGCCCACGTTCCCACTGCTAGGGGATATTGCAGGGGATAATCTCCGCACCACTGGCGCACCGTCATACCGCATAGGATTCTGTACCAGATTCCTGTAAGCGTCATATCGGCGCATCGTGGCGGTAGTTAGTGAGCTAACTAAGTAGTTGGTGTACGAACTATCCACCCTTACAGCGTAAGGGAACAAGCCTACCGCCACCTATCCACGCGCCACTAGCACTATCGAAAAACGCTACTTTGCGAGAGTGTGAGGCCACCTAATGCCCTGTACCGTTTTCGCCTAACTACTTTGCACCTATTTTCGGCTGTTTCGGCGTATCACGCTCTGATAGCCGTTCTGCTAATACCCCTGTAACGCGCTGTAAGCCGTTCTAAGGGTATGTTTACGCTTGTCTGGTATCAGTGGTCGAAAACGTGCCCGCGAATCGTTAGTGCAAGCCTGTTGACAGCTAGACGGTGTGCGTGTATTTTCACGCGCCACACGTCGCGCCACACGCTTGCCACTGTATGCTATTTGATAGTGGGATTCATCTATATTACTTTGCGGAAACTACTTGCAA
>Ga0209683_10000596_pt1 | contig 14058 bp, 9 predicted proteins | sample DOMMetBare2Fresh_FD_187474 | JGI IMG/M metagenome (GOLD analysis project Ga0209683, IMG submission 187474) | Wetland sediment microbial communities from St. Louis River estuary, USA, under dissolved organic matter induced mercury methylation -... | ecosystem: Environmental > Aquatic > Freshwater... | reverse complement strand
ATCCATCGTCCTTGAATCAGTCGCGGTAAAATATTACCAAATGGCTCCGGAAGAAGCCTCCCGTCTGAAACTGAGCGGACAAAGCATTTTGATTGCTTCGCACATTCGTGAATATATTCATCAGTTACTCGAAAACGATATCCTGTTTGCCCCATTCGAAATCATTGGTTTAGAGAAAGAATATTTTGCTGAATACATGGTGGTTTCCGGCGATAAAGAAATAAAAATTCGGGTTGGAGGAATTATTGACCGCATCGATCGTAATCCGGCCGGAACCAGGATTATTGATTATAAAACGGGCCGTAACCTGAAACTCGATTTCAAGGAATGGTCGCATCTGGTTGACCGGAATTATTACGATCGTCGCAAGGAGATTTTTCAGACCTTAATTTATTCGGATATTTTAAACCGGAATGAGGATCACGGCTCCATATATCCTGCCATTTATAAACTCGACGATCTGTTTAATTCGGAATTTGTACCCAATATTTTGTTTCAGAATGAGAAACTGATTTTTCAGCGAATCAAAGAAGAATTCTCCATCGTTTTTGGGAAAGTCCTGTCTGAAATTTTTAGTCAGGATAATGTTTACGAACAAGTAAAAGATTCTCAGAAATGTAGTTATTGTCCATATAATAAGATATGTAGGCGATAATTTCATGACAAATTTCATGGTTGACAAATATCAATAATGTGTTCAACAATAATCAATTCAATACCTTCTAAACATCAACTCAAAGAGTCTTTCCGAATCAATTAGGGTTTCTATTTTAGCCAAGTATAAAGGCGTTCGCAAAAGAGCGACGTAAAAGAAATAATAGTAATCTTAACATACTTATTCTATGAAACTTATCAATTTTTCCCGACTTTTGCTTGGTGCAACTGTATTGATTTTCGCTGCTTCTTCTTGCGTTAAAGAAGGCCCTATGGGACTTACCGGACCTGCAGGAAAAGACGGTGTAAACGGTAAAGATGGCAAAGATGCCAACGAAACCTGTAAATTATGCCACGTTTCGACTAAAGTGGATTTAATTTCTACACAGTATCAGTTCTCGAAACACGAATATGGTGAAGCCGCTTTCGAAGAAGCTGGAAATGTCGGCTGTACTCCATGTCATGCTCAGGAAGCATTTAAAGATGTTGTTGCCAGAAATGTATCTTCAGGATTTACGAAAGGATCAAATGGAAGATTTACTTTGGATTATGCTACCACATCAGATAAAGCATACGGTGAAATTGGATGTTCAACCTGCCACAATGCTTTACATACCACTTATGGTACTGCTGATTTGGCCTTTACCACTGTAAAACCAGTTCCTATGGTTATGTGGGGCGGCAAAAAAGTTATCGACTTAAAAGCTGACGGTGGAAAAAGTAACCTTTGCGTTAAATGTCACCAGCCACGTCCTCAAACCCACCTCCAGACAGGTGATGCACAGGATTATGTTGCCATTGCTGCCAATCCAACAGGAATTGCTTACGATGCAAATGCAAATACAGCAACTACCAATATTATTCGCCCGAGCTACCGCATGCACATTCATTATGGTGCAGTTGGAGCTGTTTACGCTGGTATGGGTGGTGTAGAGTTTGCTGGTTCATTACCATATACAAGTTCGACACATACAACTGTTGCTTCTTGTACTGATTGTCACATGGGTGCTATGGTTGGAAGATCAGGTGGTCACACTTTCAGTGCAATTGGTAAATTCGACGGTTGTAGCGCTACAGGATGTCACACCACTCCAATCACTGCTTCAAGTACTACACTTTGGGCTACTCCACGTGCTGAAATCAAAAAATTACTGGAAGACTTAGCAGCTAAATTAACCGTTGGCGGAGTTGAAATTATGAATCGCAGCAATGACGCTGAAGCTAACTTATGGTACGGACTTACCAGCAAAAACTATGATGGTTATTTGAATGTATATGATGTAAGTCTTAATAATCCTGCTTTAGGAGTTTCAACTTATGCCAATGCTACTGGTCCATTCCAGAATCCATCACCTGCTTCTTCCTGGACTGCAGAACAAAAAGCATTCAACCTTACTTTACCTAAATTAAGCTTAACTAATGCTCAGTATGGTGCAATCATTAATTTCCAACTTTGTTTAAGAGACTATAGTTTAGGAATTCATAACTATGCTTATACAAAAGCTTTATTGACTAACTCTATTGCTAAACTGTAATAAGGTAATCATTAACTGATTTAAAAAGACTTCTTTTTTTAGGAAGAGAAGTCTTTTTTACATAAAACCTTAAAAATGAGCATTATGAAAAGATATTCGATATTCTTAATTTTAATAGTGTTTTCGTTGTTTCTTGGTGGGTGTAAATACGATTTCATTTTACCGGAAGAAGTTCCTGTAATTGATACTACGAAACCTGTCAGCTTTGCAACGCAAATTGCTCCGATTTTTGTGGCCGAGAAATGTACAAGTTGTCACAATACTCAAGCACCTAAGTTAACTGCAGATGTGGCCTACGCACAAATTGTTCCGGCTTTCATAAATGCAGGTACACCTGCCAACAGCAAGATTTATTCTGTTCCTGTTTCGGGTACCCATTATGCAAAATATTCTGCAACAGAAGCTGCGTTAATTCTGGCATGGATTACCGATGGAGCTAAAAACAATTAGTGCAAACATTAAATATTCGATGAGATGAAAAAAAATATTATATTTTTAGTTCTACTATCTTTTATTTCCGTCGTATCGTTTGCACAGGAAGATGCAACAGGAGTTAAAGAGAAAGACTATCCGGTAAGTGCAACATTCGAAAGCGGAGCGCTGATTGATGCACAAACGGTGGTTATCCCAGATAAAAAAACGCTGGAAATGTTAATACAGCATAAATTTGGTACCATTGAAAATGGTCGTTCAGACCTTTGGGGAATTTATGGCTCTGCAAATATCCGTTTAGGATTGAATTATGTTGTGGCAAAGAATATGCAAATTGGTGCCGGAATTACCAAAAAAGGTATGATGGGCGAAAAAAGTATTCTTGATTTGAATGCCAAATGGACACTGCTTTCTCAGACACGCAAAAACAGCATTCCTGTTTCTGTTGCGTTGTATGGAAATGTTGCTGCCGATGGCGTTGCTGCAAGTGTATACGATGGAGTAAAAATAAGAATGTCGTCCGATCATTCTACAGTTAGTTATCTTCCTGCCGATCGTTTGAGCTATTTTTCTCAATTGATCGTGGCCCGTAAATTTAATGACTGGTTATCACTTCAGGCTGGAGTAAGCTTTACCCATTACAACATGGTTAAATCAATTTACGACCACGATAAAGTAGGTGTTCATTTTAACGGACGTGTTAAAGTATCTCCTCAGGGTTCTTTGATATTTACTTACGATCATCCGTTGAAAATTAAAGAAATTTCTGAACAGTGGGAGTGGACCAATCATCCAAAACCTGCTTTGTGTTTGGGTTATGAAGTTTCAACCGGAACGCATGCATTCCAGATTTATATGGGTTCAACCACTTCATTGTTGCCACAGGATAATATCATGTGGAATCAGAATGAAATTGATAAAACCGGTTTAACAATTGGTTTCACCATTACAAGGCTTTGGGGCTTTTAGTTCCATGATTTCTGTTCACAGAATCAATAAATTAAAATGGTAATATTCTAATTTTAGAGTATTACCATTTTACGTATAAAACGGAATAGCCAATGACCTATTCCTGAAAAGTTATTTGTGATTTTTTTCTTTTTTAGAATAATTCATCTTAATTCATGAAAATGAAATATTGTTTGGTTACTCTCTTTTTAATTTCAATTTTCTCTTTCCCGGGAAATTTGAAAGCTCAATCTTATCAGGATGCAACGCATCATGCCTGTTTAAAATGTCATTCACAACAATCTTATACATTCCATAATTCTGTAACGGATAAGGAAATCAAAAGATTGATGAACCCGTATTATATTCTTGATACGGCTGCCATGACTGCCGGTGTTCATAAACAGTTCGATTGTACTGATTGCCATTCTTCAGAATATGGTACCTATCCACATCTGGCCAATTTAAAACTTGAACCTTTAAGTACTTGTCTTGACTGTCACGGTGGTGATGCTTCGTTTGCAAAATACCAGTTCGAGCGGATTGATGAAGAATTTAAAAAGAGTGTTCACTATAAAGTGTATGGTGATAATTTTACCTGTTCAAAATGTCACAGTCAGCATACTTATAAAGCCACTGCCCGGACAAGCGATAATGTACTTGAAATTGTTGATTACAGCAATAAAATGTGTCTTTCGTGCCACAACGACATGAAAAAATACAAATTGGTTTCCGGCCATGATAATCCTAAATTAGTTCAGGTTCACGAATGGTTACCTAACCAGCAGTTACATTTCCAACATGTTCGTTGTATCGAATGTCATACTGAAGTGCTTGATAGTTTAATGGTTTCGCATGATATACTTCCGCACGAAAAAGCTTTAAAAAAATGTGTTGAATGTCACTCTGCCAATTCGAGGTTGAAAGCTTCGCTTTACAAATACCAGAATTTACAAAAGCGTTCGGAAAATGGCGACCTGAATACGGTGCTTGCAAATGAATCATACATCATCGGATCGCATCAAAGTCCAATGCTTAAATTGGCAAGTATTATCATTTTCCTTCTCACATTGGCAGGTATTGCAATACACAGTGTTTTCAGAATTTTAAAAAAGAAATAGAATGTCAGCAACTGAAAAAATATATTTATATCCGTTGTGGTTACGTATCTGGCACGGATTTAATGCTTTAGGAATTATAATATTGATTTTTACGGGAATTTCCATGCAATCCAGCATTGAATCTGCACAGGTTGTTGGATTTAATATGGTTGTAAATATTCATAATATTGCAGGAGCGGTTGTATCGATCAGCTATCTGATTTATTTTATCGGAAATATGGTTACCCCGAATGGTAAATACTACATCATTAAACCTCAAGGCTTCCTAAAAAAACCAATCAAACAGGCAGTTTATTATGCTTGGGGAATGTTTCACGGAATGAAAGCACCTTTCCCGATTTCAGAGAAAAGAAAATTTAATCCGCTACAGAAATACATTTATATTCTTGTAATGTATATGGCCGTCCCGGCTGTCATTATTACCGGTATTGCTCTTTTATTTCCTGAAATAATTATTGAGAAGGTTTATACTTTTAGCGGCGTATTTGTGACTGCAGTTTTACATTCAGCCATGGGATTCTTTATTTCGATCTTCCTGGTTATTCATTTGTACATTGCTTCAATTGGTAAATCTCCGCTTGAAAATTTCAAAAGTATAATAAATGGTTGGCATCAAGTTCATTAGCCTTGTTTGATGCGAGCATATACAAGATAAATCAGAGCTAATGAATTGACAAATATCATCGGCCTGGTTATAGGATAAAGTATGGATTTTGAGGACTTTTGACGCTTATACATGTGAAGAATTATGAGAGAGATTGTTAAGCTTATTTCATCCCAAAAATCTGTTTGGAAAAATAACAAACTATTCCCCGGATCTCAGAAAATTTCTGTTACGGAAAATAGTTTGTCATTTCCTTTTAGAACCTCAGGCAGAATCTCCTTTCTGGCCTTATTGCTGTTATTGACGGTTTTTAAATTATCAGCACAAACCAATGATGACTGTCTTACCTGTCATGACGATCCGACTTTGTCAAAAGATAGAGCAGGTAAAAAGGTTTCATTATACATTAAGCCCACTGCGCTTGATCATTCAGTACATAAAAGCGTTTTGTGTGCTTCCTGTCATACTGATGCAGCGGTAGCCGAATTTCCGCATCCCGAAACGCTTAAACCTGTTGATTGCGGCACTTGCCATACTGATGCCAAAGAGAAATTCTATAAGGGAGTTCATGGAAGAGCATTTTTAAACAATCATAAATATGCACCTAGTTGTAAAGAATGCCATGGTACCCACGACATTGTAAAATCTGATAATCCGGTTTCAAAGACGTATAAAATGAATATCCCGGTGTTGTGCGGAACCTGCCATAAGGAAGGAGCTCCAGTATCCCGGACATACAATATATCGCAGCATAATATTCTGGAAAATTACAGTGAAGGTATTCATGGAATTGGGATGTTTAAAAAAGGCCTGATCGTTTCGGCTACCTGTAACGATTGTCATGGCAACCATCTGATCTTGCCACATACCAATATAACCTCAAGTATTTCAACAAAGAACATCGCATCAACCTGTATGAAATGCCACGCACAGATTGAAGAAGTTCATACAAAGGTTATCAACAAGGAATTATGGGAAAGTAAACCAGGTGCAATTCCGGCCTGTACTGCTTGCCATCCTCCACACAAAGTTGAATTAAAGAATCTGATTGCCACTATTTCTGATAACACTTGTTTGAAGTGTCATGAAAAAGATGAAACACATAAAATAGTCGATAATAAAACGGTTTCGCTAAAAGTAGACGTTTCTGAAATAGCCGCTTCTTCACATAAAGCTATTACATGCGTGAAGTGCCATTCTGATGTTACTGCCAATATAAACAGGCCATGTGAAACTGTTGGAAAAGTTGATTGCTCTAATTGCCATACCAAAGAATCGGATGTTTATTTTTCAAGTGGACACGGCGAAGCCTATTTCAATAAAAAACCAAACGCTCCCTATTGTACCGATTGTCATGGTTCTCATTTGATCAAACCAAAAGTGGATGAGAGTTCACCAACTTACCGGGCTTCAATTCCAAAATTATGCGGTGATTGCCACCAAACAGGTGGAAAAGCCCTTGTCGGAACTGATCTCAAAGAAGCTGATGCTTTTCATGACTATTCAAAAAGTGTGCATGGCAGAAGCCTTACCGAAAAAGGTTTACTCTCGGCTGCTGTTTGTACCGACTGCCACACGTCACATTTTGAGTTGAAGGAATCTGATATCCGTTCATCGGTACATCCTAAGAATATTGGCGCCACCTGTGGAAACTGCCATAAGGGAATTTACAATGAATATATTGCCAGTGACCATGCCTATCGTGAACAAGTTGGTGATTTGGAATATCCAAATTGTGGAACCTGCCACTCAGCTCATTCAATCAGCGAAGTTCATCAGGATAAATTTATGGCTGAAATTACAGCTCAGTGCGGGAAATGCCATTCAGAACTTGCGGAGTCTTATCTTGAAACTTATCATGGTAAAGTATACCAGTTGGGTTATCTTCAGGCAGCGCGATGTTCCGATTGTCATGGAGCACATGGTATTTATAAATTCCCAAATCCAAAATCGTTGGTTAGTCCCGAGAATATTGTGGCTACCTGCCAAAAATGCCACGCTGATGCAAGTGAAAAATTTACCGGATACTTAACCCATGCCACGCATAACAATAAAACAAAATACCCTTGGCTGTATTACACTTTCTGGGCAATGACTACTTTATTGGTCAGTGTGTTCCTTTTCTTCGGATTGCATACACTTTTATGGCTTCCCAGATCGATTGATGCGATGCGCAAGAAGAAATTGCACGCAAAAGAGCCCGGCGAAAAAGTTTATGTCAGGCGGTTTACTAAAAGTCAAAGCATTACCCATTTATTTGTAATTGTCAGTTTCCTTTCTCTGGCATTTACAGGTATGATCCTGAAGTTTGCCTACATGGAATGGGCCAAATTCTTTGTGAAGCTAATTGGCGGGGCTTATAGTGCTGGAGTTATTCACCGTTTCGCAGCAGTCATCACTTTCGGTTATTTCAGTTATCATGTCTATTCTTTATTTAAAATGAAATCTGAAAAGGGATTAAGCTGGAAGAATTTCATTTTTGCCAAGAATTCGCTCATGTTTAATGGCCAGGATATTAAAGATTTCTGGGCTTCTGTTAAATGGTTTGTTGGAAAAGGACCACGGCCATCTTATGGCAGATGGACATACTGGGAGAAATTCGATTACATGGCTGTTTTCTGGGGAGTTGTGGTAATTGGATCAACCGGCTTGGTACTCTGGTTTCCTGTATTCTTTACTAAAGTATTTCCAGGTTGGATGATTAATGTGGCACAAATTATTCATAGTGACGAAGCACTTTTGGCGGTTGGATTTATTTTCACCATCCATTTCTTCAATACCCATCTTCGTCCGGAAGCATTCCCGATGGATACAGTTATTTTCACGGGAACAGTGCAGGCAGATGAATACAAGGAAGATCGTCCAAGGGAATATGAAGAACTGGAGAAATCTGGAAGAATACAGGAAGTTACATCCAAATCTGAGTTCTCTGAAAAACGAATGAAAATAGTAAAATTCTTTGGCTACGTCTTTCTATTTACAGGTATCGTTCAGGTTATTTTCATTATCTACTCTTTGCTATTTCATTAACCAATAGAAATACATCAGAATAAATATGTCGGAGTAATGTGCAATTTAAGCCACTTTACTTCGACATGTTTTTTTGTGTTGAGCTTGTTTTGGGAGGAATGAAGAAAATAGATGGAATGCCTGAAAAAATGCGTCTTGACCGATTTGTTGACACTTGTCAATTGGTATTGAATTATTCGAAGCTTTTAACAAACTTGCAGCATATATAGAAAACAACAATCTAAAATAGCCGCAATGAAACTACCTTCCTCAATTAAAAATTGGGTATCCATAACAGGAGCAATATTGGCCATCTTTAATCTGGCTGCAATTTTGTCGTTGTTCATATTAAGTTCACTTTTTGAATTCGGTGGGTCATATATAGGGCTGTTTATTTACATGGTTCTGCCTGCTTTTATGATATTTGGTTTATTGCTGATCCCAATTGGGATGCGGTTGAACCGGGCTCAGGCGAGGAGAGAAGAGGCAGCGGGTGAAGTCAGAAACTGGCCTGTACTCAATTTTAATAACGAAGGCACACGGAATGCGGGCTTTATTTTCATTTTTGGAACTGTTTTTCTTCTTGTTATTTCCTCCATTGGAAGTTATGAAGCATTTCATTATACCGAATCGGTTGAGTTTTGTGGAAAACTGTGCCATAAAGTTATGGAACCTGAATTTGTAACTTACCATGGTTCATCTCACGAGCGGGTAGCTTGCGTGGAATGTCATGTTGGAACCGGTGCTTCCTGGTATGTAAAAAGTAAACTTTCAGGGTTATATCAGGTTTATTCAGTGTTGGCGCATAAATATCCTAAACCAATACCAACCCCAATTGCCAACCTGCGGCCTGCCAGAGAAACCTGTGAAAAGTGCCATTGGCCTGAAAAATTTTATCATAGCAAAATTAAAATTGAAGAGTCTTTCTTAGCCGACGATTTAAATACAGAACAGGTTATTCACCTGCAAATGAAAACCAGCTCGAAAATGTCGTCAGCAGGTATGGAAAAAGGAATCCATCAGCATATTAATCCTGATGTCAGGATTGAATACAAAACCACTTCAGAAAATAGACAAGTGATTCCATGGGTTAAATATACCAACTTGAAAACCGGAGTTACCGAAATTTATACTGATAGTGAAAATAAGGTTAGCCAAGCAAAGCTTGACTCACTTGAAAATCGGGTGATGGATTGCTTGGATTGCCACAATAGACCATCGCACAATTACAACACACCTCAGAATTTTGTAGATAAACTAATCGCTTCAGGAAAAATATCTAAAACCCTGCCTGGAATAAAGAAAGTTGCTATGGAGATATTGTATCCTGAATATTCAACCAAAGACAGCGCATTTCTTGCTATTTCTGAAAAAGTTAACGCTTTCTATAAAACAAGCTATGCTGATTTGGCCGTAAGCAGAAAATCGGATATTGAAAATGCGGTAACCGAAATTCAAAACGGATATGCCAGTAATATTTTTCCATACATGAAAGCGAGCTGGAAACACTATCCAAACAACATCGGACACATGGAATTTGATGGTTGTTTCCGTTGCCACAACGACAGGCATTCCACTCCATCGGGTAAGGTCATTTCAAGAGATTGCAACCTTTGCCATAATATTCTTGCTCAGGGAACACCCGACAGCATGCAGTATTCCAATTCATTTGTACCGCTCGAATTTAAACATCCGGTCGATATTGATGATGCATGGCGCACTGAGTTGTGTTCCAGCTGTCATTCTCAACTCTATTAACCGGAGCTTGTTGACAAATATTAAGTAATTTTTTTTTGTGTTGAGGAAAATTAACTGCATTTTTGTTTGACCAAAGAAATTGTGGTATTGAATTTGATCAGAAGACAATATAAAAAATTAAAATATTCCTTAATCATTAAACATTTACAACTATGAATTACAAAAGAATTATTTTTTTACTTGGAATGGTGATTTTAACCATTGGCATAGTAAACGCTGAGGATTTTAAATATATTGGTGCTGCAAAATGTAAAATGTGTCACAACAAGGCCGACAAAGGTGAACAATTTAACAAGTGGGCAAACAGTCCGCATGCTAAAGCAATGCAATCGTTAAAAGGCGCCGATGCCACCAATCCTAAATGTTTAAAATGTCATTCAACTGCTGCTGGAGTTGATCAGGCTTTAGTTGCTACCATTACAGTTGCTGAAGGTGTTTCATGCGAATCTTGCCACGGTCCGGGCAGTGCTTATAAAGTTGCTACCACCATGAAAGATAAAACCCTTGCCATGTCAAAAGGTATGATTATGCCCGACGAAAAAGTTTGTAAAAAATGTCACAACGAACAAAGTCCAAATTACAAAGGATTTAACTTTAAAGAATATTCGGCTAAAATTGCCCATGACGATCCAACAACAAAATAATTTGTAATATCCGTTGGATGAAAAAAAATTCCTTTGTTTTAACTTAAAGCAAAGGAGTTTTTTTTGTATAGCATATCATAGTAAATCATTTTCTGAAGTTTATATTTTAGTTCGGTTGCTTAAATTGAAAAATTAGTTCAATGAAAAAATTCATATCTTTTTTATCCTCCATGTTCTTTACTGTTCTGCTCCTGATGATGTTTGCCATTTCAATTGCCTATGCAACTTTCATCGAAAATGATTATGGAACAGATACTGCACAAGCCTTGATTTATCAGGCTTGGTGGTTCGAATTGCTGCTTTTTGTAGGGGTAATTAACCTTATCGGAAGCGTGATCAGGTATAAGCTGGTTACTAGGAAAAAATGGGCCATTTTGATGTTCCATTTGTCCTTTATTCTGATCATAATTGGAGCCGGTGTAACCCGGTACTTTGGATTTGAAGGAAGCATGCACATTCGTGAAGGTGAATCATCGAATAAGATCGTGTCAGAAGCTACCTATATCGATTTAAAAGCATCTGCAAACAATAGTGAAGTCAGAAAAGTGGTTAAGGTGAAATTTACACCAAACACCAATAATACTTACAAAGAAACGATTCAGATTGGTGGGAAAGAAGTAACTGTTGAAAATGAACTGTTTGTTCCAAATGCAACCTTAACTTCGGTTCCTGATGCAAGTGGAATGCCACAGCCATCGCTGGTTCAGTTGCCGGTTGGTTCTCAAAGTGGAATGGATGCTTTTACAGCTAAAATAACTTCAGGGAGTGAAGTCCGGCGGATCAATGTTTTTGGTATTGCCGGTGGCGTTTCCGAGGCTGAATCGGTTGTTATCAATGGAATTAATCTAAGTATCTCTTATGGTTCTGTCTTGCGTGAATTACCTTTCAGTATTCATCTTCGTGATTTTCAGCTTGAACGCTATCCCGGATCTATGAGCCCATCTTCCTACGCCAGTGAGATTACATTAAAAGATCCTGCATCGTCGGTTGATCGTCCATTCCGCATTTTTATGAATAATATTCTCAAATATCAGGGATATCGTTTCTTTCAGTCTTCCTTCGATAAGGATGAATTAGGAACCGTTCTGTCGGTAAACCAGGATTATTGGGGGACAATGATTTCTTACTTGGGATATTTCTTTATGGTACTCGGTATGACATTTACTGTTTTTAGCAAAAGCAGTCGTTTCCAAACCCTTGTGCGCTTAAGCTCTAAACTTCAGGCACAGCGTATGACAATTAAAATTGTATTGCTTGGTATTATCTTAACAGGGTTGAGTTGTTTGGGAAATTCAGCTTTTGCAGCCGGAAACTCATCAGGCAAACAAAAACATATTGATGCTTTTAGTGAATTACTTGTTCAGGATCACCAGGGACGAATTGAACCGGTAAGTACACTGGCCTCCGATTTATTGCGAAAAATTACTAAAAAAAGCAATTGGGAAGGAATGTCGGCAGTTGAATTTTTCCTTGAAATGAGCGCAAATCCTGATAAATGGAAAAATGTACCTCTTATTAAAGTTGGAAATCCTGAATTGGCAAAGTCTTTAGGAATCTATGGCGGATTCGTTACTTTCCAGCAAATGTTCGATCAGTCGGGAAACTACCGGTTGAATGATATGGTACAACAGGCGTACAACAAAAAGCAGACGCTACGGAATAAATTTGACAAGGAAATTATGAATGTTGACGAACGTGTCAATATTTGTTATCAGATATTTCAAGGTGATTTACTAAAGATCTTTCCGGTTCCGAATGATGAGCACAAAACCTGGGTAACAGCAACAACACTTCCGCCGACTATGAAGAAAGAAGAAGCTGATTTTGCCGGAAATATCCTAAATATGTATTATCAGAGTGTGAATGAATCAGAAACTTCCGGAAATTGGGCAAAGCCTGCCGAAAATCTTGGATATATCAAGAAATTCCAGCGCACTTATGGTTCTGATATTATTCCTTCTGAAACCAAAATCAACATGGAAATTTCTTATAATGAATGGAATATTTTCGGGAAACTGGCAAAAATATATGCTCTGCTTGGTTTTGTTCTGCTGGTTCTCCATTTCATGATGATTTTCAAATCCGGAACCGGTTTTTCGAAATATATAAAATATGGAACGATCCTGATCTCCGCAGCATTTTTCCTTTATACTCTGGGTTTGATTGCCCGTTGGTATATTTCAGGTCATGCTCCATGGAGCAATGGTTATGAAACCATGATTTATGTAGGTTGGGCTACCAGTCTTTCAGGATTCATCTTTATGAGAAGGTCACCGATTACTTTGGCGATAACCACACTCCTGGCTTCAATCATTCTGTTCGTAGCCGGAATGAGCTGGATGAACCCTGAAATAACCAATCTGGTACCTGTGCTGAAATCGTATTGGCTGGTTGTACATGTGGCTATCATCACAGCCAGTTATGGATTTTTTGCCATGGGAGCTTTACTTGGAATGCTCAACCTTGTATTAATGATTTTAAGAAACAAAGAGAATAATAAAAAAATCAGTTTTACCATTCTTGAAGTATCGTATATTGTTGAAATGGCCCTGATTATTGGACTTTTTATGCTTACCATTGGTTCGTTTATCGGTGGAGTTTGGGCCAACGAATCTTGGGGCAGGTACTGGGGTTGGGATCCGAAAGAGACCTGGGCATTAGTCACTGTATTGGTTTATACCATTATTTTGCATCTGCGGAAAGTTCCGGGACTAAAGAGTGCTTTAGGATTGAACAGTCTGGCATTGGTAGGTATTGGTGCAGTTTTAATGACTTTCTTTGGGGTGAATTATTATCTGTCCGGAATGCATTCCTATGGTGCTGGCGATCCGCCTCCAATTCCAAATGCCTTATATGTTTCAATTGTATTAGTGTTTGCCCTGATTATAGGAGCCTGGTATGCTGAAGAGAAAAATGGAAACATTACGGATCCGGAAGATCTGCCTACTGAATAACCTGCAAATTTAGAAAACGGGATCGTTTTTTAATAAATGAAAAACCCAATTAACTGAATTCTTGTTAATTGGGTTTTTTGTTTGGGTGGATGATGGGATTTGAACCCACGACCCCTGGAACCACAATCCAGTGCTCTAACCAGCTGAGCTACAACCACCATGTTTATTTTTGAGGTTGCAAATATAGTATTATAATTTTGAGTTGTGCAATAGTCCTGGCGATTTTTATGAGATTTTTAACCGTCGGAAGTTCATTAAAGTTTACACTTATGAATTAGTCCACCTTTCTCATTCATGAGTAATGAAAAGCGAATCAGATCTTCGTCGCGAACAATTAATTCATATCCAACGATTTCCCCTTCACTAATTTCAATGGCATTCATTAATTCACCATGTTGC
>Ga0209683_10000595_pt1 | contig 14058 bp, 15 predicted proteins | sample DOMMetBare2Fresh_FD_187474 | JGI IMG/M metagenome (GOLD analysis project Ga0209683, IMG submission 187474) | Wetland sediment microbial communities from St. Louis River estuary, USA, under dissolved organic matter induced mercury methylation -... | ecosystem: Environmental > Aquatic >... | reverse complement strand
ATTAGCCGATGTTCCTGTTGCCGAAATCGCCCCAGAGCATTTGCACGGCGGACAATGCGGCCAGTGATGCAGTCTCTGTTCGTAATATGCGTTTACCCAATTGCACTGGAATAAATCCGGCGGCTTTGGCCATTTCTCGTTCGTGATCAGTAAAACCGCCTTCGGGGCCAGTTAGCAAGGTCACCTCCCAGTTTAACGGTGTTAATTCTGCAAGCGATGTTGGAGCATACGGATCCAGAAACATTTTCAAGCCATGTTGGCGGTTTATCCAGTTAAATAAAGATTCTATTTCAGAGAATTCAGGCACAATGGTTCTGCCGCTTTGTTCGGCGGCATGATGGACAATTTTTTGCCAATGCAGCCAGCGTTGCGGCTTTTTTTCGCCTTTAAATTGCACGGCACAGCGCTTGGTAATGAGCGGTGTCATGCAATAAGCGCCCAGTTCCACGGCTTTCTGAACCGAGATGTCCATCCGGTCACCGCGCGCTATGCCAAGCCCTAATGTTACCTTTAGAGGCGATTCGACGCTGCGGTTGCTCCATTGATTAATGGCGATTAATACGGTTTTCCGATTCACTTCGATAACAGTGCTGTTATATTCTCCACCCTCACCGTTGAATACAATGATTTCTGCGTTTTTTTTGAGCCGCAATACGGTTCTTAGATAATGTGCGCTTTCGTCATCCAGTTCAATTATTTTGCCTTGTGCCAGGGATGCCGGGACAAAAAGTCTGGAAACACGCATGTTAATCCAATGTCGCCAGCTGGACACCTTCCCAGGCAATATCGGCGATCAGCCAAAGTTCCTCCTCGGTAATGATATAAGGTGGCATAAAATAAATAACATTGCCCAAAGGTCTTAGCAGAACACCTTTTGATAAAGCATATTGACACACTTTAACTCCGCGGCGTTGCTGCCAGGGATAAGGTTCGCGCGTTTGTCGGTTTTTGGTCAGCTCTATCGCCAATATCATACCTGTTTGCCTGACTTCAGCAACATGCGGATGTTCGTTAAAACGGTCTGCAGCGTCAGCCATTATTCCTGCCAACGGCTTATTGTTTTCAATAATGTTTTGCTGCTGAAAAATTTCCAGAGTTGCCAATCCAGCCCGGCAAGCCAATGCGTTACCGGTATAACTATGGGAATGCAAAAATGCGGTCAATTTTTGATAGTCGTCATAAAAGGCCTGAAACACCGTATCAGTTGTCAAGACCGCCGATAAAGGCAAATAGCCACCGGTTAATCCTTTGGATAAACACATAAAATCGGGACTGATCGCTGCTTGCTCGCAGGCAAACAAGGTTCCGGTACGGCCAAAACCGGTCGCGATTTCATCAGCAATCAGATGCACCCGATACTTATCGCAGGCGTCGCGAAGCAAAGTTAAATAAACAGGATCGTACATCCGCATATTGCCAGCACATTGGACTAATGGTTCGATAATGACGGCGCTGACGGATTCTGCATGTTGTTGTAATGCCTGTTCCATGAGCGCAAACCGGCGAGTCGAATAATCTTTCCACGATTCGCCGGCTTCCCGGTTATAACAGTCCGGACTGGGAACAGTGATGACGTCCATCAGTAATGGCCCGTAGGTGTCTTTATAGAGCGCTACGTTACCGACCGCCAAAGCGCCCAGGGTTTCTCCGTGGTAACTGTTCTCCAGGGTAATAAATTTCGTTTTGTTGCTGTTGCCCTGATTGCGCCAGAAGTGATAACTCATTTTAAGAGCAACTTCAACGGCGGCAGAGCCATTGTCTGCAAAAAAGCAACGGTTGAGCCCTGCTGGTGTTGTTGCTACCAATTTTTCGGCGAGACTGATACCCGCCTCATGGGTGAATCCGGCAAAGATTACATGCTCAAGCGTGTCCAATTGATCTTTTAGTGCGGCATTAATAGCAGGATTGCCATGACCGAACAAATTGACCCACCATGAACTGATGGCATCAAGGTAGCGATTGCCATCAAAATCTTCCAGCCAGACACCCAGTCCTTTTTTGATTGGGACCATCGGCAAGGATTCATGATCTTTCATTTGCGTACACGGATGCCATAAAACGGCAAGGTCACGTTTAGAAAGTGTATGATTGTCCAATTTAGGGCACTATGTAGTCTGTATTTGTTGCATTAGGCAGCAGCGAGTAAAGGATCCAGTTTTTTTTGTTGATCCAGGGCATACAATTCGTCAAATCCACCGACATGGAAATCACCAATGTAGATTTGCGGTACGGTTCTGCGTTTGGTTTTTTGCATCATTTCCATCCTTAAGCCGGATTCGGCATCCACATTAACTTCCTTATAACGGACGCCTTTTTTATCCAGTAGACGTTTAGCCATCGTGCAATAAGGGCAGAGCTTGGCGGTATAAATGAGTATCTCAGGCATGTTTCGTTAAAGTTGATATAATGGAACTTATTATTTTATCGGCAATGGAATTGTGGTTCAATGCTGTTGAGTGGTGAGCCCTGCGTTCAAAAGACATGCACTGGAAAATACATATAAACCGGGTGAGTGCAATGTTACACGACAATTCGATGTTGTGTCGTATTATGCTATCGATATTGTGAAAGCATTCGAAGACACCTGATGATTCTCCATGACTAGCAGTAAGCAAATAATGAATAAAATCAATATTGGCTTCAAACCGCTCTTGTTTTACGTGGTTAATGGATTGCTTTCACAGAGTCTATCGCTAACTCAAACAAGATCAGGTTGATTGAACTTTATTCCCCTCCCTGCCATTCCTGATGACAGTTAAGCGAACATAAATTAAGAATTACATTTCAGAGAGTAACATGAGCGATTTGCCAAAAAACTTAAAATATGCGAAGACCCATGAATGGGTACAAATGGATGATAATAGAGCAGTCCGCGTGGGTATAACCGATTTTGCGCAGAAGGAGTTAGGCGATCTGGTTTATATCGAATTGCCCGAATTGGGGCGTAAGGTCAAGGCCGGAGAACAATGCGCCGTGGTGGAATCTGTTAAAACGGCATCAGACCTGTTCAGCCCTGTTACAGGGGAGATTATTGCCGTTAATAAAGCTTTGGTTGATGAGCCTGAGCAAGTAAATGATGATCCTTATCAAGCCTGGCTTTTTTCCATCAAAGCCGACGACTTGACTGAACTAAATCAGTTGATGGATGCTGCTGCTTACCAACAGATGATTGCTCAATGAGTAATAGCATTTTATATTTCGCTAACCGGCCCGTGTTAATTATCTAGCAAACTTCGATAGACCATGGCAAATCAAAATGCAAAAGGTTTTAAACGCCTGCTCAATGCCTGCTTTTTTTCTGCTGCAGGTTTTAAAGCAACTTGGCAACATGAAGAAGCATTCAGGCAGGAAGTACTACTGTTTATTGTAACCACGCCTTTGGCAATCTGGCTCGGAGAAACTCAAATTGAGAAGATCCTGTTGATTGGCAGTATGGTTCTGGTGCTGCTGGTTGAATTATTAAACTCGGCCGTTGAGGCGGTTGTCGACAGAGTGGGATTTGAGCATCATGAATTATCTGGTAGGGCCAAAGACATCGGTTCTGCAGCGGTAATGCTGTCGCTGGTTTGGGCGGCAGTAACCTGGGCATTAATTTTACTTTAAATAAGGAGATACACGAATGAGTGCATTGATATGCGGATCGATGGCTTACGATACCATCATGGTCTTTCATGATAAGTTTAAAAATCATATTCTGCCAGAAAAAGTCCATATCCTTAACGTATCGTTTTTAGTGCCGGTGATGCGTCGCGAATATGGCGGTTGTGCTGGAAATATTGCCTACAACCTGAAATTGCTCGGCGAAGATCCTTTAATCATGGCGGTTGTCGGCCATGATTTTGAACCCTATGCGCAATGGCTGTTTCAGAACAGTTTGTCCAGCCAGTATATTCGTAGCCTGGATAATAATTACACCGGTCAGGCTTATATTACAACGGACGAGGAAGGTAACCAGATTACCGCTTTCCATCCGGGAGCCATGAGTTTTTCGCATCTGAACTCGGTGCCGACGAACGATGGCGATATTAGCATAGGAATCGTTTCGCCCGATGGCAAGGAAGGCATGCAGTTACACGCCGAACAATTCAAGGAACTGGACATACCCTTTATTTTCGATCCTGGTCAAGGCATGCCCATGTTTAGTGGCGATGAGCTGGTTGAATTCCTGGAACAGGCGACCTGGGTCACGTTGAATGATTATGAATCTGAACTGATGCAGGAGCGCACCGGTTTGTCTCTGGAACAAATTGCCGAACGGGTTGATGCCTTGATTATCACGCTGGGTGGGCAGGGCTCAAAAGTTTATACGAAGGGGGAATGTATTGTTATTCCTTCGGCAAAACCAAAAGCGTTGCTGGATCCTACTGGCTGTGGGGACGCCTATCGAGCAGGCCTGCTTTTTGGCTTGATGAATGAGTTGGATTGGGAATCGACCGGGAGGATCGCGTCATTAATGGGCGCTATTAAAATTGAACATAATGGTACGCAAAATCATTATTTTGATATGGACAGTTTCAAACGGCGCTTTCAGGAAAATTTCGGTTATGCATTTTAATAAGCTGATCTGTTGATGTTGAGCAATACTCAGGAACTATTAAATTTGATGTCACGGCTGCGGCATCCTGAAGACGGATGTCCGTGGGATGTCAAGCAGGATTTTACCAGTTTGATTCCTTATGTGATTGAAGAAGCTTACGAAGTTGTTGATGCGATTGAGCGGAATGATTTGGACGATCTACGCTCAGAACTCGGTGATCTATTATTGCAAGTGGTTTTTCACGCCCAAATTGCTGAAGAGCGCGGATTGTTCAATTTTGAGCAAGTTTCCGCCGGGATTTGTGAAAAACTGATACGAAGGCATCCGCATGTTTTTTCAGACACGGTTTTTAAGTCCGACCAAGAGCGTCATGAAGCTTGGGAAAAAGCCAAAGCCGACGAGCGCCAAGAAAAAGGCAAAACGCCAAAACAGAACAGTGTTTTGTCCGGTGTGGCCGGTAGTCTTCCGGCATTAATTGAATGTGAAAAAATCCAGGATCGCGCAGCAAGGCATGGGTTTGACTGGCCAGATATAGAGCCTGTTTTCGCGAAGGTGCAGGAAGAGCTGAAGGAGGTCAAGGAAGCCTGGCAATCGGGTGATCAAGCACATATCAGCGAAGAAATCGGCGATTTGTTATTGGTCACTGTTAATTTGGCCCGCCATTTAAAAGTCAATCCTGAAATGGCCCTTAAGCACAGCACCAAAAAATTCTCAAAACGCTTCCATTATATAGAGCAGCAAGTTGAAGCATCGGGCAGAAATATGATCGATTGCGAACTGACAGAGCTGGATGCTTACTGGAACGAGGCAAAAGTTGTTTTAAAAAAACCTTGATGAAGCACAGAGTTGACTCATTCTCGTCATAAATGATTCGGATCGCCGAAATTTAGCGAGAGCGGAAAGTGGTTAAATAGAGTGATGGCAAAATGCTTTACCAACTGTTTCATCTGGTGGAGTTAGAATTACGGTACGGCTTCATAATATTATCTGCAATTCAAATAAAGTCATCGAAGTCAGGGTTAGATTTTATTTTTTGAGACCGGGTTTTATTAAATCTGGGAACTCGGAAGTCTCATATCACGTGACAAAAAAATAATGGGGTATCCAGATGGAATTTATCTGGTGTTATTTCTCCCGTTGGTCGAAATGACACCAGTGCAAGTGATGCTAGGGTCTTTGCCTTTTGTCAAGGACTAAGATTGTAATGAAGCTTTCTTATGTCGAATTTTTAAGTCCGATGAGTATAATACAAACGTATTTTATCCGATCTTAAAACTGCTACATGAAAAAAATCGAATTACTTTCTCCAGCTGGAACCCTGAAAAACATGCGCTACGCGTTTGCCTTCGGGGCCGATGCCGTCTATGCCGGTCAGCCGCGTTACAGCCTTCGGGTACGCAACAATGATTTTTTGGCTGATAATTTGGCTAAAGGTATTCAGGAGGCACATCAATCCGGCAAAAAGTTTTTTCTGGCTACCAATGTCGTTCCTCATAATGCCAAAGTCAAAACTTTTATGGCCGATTTGGCGCCGATAATAGCATTGCAGCCGGATGCACTGATTATGGCAGATCCCGGGTTAATCATGATGGTGCGTGAGACATGGCCCGAATTGCCGATACATTTGTCAGTGCAGGCGAATACGGTCAATTATGCCTCGGTGAAATTCTGGCAATCAATCGGTATTAAACGTGTTATTTTATCGCGTGAACTATCGCTGGATGAAATTGCAGAAATCCGTCAGCGCTGTCCCGATATGGAATTGGAAGTCTTTGTGCATGGCGCATTATGCATCGCTTATTCAGGTCGTTGCTTATTGTCCGGTTATTTTAATCATCGCGATCCCAATCAAGGTACTTGTACCAATGCCTGCCGCTGGAAATATGATACTTTGCCAGCACACGAGAATGCCGAGGGCGATTATTTACCTGGCGACGCGACGCTATCGATGACCAGTATCAGCGGTGCCGGTTGCGGCGGTAAAGAACGGCACCCATTGGCGGATAACGTGTATTTTCTTGAAGAAGAAGGCCGAAAAGGTGAGTTATTGCCGATCATGGAAGATGACAACGGTACTTATATCATGAATTCCAAAGATTTAAGGGCTATAGAGCATGTTCAGCGGCTGGTTGAAATCGGTATCGATAGTTTTAAAATAGAAGGCCGTACCAAATCGCATTATTATGTCGCCAGAACTGCGCAAGCCTACCGTCAGGCCATTGATGATGCTCTGGCTGGCCGGCCGTTTCGGCCTGAACTGATCGGCGTTTTGGAAAATCTTGCCAACCGCGGGTATACTGACGGTTTTTATCAACGCCATCATACTCAAGAACACCAAAACTATCTTACGGGGTATTCGAAAAGTCACCAGCAGCAGTTTTGCGGAGAAATCAGCCACTACGATGACGTGAACAGTCTGGCTGTTGTCGAAGTTAAAAACAAATTTTCGGTCGGTGATAAACTGGAGCTTATTTTACCGGAAGGGAATCAGGATATTATCGTGGAACGGATGTTCGACACGCAGGGAGATGCCATGCAGGAAGCATCCGGCGGCGGTTATCGGGTTAAAATTCCGGTGCCCGCCAGCAACAGCGCGGTTGGTTTGCTGGCGCGTTACATTACTTGACAAAGGGCCGATATGCCGATGATTTTTTCTACTGCCAGGTTGTGCGATGCGCATTCGGAAGAGGAACAATTTCAGATTGCCGATAGCATTTTCATGAGTTACGGCGCTAATAAGATATTTTCAGGCCAGATTACCACGCTGAAAACTTTTGAAGATAATGTCTTGGTGGCAGCGGTTCTGGCAGAAAAAGTGGACAATAGGGTACTGGTGATAGATGGTGGCGGTTCTCGCCGCTGTGCCTTGATCGACGCTCAGCTGGCCAAGCTTGCAATTGATAATGGCTGGCAAGGACTCGTTATTTATGGCTGTATAAGAGAATCTGACCTCATTGACAAATTGCCGATCGGTATTCGGGCTTTGCATACACATCCTTTGAAAAGTCATAAAAAAGATCATGGTGACCGTGATCTTGTCGTCAGTTTTGCCGGTGTCAATTTCAAGAATGATCATTTTTTATATGCGGATTCGGATGGAATAATCGTATCCGAGACAATGTTGAGTTAGAATAGTGTTAAATTAACCAACCAAAGAAGTCAAGATATGCAAATTGTACTAGCAAACCCTCGTGGATTCTGTGCCGGTGTTGATCGAGCCATAGAAATTGTTGATCAGGCGCTCGAAACTTTTGGTGCGCCCATCTACGTTCGTCACGAAGTCGTTCATAATCGTACGGTTGTTGATGGCCTAAAAGAAAAAGGTGCCGTTTTTATTGAAGATCTGACCGATGTACCGATCGGCTCCTATCTTGTGTTCAGTGCTCACGGTGTTTCAAAGCAGGTGCAACAGGAAGCTGAAGAGCGTAAGTTGACGGTTTTCGATGCGACGTGTCCTTTGGTTACCAAAGTACATTTACAGGTTGCCAAACATGCCAAATCAGATCGCGAAGTGATTTTGATCGGGCATGCCGGTCATCCTGAAGTTGAAGGCACAATGGGACAATACGAAAAATGCGCTGAGAATGGCGGCATTTATCTGGTGGAAACACCGGAAGATGTAAAGAATCTAAAAGTCAATAATCCCGACAATCTGGCTTATGTCACCCAGACCACGTTGTCAATGACCGATACTAAAGTGATGGTTGATGCCTTGAGAGCCCGTTTTAGTGGCATCCAGGAACAGAAAAAGGACGATATCTGTTATGCAACTCAAAATCGTCAGGATGCGGTTTATGAACTGGCCAAATCGGCGGATACCATACTAGTGGTAGGGTCGCCCAATAGTTCGAATTCAAACCGCCTGCGCGAAATAGCTGAACAACTGGGTAAGCCGGCCTATCTGATTGATACGGCCGCCGACATGCAGCTTAGCTGGTTCGATGGAGTCGGGGTAGTCGGTGTAACCGCGGGTGCTTCGGCGCCGGAAGTGTTGGTGCAGGAGGTGATCACCAAACTCAAGGAATGGGGCGGCGAGTCTGCCACCGAAATTAAAGGCATTGAAGAAAAAGTGGTGTTTTCATTGCCAAAAGGTTTGAAAAAGCAAGTGGCTATGAGTGTCGACTGAACTGGAGTTCATTCGGCTGGATAAATGGTTATGGGCGGCGCGCTTTTTTAAAACGCGTACGCTGGCTGCGGAAGCCATTTCCGGCGGTAAAGTCCATGTCAATAACCAGCGCGTAAAACCGGGCAAGGAAATTAAACTGGGTACTGCTATTTCGATAAGTAAAGACGGTTTTCGTTGGGATGTCTTAGTAACCGCCATCTCGGGCCAGCGCCGCCCTGCCAAGGAAGCAGTTTTACTCTATGAAGAAACTCCAGAAAGCCTAGCTAAGCGTCAGCAGCAAATAATTGAGCAGCGAGAGCGGCGCCAATTTTTTGCCATCGATGGGCAAGATCGTAAACCCAACAAGAAGGAAAGGCGTATGATCCATCGTTTTAGGCAGGAGCCTGATTAGAAAGTTTCGTTAATTAAGAAACCGCTGAACCATTAAGATAATACAGTCGATTTCTATACTTTTTGCTAGTCATATTTTGGTAAATCGGCGGGTAATATAGAGTTGAGGGGCTGGCTGTTTAGCGCTTATACCGAATTTATCACTGCTGAAAATGCCGAAATATGATGTTCAATAAATATACAAAAGAAACTTTAGTCATTATGAATTTCTGCATAAAGTGCGCGGTATTCGTCCGTCAGTTTATGGTTGGGAACGTGATGTACAAGAGGTTGGGACGCCGAATGCGACTCTCTAACTTTGACCGACGGTGAAATCATTGAGGTAAGCACAGGGAGTCCTTCTGCAATCAATTGATCGACGAGTTGACGCGGCAGATTGGCCTGCTTTTGGAATTGATTGACCACGATGCCTTCAATTTGCAGGTTTTGGTTATGGTCAGCCTTAACTTCCGTGATAGTCTGCATCAGTGTGTATAACGCTTCTCTGGAGAAAGTATCGCAATCGAAGGGGATAAGGCATTTTTCGGCAGAGATCAACGCCGATTGACTATAGAAGTTTAATACCGGTGGTGTATCCAGATAAATGTCATCAAAGCCTTGAAGTTTTTCCAGTGCCTCTTTTAATTTGAAAATTTTCATGCGTGATTCGAGCCGGGCCTGCAGTGGCTCAAGATCGGGATGCGATGGAATAACGAAAAGATTGGGAAAAGGGGTTTCGTGGATGATGCTATCAAGCCCGGAATTATTATTGCCCCCAAACAGAGACAGGCTCAGGCAGTCCTTAAAGAACAACGCGATGGTTTTATCGCTGTCAGTAACTTTATTGCCTAGCAAATACTGTGTAGAATTGCCCTGTATATCAAGGTCGACCACTAATGTACGCTTGCCCTCGACGGCACTGATGGCTGCCAGATTACAGGTAATTGTAGATTTGCCGACCCCGCCTTTTTGATTGAAAATGACCCTTCGCATGTTATTCCTTAATGAAATCAGAGATGAAAGTCAGCTTATTATAAAGCCTAGCCTGATAATATCAAATGCGTATAAAGGTTTTAGCATGGCATGCCGGACATTCGGGAATTTCGCTGGGCGATTTAAAAGCGATTTCCTTGCCACACTCATCGCAAATAAACGTTCCGGGTATGGTAATATCGCCGGTATGATAGACGTGGGCTTCCGCAAGCTGTTGAAGTTTGGCCAATTCAATTCGGGTTTTATCGGCAATACTCAGAAAAGCATCAAGAGTGAAGTTTTCTAGCAATTCAATGTCGAATTTTAACCATTCAGACAGGGAATTGTTGTCCTCTTTACTGGATAATCCATGCGCCGCCTGTTCAACATCCCGTTTAACAAAACCTGAAACTTTATCTAGCTCTTCGTTGGTCAAATCGCTGACCTTCCGTATTTTTTCTTTTGATATTTCCAGCGCTTCAGCAAAAGAATGAAGCGTATCGTCCATCACTTCATAAATATGCTCCATGAGATCAGTGTAGGCCTTAATCAGTTTATTTTTGTTCATCGTACAACTCCAAAAAATGACGCTTTAGATTTAATCAACTGTACGGTATTCTAACGCTTTTGACCGGTAAAAGACGAGAAGGATGCAAGAAAATTATCAGCCGCTCGCTATTGAGCAAAAAGTACAAGCTGCTTGGGAAGCGTCGGGCGTGTTTAACGTGTCTGAGGTATCTGAACAGCCAAAATATTATTGTCTTTCCATGTTTCCATATCCCAGCGGTAAACTGCATATGGGACATGTACGCAACTATACGATTGGTGATGTCATCAGCCGTTATCAGCGAATGCTGGGGAAAAATGTCATGCAGCCTATGGGCTGGGATGCGTTCGGTTTACCGGCGGAAAATGCCGCGATGCAAAATGGTGTTCATCCAACGGACTGGACTTATACCAATATCAATTACATGCGCGACCAGCTTAAGCGGTTGGGTTTTGGTTATGACTGGAACCGAGAAATAGCCACCTGCGATCCTAGCTATTACAAATGGGAACAATGGTTTTTTGTCAAGCTACTGGAAAAAGGCTTGGTTTATAAAAAAACCGCGCCGGTTAATTGGTGCCCCAACGATATGACCGTTCTGGCCAACGAACAGGTAATCGATGGCTGTTGCTGGCGCTGCGATACGAAAGTTGAACGTAAGGAAATTGCCCAGTGGTTTTTAAAGATCACCGCTTATGCCGATGAATTGCTGGACTCTCTTGACACACTGGAGGGCTGGCCGGAGCAGGTCAAAACTATGCAGGCCAACTGGATCGGCAAAAGCTATGGCGTTCGTTTTGCGTTTCCGTATGACCTGGATGGCCAACAAGAACTTCTGTGGGTGTACACGACTCGTGCCGACACCATAATGGGCGTTACTTTCTGTGCCGTGGCGGCCGAACATCCCCTGGCAATCCATGCGGCTAAAACCAATCCCGAACTTGCCGATTTTCTGAAGGAATGCGAGCAGACCGGAACAGCTGAAGCCGACATGGCGACTATGGAAAAGAAAGGGATGGAGACCGGCATAAGCGTTAGCCACCCGCTCACTGGTAAACAGATACCAGTCTGGGTGGGTAACTATGTGCTGATGGGTTATGGAGAGGGTGCAGTAATGGCTGTACCGGCGCATGATGAGAGGGATTTTCATTTCGCCCATAAATACAAGTTGCCGATTGTTCAGGTGCTGGATCGCAAAAATATAGGTATTGGCTCACGATCAAATGAAGGTTTTGATCACCAGGATACGCCTTTCGAACAAAAGCGCTGGCAGTCTTGGTATGCAGCTAAAGATGAAAGCATGATTTTGGTTAACAGCGATAAATATAATGGCCTGAATCCTCAAAATGCTGTTGATGCTATTGCTGCTGATCTCAAGGTCAATAATCTGGGTGAAAAACAGGTCAATTTCCGGTTGCGCGACTGGGGTGTTTCCCGTCAGCGTTACTGGGGCGCTCCCATTCCAGTGATTTATTGCACTGATTGTGGCACGGTTCCTGTCCCTGAGCAGGATTTACCAGTAGAGTTGCCACGCGATGTGTTGCTCGACGGCTCGCAATCACCATTGGTTGCGCATCCGACTTTCTCTCATGTCGATTGCCCGAAATGCGGCAAAGCCGCCCGTCGAGAGACCGATACGTTTGATACCTTTATGGAATCGTCGTGGTATTTTGCCCGCTTTGCCTGCAGCCAAGCCGAAACGATGCTGGATGGCACTAAAACCGGTTACTGGCTGCCAGTCGATCATTATATCGGTGGTATCGAACATGCGATTTTGCATTTGCTGTATGCACGTTTTTACACCAAACTGCTGCGTGATGAAGGTTTGCTGTCCTGTGATGAACCGTTTAGGAGACTATTAACGCAGGGCATGGTGCTAAAGGACGGCAGCAAAATGTCCAAATCCAAAGGTAACACGGTCGATCCACAAAACCTGATCGACCAATATGGTGCGGATACGGTGCGATTGTTCATCATGTTTGCAGCGCCGCCTGAGCAATCGCTGGAATGGTCTGATAGCGGTGTGGAGGGCGCATTCCGGTTTCTGAAAAGACTGTGGAAGCAGGCTTATTTGCATGTCGCTTCAGGGAGTGGTTCCACCAGTGCGCTGAACAAACAGCAATTAACCGAGGAACAGCAGACGGTTCGCCGCCATCTGCATCAAACCATCCAAAAAGTCACGGATGATTTCGGCAGGCGCTTTACTTTTAATACGGCTATTGCCGCGAATATGGAACTGATCAATACCTTGTCAAGATTCACCGATGAATCTCAAAATGCCAAAGCCATTCGCCAGGAAGCGCTGGAAGCCATCGTATTGATGTTGTCACCGATTGTTCCGCATATCTGTCATCAACTATGGCTCGATTTGGGACATCCTCAAGCTGTGGTTAACCAGCCATGGCCTGAAGTTGATGCCAGGGCGCTAGAACAGAATGCCATCGAACTGGTGGTGCAGGTTAATGGTAAACTGCGCGGTAAAGTGTCGGTTTCTATTACTGCAACCACGGAAGAAATTGAAGCAAAGGCTTTAAACGATGAACAAGTCAAACGCTTTATCCAAGACAAACCGGTTAAAAAGGTGATTGTGGTGCCCATGAAGCTTGTTAATATTGTGGTTTGAGAGGAGTAACGGTGCTAAGTAATACCAAGGCTGTATTTTTGTTCAAGCGGAAAAAAAACCGTTGGCCGCCGTCTGCCTGTGGAATTGCTCTGATTGCTGCATTATTGACGGCTTGTGGCTATCATTTGCGTGGGGCGTATCAGTTACCAAAAGAACTGAGAGCTATTCATCTGCAAGGCGAATCCACAGAATTGCGCGAGCAGTTTGACAAAGTCTTGCAATCATCTGCCGGAGAGCTGGCCAGTTCGCCAGACAAAGCGGGTGTCGTGATCAGGTTTTTTAATGAAAAAATGCAACGACGGGTATTATCGCTGAGCGCCAGAGGACGTGCCAACGAGTTTGAATTGGACTACCGGCTTGAATACGAGCTGGCTAATTCCGGCAACGCCGTTTTATTGCCGCGCCAACTCTTTGAAGTTAGGCGAGAATATTTTAACGATCAACAGGATATTATCGCCAAAGATATCGAAGAAAAAGTCATTCGAAACGAAATGTACCAGCAGACAGTGCGCTCGATTATTAATCGTGCGCGGTTAGTTCTGGAGGCAAGCGCGAAATAAAGATGCGCATCAAACCGGAGCAACTCAGTGCGTCTTTGCAAAAAAATATGGCGCCGGTCTATTTGATCACTGGTGACGAGCCTTTGCAGGCCACTGAATTGGCTGATGCTATTCGTAAAGCTGCGCGCAACGAAGGCTATACAACACGTGAAGTTTTTTCGGTAGACATCGGATTTGCATGGGAGCGACTGGCATTTTCGGCCGAATCTTTGTCCATTTTTGCCGATAAAAAATTGCTTGATTTAAGAATGCCTTCCGCTTCGCCTGGTACAGACGGTTCAAAAGCCTTAATCACCTATTGCGAACGTTTGCCGGAGGACACCT
>Ga0209683_10000587_pt1 | contig 14148 bp, 12 predicted proteins | sample DOMMetBare2Fresh_FD_187474 | JGI IMG/M metagenome (GOLD analysis project Ga0209683, IMG submission 187474) | Wetland sediment microbial communities from St. Louis River estuary, USA, under dissolved organic matter induced mercury methylation -... | ecosystem: Environmental > Aquatic >... | reverse complement strand
ACGCTGCAAACGGTCGGCAAGTGGCGGCAACGATTCATCGAACAGCGGCTCGACGGGCTGGTCGATGCGCCGCGGCCGGGACAGCCGCGCAAGATCAGCGACGCGAAGGTCGAAGAGGTGCTGGCGATGACGCTTGAGCGCCGGCCGAAAGAAGCCACGCACTGGAGCACGCGGTTGATGGCCAAGGCCAGCGGCTTGAACCAAACGGCGGTGCTGCGAATTTGGCAGGCCTTCGGGCTGCAACCGCACCGTGCCGAGACCTTCAAGCTGTCCACCGACCCGCTGTTCATCGACAAGGTGCGCGACATCGTGGGACTGTACCTGTCGCCGCCCACGCATGCCGTGGTGCTGTGTGTGGATGAGAAGTCGCAAATTCAGGCCCTGGATCGCACCCAGCCGCTGCTGCCGCTGTCCTTCGGTGTGGCCGAACGGCGCAGCCATGATTACGTGCGCTATGGCACCACGACGTTGTTTGCGGCGCTGGATCTGGCCACCGGCAAGGTCATCGGCGATCTGCATCGGCGTCATCGCAGCAGCGAGTTCCTGAAGTTCCTGCGCACCATCGAGCAGAGCGTGCCGCCGAAGCTCGACATTCACTTGGTCATGGACAACTACGGCACCCATAAGTCCCCGACCGTGAAGGCCTGGTTCGCCCGCCACCCGCGCTACCACCTGCACTTCACGCCCACCTCCGGTTCGTGGCTCAACCTCGTCGAGCGCTGGTTCGCGATCTTGAGCCAACGCCAGATCAAGCGCGGTTCGCATCGCTCCACCCTCGAACTCGAGAAAGCGATCCGCAACTTCCTCGACGTCTTCCTCGACGTTCACAATCAAGACCCCAAGCCCTTTGTGTGGCACAAGACGGCCGACGAGATCATCGAGTCCGTCGGTCGCTTTTGTACGCGAATTAATGCATCAGTACACTAGTTCGATCCGCCCGCTTTGAACTTGGCGGCGGAAGGTCGCCGCGCGCTTTGCGCGGGGGGCCGGGTATGTTTTTCAGCGCGACTCCCATATCCGGCTCGTCGCAGTGCTCCGCGGCACGAGTCTGGCTCAGTGCAGTTTCACCGCCCCCTGCGTGTCCGCCTCCGCGGCAGGCGCATGCAGAAGTGCCTCCGCGATCGACGGGCCGCCACTCTGGATCTCGCCGATGTCCATCGCCGCGACATCGCCCAGATGCACAGGCTTCAGCGGCGGACGCACCTGTTGCGTCGGCACCAGGCGCGGGGATACGCCGTGCTCCTGCGCGACGATCGCGGCGACCGTTTGCGCGCACATACGACCTTGGCAGGCGCCCATGCCGGCACGCACGTAATCCTTGACCTGATTGGGACCGGCGGCGCCCAGATGCACAGCAGCGCGGATTTGACTCAACGTTACCTCCTCGCAACGACATACCTGCGTCGCGTCGTCTTCGGGCACCCGGACCCAGCTGGGTGGGGCGTAGAGTGCTTCGAGGAAGGCTCTCAGCTTGTGTTCGCGCCGACGCGCCGCGAGCAGCGGCGCGGCCTCAGCGTCGCGTTGTTCGGCGCTGACTCGTCCCAGCCGCGCCGCCAGTGCGAGCACCGCCAGCGTTCCACCGCGTACGGCGTCCTTCGCGCCTGCGATGCCGGCGCCGTCGCCCGCGATCAGGATCGCCGGGTTGCTGCTGACGCCCCAAGCGTCCACGCTCGGGCGCCAGTATTGTTGCGTCTCATCCCATTCGTGCTCCAGGCGTAGCGACTTGCTGGCCTGGATGTTCGGGATCAGGCCTGCGTGCAGCAGCACGGTGGCGGCATCTTCCATGCAGCTTCTCCCGCCAGTTTCGTAATGGACGCGCAAGCTCGGTACCCGGCCTTCGATGCAAGTCACACGTGCGCTGTGAACGATGCGCGGGACACGGAACTGCAGCGCTGCCATCCATTTGGCGCCAGTAACGAGATCGCCGATAGACCGCCAAGCAGAAAGTGCGGCGGCGGCGCAGCGAACGTAGTCCGCCGCTGACGTGAAGCTGAGGATCGCCGCCACGTCCGCGCCTGCTGCGCGCAACTGCCAGGCTGCGTACCACAACAGTGGTCCACCGCCGGCCAGAACGATGCGCCCCTGTGGCACTTGCCCGCTCGTCTTCAGTAGCGTCTGGGCAGCGCCCGCGGTCATCACGCCGGGTAGGGTCCAACCCCGCACGGGGAAGGCGCGTTCGTATGCGCCGGGGGCAATCAAGACGGCCTGGGCGCGTACCACGTAGGCGCCGCGGTCCGGCGCAACGATGCTCGCACTGCCATCGTAGGCGATCTCGAATACGGTCGATTGCGGACGCCAGTCGGCGCCGCTCTCGACAAAGGCCTGCGCCAGCGCCCGGCCATCAAAATAGGTCGGCCCAAGCACACGAGCTCGCTGCGGCCGCTGCGAGTTGCTCAGCACGCTGCGGTAGATCTGGCCACCGGGCTCGGTGTTCTCGTCGACGACGAGCACCCGCAGACCATGGCGCCGCGCCGAGAGCGTTGCCGCCATTCCAGCTGGTCCAGCGCCGACGACAAGCAGATCAGTCTCTTCCATTAGTCCACCTCGGTACGACCGAGCTGGCGCGCGATGACCATTCCTTCGCGCACCGGTACCAGGCACCCTTGGCGGTTGGGCACACCGTCGACTTCTGCCAGGCACTCGAAGCACACGCCCATAAGGCAGTAGGGAGCGCGTGTGCCGCCATCGACGCTGCTGATTCGGTAGTCGGCGCCGAACACTCGCAGCAGGACGGCGGCCACGCTTTCGTCTACATGCGCCGGGACCGGTTGGCCCTCGACCACTACGGTGATCGCGGCAGATTCGGGTTCAGTGCAGTATCGCAACATGGTCGGAATGAAAGCGGGTGGATGTGAAGGCCGCGAGGTCATCGGGTAGCTGTCCAGCGGCAATAGCGGTTGCCAGCCGGCGTGCATGCACTGCTGCAAGCGTGATGCCGCTGTGTGCTGTGACGACGAAGGCGCCCGGATGGTCCGGCACCTCTTCGTAGATGGGGTAGCCGTCGGGCGTGAGTACGCGCAGCGCGCCCCAACTGCGCACTACACGCAGCCGCTTCAGGAAGGGGAAAGCGGTGGTGCCTAGACGCGCCACGTTGCACAGGCCGGTGCGGTCGACGCGGTCGTCCTCGCCCACGTTTTCGCTGGTGGCACCGATCAGGATCGAGCCCTCAGGAGTCTGTCGGACATAGTTCGAGGTGACGGAAAAGCGCGGTGCGATGCGCTCGGTCACCAGAATCTGGCCACGGTCCGGGCGTACTGGAACGTTCATGCCCAGCATTGCCGCAAGTGGCTTGCTTCCAAGGCCGGCCGCAATCACCAGCTGCTCGCAGCCCAGCCGCTCGCCGCTGACACTAAGCTCAAAACCGCCTCCGCTTGCAGGTTCGATTGCATTGACCGTGCAGTCAACGCAACGCATGGCGCCGACCGTTGGCAATGCTCCATGCAGTGCGTGCAGCAGGGAGAGCGGATTGACCTCGCCGTCGTCCTCGCTCCATGAGCCGCCAGCCACAGTCGGACCCACGCCCGGCATCAGTCGATCTATGTCGTCCCTGCTCAGCATTTCAGCGCGATAACCCTCTGCGCCGGCCTCGGCGCGCAGGCGGGCGATTAGCTGCTTGTGCCCCGCGAACTCGCGCTCACCGAGCGTCAGCCACACGCCCCCCGTGCGACGAAAGCTGCAGTCCACGCCGGAACGCTCACGCAACTCGGCAGCAAAGTCTGCATACTGGTCAGCCGAGGCCAACGACCAGCGCGCATACGGTCGCATGCCCAGACCCTTGCCGTGCACCCACACCAGTCCGAAGTTGCCACGTGAGGCGCGCTTGGCAGTATCAGGGCCGTCGAGCACCAGCGTCTTTCGTCCATGAGTGGCAAGTCCATAGGCCACGGCCGCACCGATGACACCGGCGCCGCAGACAATCACGTCGGCGTGCTTCATGCCACTTTCCGTTCAAGCGCGGTCACCACGGCATGGCAGGCCACGGTGTGACCGGGCGCGACAGTTTGCATGGGCGGCGTGGTGCTGCACACGGTCATCGCCTGCGGACAGCGCGGCGCGAAGCGGCACCCTGGCGGCGGATTGACCGGTTTGGCGAGTTCGCCTTTGATCTCGATCGGCGGGCGCTTGTAGGACGGGTCCGGCACCGGCACGGCAGCCACCAGCGCGCGCGTATACGGATGGCGCGGCGAGGCGAGCGCACCAAATCTTTCGAGGTGGCAACTTCGAGCAACTGCCCGAGGTACATCACCATCACGCGGTCGCATAGATGGGTGAGGATTGATAAGTCGTGCGAGACGTAAAGGCAGGAAAAGCCCAGGCGCCTGGACGAATCGCGCAGCAAATCCATCACACCCGCGCGGATCGACACGTCAAGCATGGACACCGGTTCGTCCGCGATTACCAGCCGCGGCTCGGCCACGAGGGCCGAGGCTATGCCCACGCGCTGACGCTCGCCGCCGCTCATTTGATGCGGGTAGCGCTGCGCGTAGCGTTCGGGCGGCAGGCCCACAAAGGCGAGCATGCGCGGCACGCGCCGTGCGATCTCAGGTTCGTCCCACAGCCTGAGCGCGCGTGGCGCCTCGGCCACCAGGTCGAATGCTCGCAGGCGCGGATTGAGGGAGTCGAATGGGTCCTGGAAGATCAGTTGCACCTGAGTGCGATAGCGTGCAAGGGCGGCGCTGCTCAAATGTGTGACGTCCTCGCCGTCGAATAGAACGCGGCCGCTCGTGGCGTCCGTGAGCTTGGCGAGGATATTGCAGGTAGTTGACTTGCCGCAGCCGGATTCGCCGACGATGCCGAGGATCTCGCCCTCGGCGATGGAAAAGCTCAGGTCTTCGACCGGCTTGATCCAGTTTGGAGGCAAGCGCCGCAGCGCCGCGCCCAGGCTGCGCCCGATGCGGTAGTGCTTGGTGACGTGCTCGACGCTCAGCAGTGCCATGTCACCTTTTCCGCGGCGGCGGCGCGTATGTGTTCGATGTCCGCTGTGCGCGTGCAGGCCGAAACGCGACCGGTTGCGACGTCCACCGCGGGTGGGCGGGTTGCATGGCAAACGTCGAGCACGAAGGGGCAGCGCCCGGCAAAGCCGCAACCTGCCGGCGGGTTCGAAAGATCCGGCGGGGAGCCAGGAATCGAAATCAGCTCGCGCCCCAGTTCAAGGATGCTGGGAAAGGCGTTCTTCAGTCCCAACGTATAGGGATGCCAGGGCTGCTCGAACAGCGGCAGCGTGGGAGCACACTCCACCAGCCGCCCGGCATACATCACACCCACCCGATCGGCGGTCTCCGCAATCACGCCGATGTCGTGCGTGATAAGCAGGATCGAAGACTGCACCCGCTCGCGAATCGCCCGGATGCGCCGGAGGAGCCGTTCTTGCACCAACACATCGAGGCCGGTGGTGGGCTCGTCCATCACCAGGAGTGCTGGTTCAAACACAAGCGCCATCGCGATCATCGCGCGCTGGCGCATGCCGCCCGAGAACTCGTGCGGAAAGCGGTCCATCAACTCGGGTTGCAGGCCGACGATGTCGAAGAGCTCGGCCACACGCTCGTGCGCCTTGCCACGCGACGTGCTCGAATGGGCACGAATCGCCTCGACGATCTGTGCGCCCACACGCTGCACCGGGTTGAGTGAGTTCTGCGCACTCTGCGGCACCAGCGCGATTTCTCGCATCAGGATCTCGCGGCGGAAGCGCCGCTGCGGCAGCTCCAGCAGGTTGTGCCCCTTGAAGCGCAGCACATCTGCCTCGACCCGGGTCTGTGCCGGCACCAGTCTCAGCAAGGCCTTGACAAGGGTGGTCTTGCCGCAGCCGGACTCGCCGACCAGGCCAAAGACCTCGTGCTCGGAAATCGAAAGGTCCAGACCATCGACGGCGCGTACGTCACCGTGGACGCTTCGATAAGTGACGCACAGATTGCGGGCTTCGAGAAGCATGCTAGCGGTCCGCCAGTCGAGGGTTGGCGACAACTTCGTAGGCGCGACTGACGAACACAAAGGCACTCACGAGAAGCACGATCGCGAGCGACGGCGCGGCAAACCACCACCAGGCCCGGCGCGTGTAGCCCGAAACCCAAAGGTCCTGCAAGATGCCGCCCCACGTCAGCGCGTTGGGGTCGCCGAATCCGAGGAAACTTGCCGAGGCCTCGGTGACAATGGCCCAGGCGATGTTGAACGAGGTATAGAGCAACAGCAGCGGCAGGATGTTGGGGCCGATGTGGCGGTAGATGATGCGCAGGTCGCTCGCGCCGCGGGCCCGCGCGAATGCCACGAACTGGCGCTGCTTGAGCGCGATGGTCTGGGCGCGGATCACGCGTGCCGACGTTCGCCACACGATCACCACGATCGCCAGCATCACGAAGCCGATCGAACGCCCAAACAGGGCGATCAGCACAATGATGAAGGGCAGGAACGGCATGCCGTAGACGATATCGGTGAGACGCATCAGCACGTTGTCGACGCGCCCGCCGTAGTAGCCCGCAATCAGCCCGATGTTGGCGCCGATGAAAATGGAGATCAGCCCGCTGACGAGCCCGATGATCATCGTCGTGCGCGTGGCTGCAATCATCTGCGACAGCAGATCGCGCGCGAGGTTCGTCGTCCCCAGTGGGAACTCGGCGCCGGGCTGCTGCAGCACCGCCATGCGGCCGTCGGTCATCCGCAACGATGCGTACGGGTCGTGCGGCATCAACCAGGGGCCGAACACTGCTACGAAAGCCGCGAACACGATCACCACCATGCCGAAGCTTCCCAAGCGATCGGCGCGAATGATCCGCCAGTTGTGGGCCAGTTCGCGACGCAGCGCGGCCGCCCAACGCCGCATGCCGCCAGTGGGCATCGGAGCGGCAACGCTGTCGAGCGGTTCGGGGTTCACCGTGGGGCGCCGAGCCGGAGGCCGGCCACTGCCAAGCGCCGTACATGCGCCTCGTCGATCTGCACGCCCAGTCCGGCGCGTCGTGGCAGGTGCACCACGCCGTCGCGCACGAACGAGGAGAAGTCGGTCGGGTCCTGTGCCAGACGCAGCGTCGACATGAAGGCGTGGCCGGCGTCGACCAGGTTGGTTACGGTCGCGGCGTGCTGGAGCGAGGCGGCCTGCGTGATGCCGAACTCCAGCATCGAGTTCATGTAACAGCGGATGCCGAACGCTTGCGCTACACCAGCGATGCGCTGCGCACGCAGCGGACCGCCGTTCTTGCTGCTCTTGATGCTGAAAACGCGAGCGGCGCCGAGACATGCGATCCGCGCGGCCTCGGCGATCCCGGTGAGTGACTCGTCGGCCGAAATCGGCAGTGTGCTGGCCTCGGCAAGCAGGGCCATGCCCTCAAGGTCGTCCTTCGCCAAAGGCTGCTCGACGAACGCGAGCCGCGAGCCGCTGACTCCGGCCAGAAACTGTCGAGCCTCGTCGCGACTCCAGCCCTGGTTGGCATCAGCGATCAGCGAGACACGATCCCCGTAGCGCATCCTGAGTTTGGCCACCCGCTGAACATCTTCGCGCACCGGTGCCGAACCCATCTTGAGCATGAAGCTCGAAAAGCCCATTGCGGCCCGCTCGTCGATGATCGGGAAATCGTCCTCTGCCGTGCCACTGCCAAGGGGCCACAGCACCGGCAGCGACTCACGCAGCGCGCCGCCAAGGAGCGTCGCGACCGCGACACCCAACCGCTTGCCGAGGATGTCGAGCAGAGCCATGCTCACCGCGCCCTTGGCGCAGAGATGGTCCGACAGCAACGTGTCCAGCAGCGCATCGATGCGGCCAGGCTCAGGACACGCGGCTCCAAACACCGCGGGCAGCAGAGCCTCCTGCAACGCGTTCGCAGCCTGCCTCGGCGACTCGACGGTGAAGGGCTGCATCGGATTTGCCTCGCCCCAACCTTCGATCCCATCGGCGTCGCTCAGCTTCAACATCAGGGCGCGCGTAGTGGCAAGCGTGCCATACGCCTTGGACAGCTTGTAAGGAGTAGCGAACGCTGCCTCGACTTCGAACAGTTCCGCCGCAACCACCGGCGCCATCGTCACGACGCGGGTGCTCCCGTCCATCACGCACTCCCCAGCCGGATGCGCGGATCCAGCAGGCTGTACGAAAGATCGGTGAGAAAGTTCAGACCGATCACGATCGCCGCCATGAGGAAGAAGGCGGCCTGCGCGACCGGGTAATCGTGCTGCAGGGCGGCTTCAACCATGGCCTTGCCCATGCCCGGCCAGGAAAACACGGTCTCGATCACGACTTGGCCGCCAATGGCAAAGCCCAGGATCAGCGAAGACACCGTGACCACTGCCAGCAGGGCATTGCGCGCCGCATGCCGGAACAGCACGCGCGCCGGGCTCAGGCCCTTGGCGCGAGCGAACTCGACATAGTCCGATCCCAGCACTTCGAGCATCGAATCGCGCATGACCAGCATGGGCGTGACCAGATAAAGTGCCGTGATGGTGAGCGTGGGCAGGACCAGGTGGTGCAGGAAGTCCGCCGAGGTGAGGAGGGCCCACGTGCTGCCGGGATCAGCACCGGGCGTGAACATGCCACCGGACGGGAAGAGTTCCATCCCATAGCTGAAGGTGATGAGCAGCAGGATGCCGATCACGAAGGGCGGAGCCGCCTGAAATACCAGGCCCACGACGGTTGCGCCGATATCGAGCGCGCCGCCTCGACGGGCAGCCATCATGATGCCGAGCACGATGCCTATTGCGATCGCCAGAATGAGCCCCGTACTCATCAGCAGCAACGTATTGACCAGCCAATGGCCAAGAAGACTCGCCACCGGCTGGCCGCTTGTGAAAGACCGGCCCCACTCGAGGGTGGCCAGATTCTTCAGGTAAATGAGGAACTGCTGCCACAGTGGCAGGTCCAGCCCGAAGGCCTGCTTGAGCCGGGCCTGTGCGGCCTCGTCGAGCGCCGGGCTGAGGATCTGCGCCGTCGGATCACCCGGCATCAACCGGAACAGGATGAACAGAATGACTGCCACGCCTAAGAGCGTGAGCAATGCTGCGCAGAAGCGACGGACGACGTAGGCCGTCATTAAGGAGTTCCCCGGTTCATGAGCGGCAGCATGCGGGCGCCGCGCGCCCGCATGGCGTTCAGTCGCGCTAAGTACGTGGGTAGAGCAGCCTGTCTTGCGCGTTCCAGCGGTAGCCGGCCTTTGCAAGCAGGTCGCGGGCCTTCTTTACGTCCTCGGCCGGGACCTTGACGGCGGGGTTGTGCCAGAAGGCATTGGCGGGCGAGATGATCGACGCACCAGGGTCGGAATAGCTCAGCAGCACCAGCTCCGAAATCATCTTGCGCGGCATCACGTGGTTGAGCGCCTGGCGGAAGGCTGGATCGTCAAAGGGTTTGATCGCGTTGTTGTACGACAGGTGATAGAGCCCGTGACTCGGATACCCTCTCGCGACCACGTTCTTCACGGTCTTGAGACGATCGACCAAGGCTGGCGAGAGAATGTAGCGCGAACGGTCGCATTCGCCTCTCTCGATCGCGGCAGCGATAGCGTCATGGCTGCCGTAAACGATGCGGATGATGCCGGCGCACTTCGGCGGGTTGAAGTGCTCGCGGAAAGCGCTGACCTTCAGCTCGGAGCCACGCCGCCAATGATCGAACTTGAAAGGTCCGCTGCCAATCGGCTTGTCGTTCGGGAACTTGAGTGGGTCATCGATGCCCGCTTTGTCCGGGATTTCTGCCCAGATGTGTTTCGGAATCAGGAACATCGCCGCCAGCACATTGGAGATAAAGGGTGCAGAGGGATTCTCGAGTCGGATGCGCACCGTGTTGGCACCGGGCAGCTCCACGGCGACGACGTTGTTGAGCGCGGCGAGGAAGAACGGTGCCTTCCACTTCTTTTGATATTCGAAAGTGAACTTGACGTCCTCGACCGTGACCGGCTTGCCGTCATGCCAGCGCATGCCGGAGCGGACGGTAATGTCGATCGTCTTGCTATCGACCACCTTCATCCCCGTGGCCGCCCAAGGCACGGGCTTGCCGTCCGGACCGATGCGGAACAGCCGATCGTAGATGATGGACAGTTCCTTGAACTCGAGCTCGTCATTGACGGCGAGCGGATTCAGATGCTTCACGTCCACGTTCATACCGGAGCGCGAGTAACCGTCGCCCGTTACTTCCATGTTGATGTCGGACCAGAAGCTGCCGATGCCTTCGCCCAGCAGCGGAATCAGGCCCTTGAGTTTGTCCGAGCGGTGCGCCATTGTGATCTGCGGATAGGCCAACACCGTGCCGGGCTGGTCAGCAAATATGATCTCCTGCGCCTCGAAAACCGGTCTCTTGCGGTCCTCCAGATCCATGAAGCGGCTTTGCACTGTCGCCACGGCGTCCAGACGGGCGCTCTTGTAGCCCATCCAGTTGAAGCCGCCACGCTTGTGCTCGCCAGAGTGGTGGACGGCGTAGACAAAGAAGTTGGGGTCGATGCGGATCGCCGAACCAGCGAGCGCGACCAGAAACATCTCGTAGTCATGCTGCATGATGACTTTCTGGATGCCCTGGTTGTAATCGATCGGGTTGGCCTCGACTTCCCAGCCCAGCGACTTGCAGGCCTGTGCGACGAGCCGCGCGATCTCGGGTCGAGCCGGGTCGAACTGCGCTGTGCTGGTGATGATGGAGCGTTTCTCCACCGGTGCACCGGTCTGCTGCGCGTACGCGATGCGACTGGCGGCGGCGTTGGCGCTGAGCGTTGCCGCGCCTATGACGAATTCACGACGATCCATTTCCCCTCCGATGATTCAAACTTTGTCTTGTTTACGCGGCCAGTATCGGGCCTCGCGGTTGAAGTTTCCAACCATGAAATGCACAAGTTCGACTGGCCATAACCGGCGGTTATAGTCTGCAGGCGGGGGCATATGAAATTCAGGCTGATAGAAGCCTTCAAGGCCATGGTCGAGTGCGGCACCGTGTCTGCGGCGGCACGTTCGCTGCGGATTTCGCAGCCGGCAATGAGCAAGTTGCTTGTTCAGCTGCAGGACGAGCTGAAGCTGCTGCTGTTCGAACGCCAGGGCGGGCGCCTGATACCGACCGCGGAAGCGATGTCTCTGATGGGATCTTTGGATCGCGCCTGGCGTGGAGTCGTCGAATTGAAGGAGGCCGCAAAGGATGTGCGCGACATGCGACGTGGCCGACTGACGGTGGTCTCCTTCCCGAGCTTTGCGCAGACTCTGCTGCCGACCTTTATCGCTCAGTTTTCGCGAAAGGCGAACAAGGCCACGATTGCGCTGCACTCGCAGTCCTCTCTGCGCGTGATTGACTGGACCGCAGACGGGCAAGCCGATATTGGCATCGCAGCGATCCTGGCGCCGCGGCCGGGCGTGCGTGTGGAGCGGCTGGGCAAGATCGGGGCGGTGTGCGCCCTGCCAGTCGGCCATAGGCTTGCCCAGCGCAAACTGGTGCGCGCAGAAGACCTGCGCGGCGAAGCTTTCATTTCGCTGGCGGACGTGGACCGCTCGCGCTCGCGCGTCGAGGCCGCCTTTGAGCCGCAGGCAATCGAGCGCGACATTCGCCTGACCACACCGCAGTCCGCGTTGGCGCTGGCGCTGGTGGCTAATGGCGCAGGCGTAACGGTGATCGACAAGGCCGCCGCCTCACTTGCAGATCTGGCCCGGGTGGTGATTCGTCCGTTCGTGCCGGCGGTGAGCTTCGATCTCTACATGTATCACCCTGCCAATCACGCCCCCTCACAGTTGCAGGAAGAGTTTGTTCATGACTTTCGGGAGTGGTTCAAGGGGTGGACATCTCGGCAAGCATGAATCGCAGCGGTGGGTGTTTCCTAGGTGGGCAATGTTCGCCGGATGGTTTCTTCAGCAATTTCAGTCGGACGACCGCCTGCGGCCAAGAGTTGTCGAATGAAAGCGCGGCTCGTGGCGGTCTCCAATGGCAAAGTCTGCCAAGCCAACCGCAAACGCCGCTGTGCTGAGTCTTTGTTTTTGGTGAGCGGTGAAAATGGAAACGACCGTCACCGGTGCGGTGAGCGTACGGCCAAGGAACCTGTCAGAGTTCACCGCGCCGGGGAGCAGCGCGGTGCGAGCTCGCCAGGCAGGGCAGGCTTCGCTGACGCGCTTGCAAAGCCAGCCGCGCGATCGTGCCCGGTTCGATTGCGATGGCGTATTTCATTGACATTGCCTGTTTCAGTTCCCTCTGTTCCAGCAGGTTGTCCGTGGGTCCCGGTCCAAGGACTTCCTTCGGGTGCGGCATGTTGATTTGGCCTCTGCGCTGCGGCTGCGTGGACACAGGCGGACGGCCGGTGACAATGCGCGGTCCCCGCCCTGCGTTCTGCAGCCGCCGGATGACCTCCGTGCTGTCTATGCCAGCGTTACACACGCCAATACATACCGTGCCCGGATGAGGGGTGATATGCGTCGAAAGTATTGGCGGACGAACTCGCGGATCTGCAAGAGAGCCCGCGCGCAACGCCAGTACTGGCGCGAGACTTGGGACTTGTCGGTGGTCGGTTCAGTAGTGTGACACGGCGCGCGCTTCGTGCCGACACGGCGTCCTGCGGCTGGATTGCGCAGACACCGCGGGTTGGCTCCAAAATCGCGGCGCCATAAGTTACCGTACGCCGCCGGCGAGGGTGTGGCTCGTGCAGCGGATCCGCGGCATTGGAAGAAGGTGTAGCGAGAGGGCGAGATGGCAAAAACCGTTGAATTCTTCTTCGACTTCGGTAGCCCGACCACGTACCTCGCGTACACGCAATTGCTGAAGTTCGCGGCTGACTGCAGCGCCGAGATCGTGTGGCGGCCGATGCTGCTGGGGGGTGTGTTCAAGGCCACCGGCAACGCGAGCCCGGTCACGGTGCCGGCCAAGGGTCGGTGGATGTTCGAGGACATGGCGCGCTGGGCGCGGCGCTATGGCGTGCCGTTCGTCATGAACCCACATTTCCCGATCAACACGCTGGTGCTGATGCGCGGCGCCACCGGCCTGCAGATGCGACAGCCCGACGCGTTCGCGCGCTACTGCGATGTGGTGTTCCGCGCGATGTGGCAGCTTCAACGCAACCTGGGCGATGCCGTGGTGCTTGCCTCGACGCTGGCCGATGCGGGCGTGAATGCGGACGCGTTTGCCACGCTCGTGGCCGACGCTGAGGTCAAGGCGCGCCTGGCCGCGACAACAGATGAAGCCGTCGCGCGTGGTGTGTTCGGTGCGCCGACGTTCTTCGTCGGGGACCAGATGTTCTTCGGCCAGGACCGGTTGGAGTTTGTGCGCGAGGCATCGCGCGCTTAAGCGCTGGCAGGGGACATTGATCGTCCCCGTCCGACGCCTCACTCCGGCGTGATTCCCGACGCCTTGACCGGCGCGTCCCAGCGCTTGAAGTGCGTGGCTTGCGTGGCGGCAAGTTCGTCGGCGTTACCGTACGCGGGGACCAGGCCGAGCGCGTAGATTCGATCCTGCATGTCGGGCGCGCGCAGGATGTCGCGCACCGCGTTCGATAGCCGTGTGGCCATGTCAGGCGGCAAACCAGGTGGTCCGTACAGGCCGAAGAACGCATCAGCGACCATGTTGATGCCGGCTTCCCTCAGCGTCGGCACATCGGGCAACGCACGCGAGCGCGCTTCACCGGAGACCGCGAGAATACGCAGCTTGCCGGCGCGATGATGTTCGATTGTTTCGACGGGCGTGTCGATCATCAAAGGCACCTGGCCGCCGAGCAGATCCTGCACCGCCGGCGCGCCGCCCTTGTAGGCGACGTGTGTGATCGCCACGCCCGCGGTCTGGGCGAGCAGCAGACCTGCGAAGTGCGGAACGGTTCCCGCCCCCGGCGTTGCATAGTTCGCCTTCGCTGGATTTGCCTTCATCCACGCCAGCACTGCCTTGAGGTCGCCGGCCGGTGCACCCGGACCGGCGGTGACGGCGAAATCGAACGTGACCACGCGTGCAATCGGCGCGAAATCCTTCACCGGGTCGTAACCGAGGTTCTTGAACAGATAGGGCGCGATCACCAGCGCGCCGCTGGGCGAAAGGATCAAGGTCTGGCCATCGGGCGCAGCGCGCCTGATTTCGCCGAGCGCAACGCGGCCCGCGGCGCCGGGCTTGTTCTCGACGATCACCGTCTGGTTAAGCGATGACTTCAGCTTGTCCGCCAGTGCGCGTGCAACTACGTCCGCCGAGCCGCCCGGCGGAAAGCCGACCAGGATGCGGATCGGCGGCTTGTCCTGAGCGAACGAAGT
>Ga0209683_10000583_pt1 | contig 14169 bp, 12 predicted proteins | sample DOMMetBare2Fresh_FD_187474 | JGI IMG/M metagenome (GOLD analysis project Ga0209683, IMG submission 187474) | Wetland sediment microbial communities from St. Louis River estuary, USA, under dissolved organic matter induced mercury methylation -... | ecosystem: Environmental > Aquatic >... | reverse complement strand
CGGGCGGGCGGCGGCGGGATGGACTTCTGAGGCCATTCCGGAAAGCCGCCCGGCCAACTTGAGAACCGAAGTCGGCAACAGCCGACTTCGGGCGGGCGGCGGCGGGATGGACTTCTAACTCCGTCCTGAAAGTCCTAGCTCAAGTATGCGAGAGGCCGCCTGCGGGCGGCCTCTTTGCATTTGCACCTGGCCTCGGAGCGCTACGCCTTGATATCGAGCAGCGACTTTGCCATCTGGTCGTAGGCCGTCACCACCCGCGCGTTGGCCGCAAACGTATAGCGCGCGACCAGCTGCTGGATGGCCTCTTCCGTGAGATCAACATTCGGATAGGCCACCATTCCCTCAGCATTGGCGTAGAGCGCGCCCGGATCATAGGTCGGCACCGAAGCCGGCGAGACGTCGCTGACGACCGCCTGAGTGCCGCCGCCCGAGACGTCGACCTGATCGACGCGCTGGGGCGTATAGGGACGCGGCGCGCCATCGTTGCCCTGGCCGTCCGGCAGCGCCCCCGCCGACCGCACATTGGCGACGTTGCGCGCAGAAACCTCCAGGCGGGTGGTGGCCGCCTGCATCCCGGATATGGCAATCGACAGAACGCTACTCATGAACAGGGTCCGCTTCCTCGGCCGCCAACCCTAGCCCGCAGCGATAAACGCAATGTCGCCCGGATGCCGCACATTGCCGGCAGCCGATTCATGATCGATTAGGGATTGTCATCGATTAGGGATGTCATCGATCAGGAATGTGGGGGCGCCAAAAATGCTAACGACCACGAAGCAAAAGGCGCGCGTACATCCGGCGTCACCCATTGATCGTGGTCGTCACGGCAATGGAACCTTGCGGCTCAACATCGCCTTAGGTGCCTATATGGGGAGCCCCCGGCGTTCCGCAAGGGGCCAAGCCGTCGCCGGCGAGGCGGGGAATTTCGGTAGGGCCCAACCAGCGTCATCCCAGGCTGGCTGCGCGCCAAACGGCCCCTACTTTTCAAGCATGAGAAATGTTATGGTTTTTAGCTGAGGCGCCTATGAACATTCAGCTACCCGTCCACATGGACAAGGCCGCGTTCCTGGCGTGGGCGCAAGGCCTTGAAGGCCGCTATGAGCTTGCCAGCGGCCGCGTCATCATGATGGTCGGCACCTCGCGAGCGCATGCGCTCATCGTGCGTAACTTGCTCGTGCTGTTCCAGGGCCAGCTCGATCCGCAGCAATGGACCGTGCTTGCGGATTTCGGGATTGACGCCGGCCCGGAGACACTGCGGTACCCGGATGTCATGGTGGAGCGCGCGGGTGGCGGCGCCCGCGACTACACCGCGACTGCGCCTGCAGTTGTTGCCGAGGTTCTCTCGCCGTCGACCGCCAAGGTTGATCTGGGTGACAAGCCCGCTGAATATCTGCGACTGCCGAGCCTCATGGCTTACCTCGTATTCGAGCAGAGCCAATACAAAGCTCACATCTGGACACGCGAGGCGGACGTGTTCCCGCCGGCACCAACGGTGATTCAAGGACGCGACAAGATCTTGCGAATTGAAGGGTTTAATCTGATCCTGCCGCTTGGCGCGGTCTATGCCGGGGTCGAATTCGACTGAATGGACTTCGGCGATTGAAGGGCCGCCGATTGCCCGGCGGCCCTCCGTCTTGCATCGCGCTTACGCTCGCGCGTCCGCCTTCAGGCGCACGAGCTTGGTATCGCCCGACGCGGAGTCCCCGTCTCTTTCGGAATGGACCGATTGTCGCTATCTTATGAGCAGACGAGGCGCCCCATGAACATTCAACTGCCCGCGCACATGGACAAGCCGAGCTTCCTCGCCTGGCTCGAAGGCCGCGAGGGACGCTATGAGCTGGTGGGAGGACGCGTCCTGATGATGACCGGCGGCACCATGGCTCATGGTCTCATCGCGGGCAATGTATTCCAGATGCTGCGTGACCGCCTCGACCGAAAGACATGGGCGGTGTTGACCGAATTCGGCGTGGACGTCGGGCCAGGCTCGATCAGGTATCCCGACGTGGTGGTGGTTGACCGCCGCGGCACCAGGGCCAAAGACCTGACGACGGCAGCGCCAGCTTTCGTTGTCGAAGTGTTGTCTCCCTCAACGTCGGCCATTGATCTTCGCGACAAGGCCGCCCAATATCTGCGGCTCGCCAGCGTCGCAGCCTATCTCAGTCTCTCACAGGACGAGGTCAAAGCTTGGGTCTATGTCAAGGGCTCGGCAGGCTCTCTAGGCCCTGACGTTGTCGCCGGCGAAGGATGCAGCATCAACGTTCCCACACTTGGTATCGACCTTCCGCTGTCGGGGATCTACGCCGACATCGAATTTGATTGAATTGTTCGCGCATCGAAGGGCCGCCAGTCGCCTGGCGGCCCCTCTTCTTGCGTCGTCCGCTCACGCCGGCGCGTCCGCCTTCAGGCGCACGAGCTTGTTGAGCAGCGCGTCGAGGCCCGCGCCCTCACCGGCATGCAGGTCGATGCGGCCGACCTTCTCGACCAGCCGCTCCAGCGACTCGAGCTCCTTGAGCCGAAGCAGCAGAGGGTTCTCCTCCATCAGCTTCGCGGTGTTGAGGAGCGAACGCGTTGCCGCGGTCTCCTCCTGGCGGCGGATCAGGTTGGCCTTCGCGACGCGCTCGGCCTCCACCACCTTGTTCACCAGCTCGCGGATCTCGCCCGGCAGGATCACGTCCTTGACGCCGAGCTCGTTGACCTCGATGCCGGTCTCGACGATGCGCTCACGCACGAAGGCGCGCAGCTCCGCGTCGAGCGCGTTCTTGGCCGAGAGCACCTCATCGAGCGTGCGCGACGCCACCGCCTCGCGGATCGCGAACTGCACCAGCCGGTACAGCCACGCATCCACGTCCGGCACCGCGCTCACCACGCGCTCCGGATCGACGATGCGGCGGAACGCCGTCAGCGTCACACGCAGCGCGATGCGGTCCTTGGTCAGCATCTCCTGCGCGGTGATCTCCACCGCCTGCGGACGCAGGTCGAGTCGCTTGACCTCGATCTTGCGGCCCGCCGTCCAGAAGGCATGCCGACCGGGCGCGAGCCGCTCCACCAGCCGGCCCTCGACATAGAGCAGGCCCGCCTCGTGGTTCTCGACCACGTGCTCGACCACGAGCGTGTTGCGCTCGCGCGCGACCATCGCGAGATGGCGCGGCGAGACCCTCGGGTCGCTCGCCACGTCGATGCGCTCGGCCTCGACGCGGGTCGCGACCTTCCAGAACACGCGCGTCTGCCACGGCGCCATCAGGTGCGTCGGCCGGCCGTCGAGGCTGACGATGGCGACCTCATCCGCCTTGGTCTCGACCGCCTCGAACAGCGCCGCCGCCAGATCCGGCCGCGCGCTCTTGAGCACGGCGTAGCGATCGGCCGCGAATTCGGCGCGCACGACGTTGTGCAGCTCGATGCCAAGCTCGTGCCGCGGGTCGATCAGCGTGTGGCGGCCAGGCTCGAGCACGCGCTCGAAGCGGCCGTTGCGCAGCAGGAAGGCGCGCTCGCCATCCTTCACAGTCACGCGCGCGATGAACAGGTAACGGTTCATGGCACGTCTCCTTTGTTAGCCGCATCACCGAGCGGCCGGGGTTACGCGAACGAGGAATTGGGTTCCGGACGCGCGCTTCCCGCTGGAGCGACGGGCCAGGGCTTGAGCTCGCGTTGGCGACCGGCGCACGCGCTCATTCGCCGCGCCGAAGCACGGCGGCCGAGCGGATTGCACGACGTCAGCGCGGGCGGTATCCGCCCCGGCGCAGAGCCGATCTCACGGTGTCGAGGTGCGAGCGAGGTGCCTTGCGGCGCAACGACCGGACCGCGACTGAAGAACGCGTCCGGTCCCCTTCATTGGGCTTCAGCGTTTCAGGCTGAAACGGAGCGTTGGAGCGGGATTCGAACCCGCGACAGCATGATTAACAGTCATGTGCTCTTCCCAGCTGAGCTATCCTCGCGTTTGGCGAAAACGACAGGAATCGAACCTGCACCTCCAGGCTACAAGCCTGGCGCTCTCCATGAGCTACATTCTCAATCCTTCGTCGGCGGAACACGGCCACGCAACGCGCACCGCGCCAGTCAGGTTTACGAGCCTGGACACAAGGCCTCGCGAAGGAGGCGCGCGAGTAAAGGGAAAGCAAGGCGGAAAGATGACCGTGTGCAATGCTTAACGAGAATTAAGGAGCGAATAGCGAATGGCGAATAGCGAATAGCGAATAGGGAATGAAAGACGCCGGGGATTATTCGCTATTCGCTGTTCTCTCTCACTCCGCCAGCGCCACCTGGGTGCGGCCCTTCTCGACGCCATGCACCAGCACGGCGATCGCCGCCGTTCCGATGACGAAGCCGAGCGCGATGACGGCGGCGACACCGAGCACGAGATCGAAGCCGCCGCGCCCATGCAACAGCGCGATCAGCGACACGGCGGCACCCGAAACAAGAAAGGTCAGGAAATAGCGCACGGCGAAGACCCGCGAGCGCCAAGCGTCCGCCGTGTAGCGCGCGATCACGAGATCGTTGACCGTCACCTGCGCGTAGATCGCGGCAACCGCCAGCGCAAGCGCAACGATCAGCATCGGCCCGCTCGCATAGGCGCTCCAGACAACGCCGACAAACTGCAGCACCGCCACCGCGGCAAACAGCAGATGCAGCTGGAAGCGATCGACCAGCCGCCCAATCGTGAGCTGGGCCAGCGCGCCGCACATCAGGATCAGCGTGGCAATGCCACCGACCTGCATCAGCGAGATGCTGAGCCCCAGCCGCTCGTCGACGATCTTGGGCAGGGCAACGGTCGTGACGTGGAACACGAGACCGGCCGAGATCGCGATCAGGATGAACAGAATGACGATCGTCGCCGCCATCCAGGGCGCGAACACCACCTCGGGCGTCGACGTCCGGCCCGCAGCCCGGTGACGATCGTCCGGGATGAGCAGCACATACGCGATGCCGGTCGCAATGCACACCAACGCCGGCGCCAGGAACGCCGCGCGCCAGCCCAAGCCGTAGACCAGGAGCGCGGTCGTTCCCGCCGCCAGCGCCACGCCGAGATTGCCGCACACGCCGTTGAAAGCGAGCGAGCGTCCACGCGCGGTCGCCTGCTCGATCAGCATGGCGGTGCCGACCGGATGATAGATCGCCGCGAACATGCCGAGCGCCGACAGCGCGACCGCCAGTATGACCGGGCTCGGAGCCATCGCTGCGCCCGCGAGCGACAGGCCGCAGCCCAGATAGAACAGCGCCATCATGTTGCGGCGGCTCCAGCGATCGCCGAGCCAGCCCGCCGGCAGCGAGAACACCCCGAAGGCGATGAACGAGGGCGTGCCGAGCGCGATCAGCTCGGCATAGCTCCAGCCGTAGACGACGGTGAGCTCGATCACCGCCGTGGCCAGGATCAGCATCACATAGTGGTCGATCGCATGCGCGACGTTGATGAAGCCGATCGACAGCAGCCGGGTCCGCTCATCGGCGGCGGGCGCAGGAGAGGTCGGCGTACTGGCCATCGGGCAGCCTCGGATTCGGCGATGAACGGCGCATGGTAGCGCGTTCGAGCCGACAGTTCATCCCACCGTGGCGTCCCGGGATGGACGCGGGCCCGGCCCCGGGGTCGCACGCGGACAACCGGGACGCACCCCTACGGCGCCCTCATGGCGTCACGCCGCGGCGGCGCACCCATTCGTCGACCGCCGGTATTTGCTGCACAACGAACTCCGCATCCGCCAGAATGCGCTCGCGCGTGCGCTCGGCCTCGGTGCGCCCGCTCGACGTCTCGTAAGCCGCGGCGAACTGCTTGAGCTCCTCGGCGCGCGCCGGATCGCTGAAGTTCGCCATCAGGCTCGACATGAACGTATTGCGGAATGTCGAGCCATGCTTGGCCGCAAGCGTCTCGAAATGGCGCTTGACGAACTCCACGGCCAGCTCGGGCTGCTCGCCTTGCGTCGCCACCCAGGACAGGAGCCTGCGCGCCAAGTCGTTCGGAAGCTCGTCCGTCAGCGCGATCGCCAGCGTCTCGCGGGCAAGCGCGGGATCAAGCGAGCTCGCGAGCGCGGAATAGTGGAGCACACGCTCCTCGTTGGTCTTGCTCTTGCGACCGAGCCCGTGCAGCGTCTCGTATGTGGCCCGATCGGCCGCGCGCCCGGCAAGATGCATCACCGGGTCACGCAGGGCCTGGGGCAGCGACGCCGGATCCTTGAGGAACGCCTCGAAACGCCGCTTCGCCTCGGCAACCACCGAGTCATCACCGAGATCACCAAGCGCCCGAATGAGCCGCGCGCGCATGGGCGCGCGCTCGCCGGGCTCGCCATCGGCCGCTTGCCATCCGACCCGCTCGAAGATCGGCCGCAACAGCGCGCGCGCATAGGCCTGGAAGGCGGCCCGTCCGGGCCGGCTCCGCTCAAGCTTGTCGACTCGCGCGAGCGTGCCGATCAGCTGATCGATCACGCGGCGATGATCGTCGACCCCCAGTCCATCGGCGATCACGAAATAAGCTGAGGGCACCTCACGCAGCGACTCGACCAGTGCCCACGCGTCGTTGAGAAGATTGATCCTGTCCGCGGGCTCCATGGCGGACAGGTTGCGTGCGAGCGCCGCCTGCATCGCGGCGTCATAGCGGACACGGTAGTAGCCGACATCGCCGAGATTGAGCTTGACCGGTTCTCCGCAGCGTCCGGCGGCGATCTCGGCTGTCCCGTCCAGCAGCACCGTCGTGCCGGCGCCAGGCGGCGGTCCGAGCAGAACGGGCACCTGCCAGCGCTGCGGCTGCACCTGGCGCGCCGTGAAGTGGTCCTGCTTGAGCGCTAGACGCTGCTCGTTGTCGACGCAACGGGTATCGGCCGTGACGAGCGGAACGCCAGCTTGCTCCGTGTACGCTGATATGACAGAGCCGACCGCCTTGCCGGACGCTGCATCGAGCGCGCGCCACAGATCATCGGCGGTCGCGTTGCCGTAGGCATGCTCCTTCATGTAGCGCCGCATGGCATCGCGGAAGATGTCCTCGCCCAGAAAGCTCTCGGTCATGCGCACCAGCGCCTGCCCTTTGCTGTAGGTCGTGGTGCCGAAATTCTCTCCCGCCTCGCGCTCGTCGGCGACCGACCGGCGGAGCGCGCGCGCCGTCGACCTCGTATCCCGCTCCATCGCGGCCTGCTTGTCGCGGTTGGCGTTGAGCCACGGCTCAAAGTCGGGGCGAAGCCTCGCAACCGCCTTGTATTGCATCCAGGTCGCGAAGCCCTCGTTGAGCCAGAGATCGTTCCACCACGCCATGGTGACGAGATTGCCAAACCACTGGTGCGCCATCTCATGGGCAAGCAGTGACAAGATGCGTCGCTGCGTGTCTTCCGAGCTCTTGGCGGGATCGTAGAGAAGGCTGTTCTCGAAGATCGTGATGGCCCCCCAATGCTCCATCGCGCTGGCCGAGCTCCTGGGCAGCGCAATGAGATCGAGCTTCGGCAGCGGATACTTCACGGCAAAATAGTCGTTGAAATATTTCAGGAGCTCCGCGGTCTGGTCCAGCGCATAGCGGCCGGTGGCGCTCTTGCCGCGCGTGGTGACAACCCCGAGGGTGACGCCGTCCGCCTCGCCGGTGAGGCGATCGAGCTCGCCCGCCACCAGCAGGAACAGATAGGTCGACATCTTGGGTGTGCGTTCGAACGTCACGCGTTTGCGATCGCCGCGCATCGGCTCCTCGCGCGCGATCGGCATGTTCGAGACCGCCAGGAACCGCTGCGGCACCGTCACGGTCAGGTCGAAGGTGGCCTTGAACGCCGGCTCATCCCAGCCGGGAAAGATACGGCGGGCATCAGTCGGCTCGGAGTGGCTGGCGATCATCCGCTTGCGGCTGTCGTCGACGCGGTAGTCGATCGAGTAGATGCCGCGCCCGGAGGTCTTGTTGATCGGCGCGGTATAGGCGATCCGCAGCTGGTGGCGACCCGTCGGAATCGCCCGCGGAAACGTGAACGTCACCGTCTGCTGGTCCTCGTTCACCGAGGTGGATTTCGCGGAGGTTATGTCATCGAGCGTTGTCCCTGTGAACGTCAGATCGAGGGCGTTGAGCATCAGCCGATCGGTCGACTCCCGCACGTCGATGTCGATGATGGCGGATCCCTTGACCGTCAGGGCCGAAAGGTTGGGCTGCAGGTCGAGCGCATAATGAACGGGCACGACCGTCTTTGGCAGTTTGCCCGGCGTCGAATCCAGGGAAAACGGGATGTCGGCGCGCACCTGCGTGACGAGGACGAGCATCATAGCCAGCGCCCCGGCACACATCTGCGAGGCACCGCGAAACAGTCGAATCATGGAAGCATCCGTGCTCTTCGGTCGCAGGCTTATAGGCCATCCGGGTGGCCCTGCAATGCACAAGATCGTGCGGAGCAGGCGTCTTACTCTTGCGGTTTTTTTGTGGCTAATACCCCGCCTCCGAAGCTTGTGATCCACTGCAGCAGCCGCTGTAGAACCTTCAGATCGTCGGCGCTGGTGCCGCCGATTTGAAGTTCCTACACCACCTGCAGCAAACTCAGGTAGGAACTTCAAATCGAAAAGCGGCGCTGAAATCATAGAGTTGCTAGTGCCCCTTTGTTTCCGAAGCTCGTGTCAGAGCATGCTGAGACGTATCACGAACTTCGGAAACGGGACACTAGCGACGCGGCCAGCAACGCGGTCGGGTCGTCAATCCAGCGTGCGGCGGAAGCGGGTGACCGCGATGGTCATCGCGAGCAGCATCAGGCCGGTCAACGCCAGCGCATCGTAGTGCAGGTCGGACAGCGCCGACCCCTTGAGCAGAATGGAGCGCACGATCCGCAGATAGTGGGTGAGCGGCAGACATTCTCCGATCCACTGCGCCCAGACCGGCATGCCGGCAAATGGAAACATGAAGCCGGACAACAGGATGTTCGGCAGAAAGAACATGATCGACATCTGCATCGCCTGCAATTGGTTCTGCGCCAGCGTCGAGAACGTGTAGCCGATCGAGAGGTTAGTGGTGATGAACAGCGTGCTGAGCAGCGCGAGCAGCAGCAGGCTTCCCAGCACCGGCACGCCGAACAGGCCGATGCCGAGCCCGACGATCAAGCTCGCCTGGATGAATCCCACCAGAATATAGGGAATGATCTTGCCGAGCATGATCTCGACCGGCGTGATCGGCATCGAGAGCAGGCTCTCCAGCGTGCCGCGCTCGATCTCGCGCGTGACCGACAGCGCCGTGAAGATCAGCATGGTCATCGTGAGGATGGTCCCGACCAGGCCCGGGACGATGTTGAGCGAGCTTTGGCCGGAGGGATTGTAGCGGGCGTGGGTCCGCAGCTCGAACGGCGGGGCGGCGCTGTCGGGGAGCGCGCGGTCGTGCTGGAGCGCGTTCGTCACCACACTGTTGAGCGCCGACAGCGCCGAGCCTGACGCCACCGGATCGGTGGCGTCGGCGGCGACCAAAATCGCGGGACGGTCGCCGCGGCGCACCGCGCGCTCGAAGCCCACCGGAATCTCGATCGCGAACAGCACCGTCCCGGACGCCAGCAACCGGTCGAACTCGGCCTCGCTGCGGACTTGATGCGTGATCTTGAAGTAGCGCGTGTTCTCGAGCGCGCGCAGGATCGAGCGGCCGAGATCGCTCTGCTCCTGCAACAGCACGGCGGTCGGCAGGTTGCGCGGGTTGGTATTGATGGCGTAGCCGAACAGGACGAGCTGCATCAGCGGGATCATGATGATCATCCCAAACGAGACGCGGTCGCGCCTGAGCTGAATGAACTCCTTGATCAGCATCGCGACGGTGCGACGCCAGAAGCCGCCGATTGCGTCACTTTGTGCGCTCATTGGAAGTTGTCCTGCGCCTTGGCCAGGAGGTCGATGAAGACATCCTCGAGCGAGGCCTGCGACCTTGCCCACACCAGGTCGGGCCGATTGCGGTCGGGCGCGATCGCCGCATCGAGCGCCGCCTGATCGCGGCCGGAGACGTGCAGGCTCGTCCCGAACGGCGCCACCATGTCGACGCCGGGCCGGTGCGCGAGCTCATCGGCGAAACTCGTGAGGCTGTCGCCGTTCGCTGCAGTCACCGTGTAAGTCGCGAGATGGGAGCCGGCGACCACCTCCGCGACAGTGCCGTGCGCGAGCAGCACACCGTAGGCGATGTAGGCGATCTCGTGACAACGCTCAGCCTCATCCATGTAGTGGGTCGAGACCAGCACCGTCAGTCCCTGCGCGGCCAGCGTATGGATCTCGTTCCAGAACTCGCGCCGCGCCTTGGGATCGACGCCGGCGGTCGGCTCGTCGAGCAGCAGCAGCTGCGGATTGGGGAGCGTGCAGGCGCCGAGCGCGAGGCGCTGCTTCCAGCCGCCCGACAATTCGCCCGCGAGCTGCTCCTCGCGCCCGGCCAGCCCGATCCGCTCGACCGTCGCGCGCGCCGCCTTGACCGGGTCGGCGATCCCGTAAAGCCGCGCGACGAACTCGAGGTTCTCGCGCACCGACAGGTCCTGGTAGAGGCTGAAGCGCTGCGTCATGTAGCCGACCTGACGCTTGATCTCGCCCGCTTGCGTGCGGATGTTGTAGCCGAGACAGGTGCCCTCGCCTTCGTCCGGCGTGAGGAGGCCGGTCAGCATGCGGATGGTCGTGGTCTTGCCCGAGCCGTTGGGACCGAGGAAGCCGTAGATCGTGCCGCGCTTGACCTGCATCGACAGGTCACGCACGACCTTGCGCCCGTCGAATGACTTGGTCAGGCCGTGCACATCGATGGCGATATCGGTGCTCACTTGGGCGCTCCATTGGCGGCGAGCGTGACGCTGACCGGCTGGCCGACGCGCAGCCGCTCCGGCTCATTCGGCCGCGCCTCGATCATGAACACGAGCTTGCTGCGCTCTTCGAGGCTGTAGATCACCGGCGGGGTGAATTCCGAATTGCGGGCGATGAAGCTGATTTTAGCCGTGAGGCCGGCGGCGCAGCCGTCGCAGTGAACGTTGACGACATCGTCGATCTTGATCTGCGGCAGCGTCGCCTCGCTGACGAAGAAGCGCACCTTGAGATTTCCGGGCGGCAGGAGCGCGACGACCGGACGGCCGGCCGACACCATCTCGCCGGTGCGAAAATAGATCTGCTCGATGGTGCCCTCGGCCGGGCTGAAGACTTTGCGGCGCGCCAGCCGTGTCTGCGAGGAGTTGAGACGAGCCTGCGCGGTGCGCAACGCCGCCTCGGCGTCCTCCAGCGCCTTCTGGGTCCCGGCATTGGTCCTCAACAGCGTGGACGCGCGGTCATAGGCGGCCTGCGCATTCTTCACCGCCGCCTCCTGCACCTGCAGATCGGCGAGCTGCAGATCGGCATCGACATTAAAGAGCGGCGCGCGCGCTGCGACCTGATCGCCTTCACGCACCGAGAGCGTTTCGATGCGGCCGGCTTCGTCTGGTCCGACAAAGATCAGGTTGGCCTCGACCCAGCCCTGGTACGCGGACGGGTTGCCATTGTTGCAACCGGCGAGCGCGAATGCGGCCATCAGTGCAGCCGCAACGGTGATGCGACGCGTGATCATGGCGCAGTCCTTTCGCCGAACAGCATGTCGATATGGGCCCGCAAAATCTCCTGCCCGTCGATCGGCGCAAAGCGGCCGAACAAGCCGTTCCACATCAGCACGACCATCGCGGGCGCGACCAGGAGCTGGGGAAAGCGCGCAAGCGCGTCGTTGGGCAATTCGCCGCGCGCGACCGCGCGTGTCATCAGGGCGCGGATCACCGGGACGACCCGTTCGATCACCTCGTGATAGTAGATCTCGGCAAGCTTCGGGAAGCGCTGGCCTTCGGTGATGATCAGGCGGATCACATCCTGGCGGCGGGTACCGAACACTTCGCGCACGAACATACCCGCGATCGCTTCGATCACCATGCGGGCCGGCAGATCGGCCATCGGAGCCGCTTCGATCTGCCCGACGATCGGGCTGAGCATCGAGCGCACGAGCTCCTGAAACAGGCTCTCCTTGTCGCGGAAGTAGAGATAGATCGTGCCCTTGGCGACGTCGGCGCGCTTGGCGATGTCATCGAGCCGCGCCGCCGCAAAGCCGCGGGCGGAAAACTCGTCGAGCGCGGCGGCGAGGATCGCCTCGCGCCGCTGCGCCTGGCGCTCGGCGCGCAGCCCCTGCTGTTTCGCCGACGTGCCGGCCTCAGCGGATGGAGCCGTCCTGGACGCCATCCTTGACGCAGTCCGGGGCTTGCGCGGCTCGGCCTTCTTGGCCTCGGACGCCCTTGTTGCGGCGCGCGCCATTCTGAGGACCTCAATAAAAATGACTGACCAGTCAGTCATTAATTAGGCGATCTGGTCGTCTGTCGCAAGAGGCTGCGATCTAGTGCCCCCGTTTCCGAAGTTCGTGATACGTCGTAGCAACCTCTGACACGAACTTCGGAAACCAAGGGGCACTAGCAACTCTATGATTCTAGTGCCGCTTTTCGATTTGAAGTTCCTGACAGAGTTTGCTGCAGGTGGTGCAGGAACTTCAAATCGGCGGCACTGGTTCAACGCAAGTTGAGATCAATCGGGCCCGGGCTGACCGAAAACCCTGAGGATTGGCGCTAAGTCATTAAAATATTTGATATTATCCTGATCGCACGTCAGCGGCCTGGCAGCGCCGGCGGCTCGGCCACCTCGCGCGCTTCGCTCGTATCCGCGAACACATCATCGCGGATCATGCGCAGCGTCACCTCCTGCAGATAGGAGCGCAGCTCAGCGTCGAGCTCCTTGAACTCGGGCCACAGCACGTCCTCCACGAAGCGTCGCGGCGCCCGCAGCACCACGGTCGAACGCCGCTGGCGTGGATAGCGATAGGGCGAAATGCCGTAGCGCCGGCACAGCGCCAGGAACAGGTGCCGCGACCAGGTGTCGGGCACCGAGAACTGGATCTCGGTCGGCTGCTCGCTGCGCCCGATCTCCGCGAGACGGGCGCGCACGCGTTGCAGCGCCGCCTCGGCCGCGAGCCGCTCGCCCTCGGTACCGGCACCTGCGAACAGCGCCTCGATCTTGCGCAGCTTGTCGCGCAGCCGTGCATCACCGGTCATGCGCCCTCCCCGTGATGGAAGGCGCGCGACCCGGACGCCGGGATATTCGCACTGCTGGCGTCAGCCCTTGGCGTCGCACACGAAGGCGCGCAGCACGCAATCCTTGCCGCCATGCAGGTAGCACTGCCGAAGCGCATGGTTCTGCGCGGGCCCCAGCCGGGCCGCAGTCGCAAAGCCGTAGGAACCGCACATATTCTTGACGTCGATCGCGAACGCCGCGCAATTGCGGCTCACGGCCGCAACCACCTTGCAATCGCCCTCGCACTTGCGCAGCGCAGCATTGCGCGCCACCTGATCGACCGCAAAATCGAATGCAAAGCCATAGGCCCCGCAGGCGCCGATCGCGAGCGCGCCTGCCGCCCGCGCCGCCGCAAGCGGCGCCAGCACGAGGCTCGCCGCCATCAGCGCGCGCGCCATCGCCGAACCGAATGGAATCATGGGACAGCCCCTCCCCCGAGGAACGTCCCATGCTACCCCGCAAGCGTTGCGAGTTGGTGAATTCGCGCGCATCGACACGCAACAAAATCATGCCCCTTCGATCTCGGCCTTGACGCCGCGCAGCGCCTCCGGCGTGTCGACGTCGACGAGCGCGGCCTTGCCGGTGACCGGCACCTCGACCACCGCCTCGGCATAGCGGCTGATGAGATGTCGCGCGCCCACGTCACCCTCGATCGCCATCAGGTCCGGAAAGAAGCGCCGCGACCACAGCACCGGATTGCCGCGCTTGCCATCAATGGTCGGCATCACCGCCAGCGCGCCCTGCTCGGGCGCGAACGCTGCGATCAGGCGATCGATCAGCGCGGCGTCGACCTGCGGCATGTCGCCGAGGCACACGATCGCGCCGTCGGCCTCAGCCGGCACGGCCGCGATGCCGGCGCGCAATGAGCCGCCAAGCCCTTGCGCAAAATCGGGATTGTGCACGAGCCGCACCGGCAGGCCTTTGAGCGCCGCCTCCACCCGCTCGCGCTCATGCCCGGTCACCACGATGACCGGCTTGGCGCGCGAGACGAGTGCCTGCTCGGCCGCGATGCGAACCAGCGGCCGGCCGCCGATCTCGGCCAGGAGCTTGTTGGAGCCGCCCATGCGGGTCGAGCGGCCGGCGGCCAGCACGAGCGCCGCGATGCTGTGGCCGGTGGCCGCGACCGGCTCGTCGCGCGGCTGCGGGCGGGTGACGATTTCCATC
>Ga0209683_10000581_pt1 | contig 14192 bp, 14 predicted proteins | sample DOMMetBare2Fresh_FD_187474 | JGI IMG/M metagenome (GOLD analysis project Ga0209683, IMG submission 187474) | Wetland sediment microbial communities from St. Louis River estuary, USA, under dissolved organic matter induced mercury methylation -... | ecosystem: Environmental > Aquatic >... | reverse complement strand
GCCCCGGCACCACGCAATAGGCTTGTGGCTTGCCGGTCGCGAGCGCGGCCCCGAGCGCCATCAGGCTCGCGCCCTGCTCATGCCGCGTATGGACCGTGCGGATGCGATCGGAGGCCTTGAACAGCGCGTCGAAGAACGGATCGTTATGGACGCCCGGCAGCGCGTAGATGGTATCGAGGCCGTGGGCGATGAGCGCCGCCACGGTCGCCTCGGCGGTGGTCATGATCGGCATCGGGCGCGGACCTCGGACGTTGCCGGTTTCACGGCGTCATAGCGCACGCGGGCGGCGCTGTCGTGAGCCCGGCGGCATCCTTGACAAAGGCCCCCGGTGCATGTGCTTGTCCGCGCGCTTCGGGCCCGTGAGCAGGCCCGCCGTCGGGACAGACCATGCACCGCTACCGAACCCATACCTGTGGCGCCTTGCGCGAAGCCGATATCGGACAGCCGGTGCGGCTGTCGGGCTGGTGCCATCGCATCCGCGACCATGGCGGCCTTCTGTTCATCGACCTGCGCGACCATTACGGCATGACGCAATGCGTCGCGGACCCGGATTCGCCGGCCTTCAAGCTGGTCGAGACGCTGCGCTCGGAATGGGTGGTGCGGATCGAAGGCAAGGTGCGCAAGCGCCCGGCCGGCACCGACAACCCGGAGATGCCGACCGGCGCGGTCGAGGTCTTCGTCAGCGATGTCGAGGTGCTGGGCCCGGCCGGTGAGCTGCCGATGCCGGTGTTCGGTGACCAGGAATATCCGGAGGAGATCCGGCTCAAGTACCGCTTCCTCGATCTGCGCCGCGAGCGGCTGCACAAGAACATTATGCTGCGCGGCGCGGTGATCGATTCGCTGCGCCGGCGGATGAAGAGCCAAGGCTTCTTCGAGTTTCAGACCCCGATCCTGACCGCATCGTCGCCGGAAGGCGCGCGCGATTATCTCGTGCCCTCGCGCATTCATCCCGGCAAGTTCTACGCGCTGCCGCAGGCGCCGCAGCAGTTCAAGCAGCTGATCATGGTGGCGGGCTTCGATCGCTACTTCCAGATCGCGCCTTGCTTTCGCGACGAGGATGCGCGCGCCGACCGCTCGCCCGGCGAGTTCTACCAGCTCGACCTCGAGATGAGCTTCGTGACGCAGGACGACGTGTTCGCGGCGGTCGAGCCGGTGATGCGCGGCGTGTTCGAGGAGTTCGGCGGCGGCAAGCCGGTGACGCCATCGTTTCCGCGCATCCCGTACGCCGATGCGATGCGCGCTTACGGCACCGACAAGCCCGACCTGCGCAACCCGATCAAGATGCAGGACGTCTCCGAGATCTTCCGCGGCTCCGGCTTCAAGGTGTTCGCGCGCATTCTCGACGGCAGCGCCAAGGCCGCCGTGTGGGCGATTCCGGCGCCGGGCGGCGGCTCGCGCGCGTTCTGCGACCGCATGAACGCCTGGGCGATCGCGGAAGGCCAGCCCGGCCTCGCTTACATCTTCTTTGTGTCGGAGAACGGCGCGACCCTGGGCCGCGGCCCGGTCGCCAACAACGTGGGACCTGAGAAGACCGAGGCGCTGCGCACGCAGCTCGGCCTCAAGGAGGGCGACGCGGTGTTCTTCGTCGCCGGCGATCCCGATGGGTTCGTCAAGTTCGCAGGTCCGGCGCGCAACAAGGTGGGTGAGGAGCTCAACCTTATCGTCAAGGACCGCTTCGAGCTCTGCTGGATCGTCGACTTCCCGATGTACGAGTGGAACGAGGAGGAGAAGAGAATAGACTTCTCCCACAATCCGTTCTCGATGCCGAACATGGCCGTCGAGGACTTCCTCAAGCTCGATCCCACCGACCGCGACACCATCCTCTCCATCAAGGCGATCCAGTACGACATTGTTTGCAACGGCACCGAGCTCTCCTCCGGCGCGATCCGCAACCATCGCCCCGACGTGATGAAGAAGGCATTTGCCATCGCGGGCTATAGCGAGGATGTGCTGGAGCAGAAGTTCGGCGGCATGCTGCACGCGCTATCGCTCGGCGCCCCGCCGCACGGCGGCATCGCGCCCGGCGTCGACCGCATCGTGATGCTGATCGCGGGCGAGGAGAACCTGCGCGAGGTGGTGCTGTTCCCGATGAACCAGCGCGCCGAGGACCTGATGATGGGCGCGCCGTCGGAAGCAACGCCGAAGCAGCTGCGCGAGCTGCATATCCGGCTGAATGTGCCGGAGAAGGGCTGATCTGCTGTTAGCCGATCCACGCCCGCAGCCCTGTAGGGTGGGCAAAGGCGGGGGCACGGCCTTTCAGCCTGGTCGTGCCTGTCGTGCGCCGTGCCCACCAGATCGGTCAGGTTGTCGAGAGCTCATGGTGGGCACGGCGCACGATGGGTCTTGTTTTGCGATACGCCGTGCCCCCGCCTTTGCCCACCCTACGGTGCTGATATAATTGGCGCAGAAGAAAACGCTGAGCAGGGGGGCTCGTCATGACCACATCCAGGATCATCCTACGTATCGCTGCCGCTGCGGCATTCGCCGCGCTCGGCGCCACAACGGCCTTCGCGCAGGCGCCCATTAAAATCTTCGACTCGCATCTGCACTACAATCACCAGGGCCCGGCGCCGTTCTTCGCGCTCGACCAGGTGCTCGACGTGTTCAAGCGCAACAATGTCGGCGGCATCGTCGCCAACAGCCGGCCCAACCGCGGCACCCAGATGCTGGTCGAGGCCAAGCCGCCGGGCCTGTGGGTGGTGCCGTTCATAAGGCCTTACCGGGTCGAAAGCGACGTGCAGACCTGGTCGGAGGATCCGGCGATCTTCGCGATGATCGAGGAGGAGTATAAGCGCGGCTACTACAAGGGGGTCGGCGAGTTCCACATCTTCGGCGAGGCCGCGCAGCGCCCGCTGGTGCGCAAGACCGTCGACTTCGCGACCGAGCGCGATCTGTTCGTGCTTGCCCATTGCGATGAGCGCGCGCTCGCGATCATGCTCGCCAACAATCCGAAGGCCAAGATGATCTGGGCGCATACCGGCTTCTCGACCGCGGTCGAGCAGGTGCGCGACTTCCTGGACAAGCACCCGAACCTGATGATGGAGCTCTCCTACCGCAGCGGCATCGCCGACGGCGGCGGCATCTCCCCCGAATGGCGTGAGCTGTTCGCGCGCCACTCCGACCGCTTCCTGCTTGGCTCCGATACCTGGGTCAATCAGCGCTGGTCGAGCTATGGCTCGATCATGGCGGGCTATCGCGACTGGCTCGCGCAGCTGCCGGCCGAGCAGGCGAGGCGCATCGCGCACGGCAACGCCGAGCGCATCTATGGCGGCAAGATGCCGGAGTGAATAGACGTCTGATGCGGAGGAGGCGGTGATGGCACAGGCACAGCAGCGCAAGCGGGGCGCCTGGGCGAGGATCGCGGTTGCCATCCTTGTCATCGTCCCGGTCCTGCTGCTGGCGACCCTCGTCACCTTCCAGGTCAGTCCCTGGCCGTCGGTGCTGCTCATTCGCCGCGCCTTTGAGAAGGACGCGCTGAGCGCGTCACAGGCGCTGGAGAAGCACATCCCGCCGGGCCTGTCGGCGCAACTCAACGAGCGCTACGACCCCGCCGATCCCGACGCCCTGCTCGATGTGTTCTACCCGTCAGCCATCGCCGACAAGCCGCTCCCGACGATCGTATGGGTGCATGGCGGCGGCTGGGTCTCCGGCAGCAAGGACGAGATCGCCAACTACGGCAAGGTTCTGGCGGGCAAGGGCTATACGGTGGTCGGCGTCGGCTACTCGCTCGCGCCGGCCAAGACCTTCCCGACGCCGATCCGGCAGGTGAACACGGCGCTCGGCTATCTGGTCAAGAACGCGGAGCGGCTGCGCATCGATCCCTCGCGCATCGTGCTCGCGGGCGATTTCGGTGGCGCTCACATCGCAGCGGTGACCGCCAACGCCATCGCGGTGCCGTCCTATGCGGCCATGCTGGGCATCATCCCTGCCGTTGAACGGCGGCAGCTCGCGGGGCTGTTGCTCTATTGCGGCGCCTACACGATCGACGGCGTCAATCTCGACGGGCCGTTCGGACGCTTCCTGCGCACGGTGCTGTGGTCGTTCAGCGGCAGCAAGGATTTCAAGACCGATCCAGGCTTTGCCGCCGCCTGGGTGCTCAACCACGTGACGGCGGAGTTCCCACCGGCATTCATCTCGGCCGGCAACGGCGATCCGCTATTGCCGCAGTCGATTGCATTGGCGGATGCGCTGGCGAGCCGCGGCGTGCGGGTGGATCGCCTATTCTTTGCCGCCGACCAGCAGCCGGCGCTGCCGCATGAATACCAGTTCAACCTGGATAACGAGGCCGGCCGGCGTGCGCTCGAGCGCTCGCTCGCGTTTCTGGCACAGCAAGTCAAACAATAGCATGTAATCGCGTCAACCGGCCTTCAGCGAGCATCGCGCTCGACGCGGCAGCCGATTCACGTGGCCATAGGACTCCAAGAGTTCCAATTCACAACATCCTGAGTGGCGTGACCTCGTTCATGGGCGGCAAATTCTACACTCGCGGATCGTTAATTGATTCGCGAGGAAGCCATGAAGCGCGCCGCGACGATCCTGGTAGTAGCGTTGTGCATTCTGCTTGATAGCCGTGTGGCCTGGTCCTGGAGCGGGAACGGGCATCGCACGATCGGCATGATCGCGGACCTCATCCTGGAACGATATCCGAAGGTTCGCGAGCGGATCGCTCACATCTTGGACGGCAACAGCCTGTCGGATGTGTCGGTGTGGGCTGATTGCGCAAAGGGCTATCGGAATTGCCAGCGTCCCCTGACTGAGGAGGAAAAAGGATTCGCGTCGCGGAATCCTGCTCACCACGCGTTTCACTATACGGACGTGCCAATCCAGCAGAGCACGTATCGTGCGGGGAGTGCCGGAACGGCGGACAATGACGTGGTGCGTGTTCTCGCACATGCCATCAATGTGCTGCGAGCGAAGGCTCCGAATGATGGGCCGGCAATCCTCAACGAGCGCGAAGCGCTCTGGCTGCTGGTTCATCTCGTCGGCGACATTCATCAGCCGCTGCATGTGGGTGCGATCTATTTCGACAAGGATTGTGCTTCCGTCGTTGATCCCACCGTTACCGGCGCCCGATTGCCCGAATTTGGCATAGGCTCTGCGTTCGCCTCCACGAGAGGCGGAAACGAGCTGAAGATCAGCAGCAGCAGAAATCTTCATGCCTATTGGGATGACGGCACCGTAAAGGGAGCCATGCGGCTCGCCGGTGTGCGTGATTTGTCGATCGATGGTTTTGCCAAGGTCATTGTCGACACGCCACCCCAGGCATGGCGGCCGTCCGGCGATCCCGAGACATGGCCTGCGCAATGGGCCAATGAAGCCCTGTCGCTCGCTCGCAGCGCATTGACGGGTGTCGAGATCGGTCAAGGGATGCCCGTCAACGCGGGCGCAGGCCTCCACTGCACGTGGCCGGTCACGCTGCTGCGCGACTATGCGAACTGGTCCAACCGTCAGGCATTGACTCAGTTGGGCAAGGCCGGTTTTCGTCTCGCCGAGCTGTTGCGGACGGTTTTTACTCCCCATTGAAGGGGCCGGCTCGCGCTCACGCGGCCAAGCTCCGAGGTCCGGGCAGAGACCGGCTGACCGGGCCTCATTCCGCGCGTTTCGACGACAGGGCCATCGAAATGACCAATCCGATGAAGGCCCCGACCAGCACATAGGCGAGCACCGTGCCCGATGCGCGTGAGGCATGCTCGGCCCCGATGCTGAACTGGTCGCGCAGTTTCATGAACGCGTAGGCGGCGGCGATCGACGCTCCGGCTACGGGCGCTATCCAGAATTTCATCGTGGCGACTCCCGATCGTAGGGAATTGCTGCCGCGAATGCGTCGATGACATTGCGAGTGGTGGGTGCGCCCACAGGCGCGATGGCCGGGCGCGCAGCCGGCCGCAAACGACGGATAAGCATGATGTGACCCCTTTATGTGCATGGCTGCCGCCGCGCGGCCAGGGCCACGCGCGGCTCAGGCGATGCCGAGGGGTCTTGGGGGCTTTCTCAGCCCATCGGGCTCGCCGACCGCAAGCGGTCGCGTGAGGTCGAGAGCGAGCTTGCGGCCCGCCGGTGTCGCGATCTTGCACGTCATCGGGCAGGGCAGGAGGCCGACCACGATGGCCATGTTCCAGCCGCGTTCCTTGACGTGGTCGTCGAGCGCGCCGTCGTCGATGGCGTGCTGGTGCATCGTTCCGTCGGCATGCACATGGGCGACGACATGGCTGTGCAGGGTGCCGCCCCCCAGCAGGTGTCGCAGCGCAAATCCCTGGTAGTAGTGACTGGTGTCGCCGGTCGCGGCTTCTGACGTTGCAACGAACGTCGCCTGCAGCACGAGCGCCACCGCCGCCGCCATCATGACGACGACGGCAAAACGCTGCCAGCAGGATCGTCTTGTGGAGCGCAAGGCCGCGCCTCCATCTTTAGGTTATCAGCGTATCCAAACCTCCCGGAATCGCGCAAGCCTATTGCGCTGCCGCAACGCGGGGTTGGCGATTGCGCCGGTGCTATTGCGACCCATGAGCATGGCCGGGTGTCCTTGATGCTTGTCCAAGGCGTCCTTGTCTCAAGCACGTACTGTCCCAAGAACGAATATGCCAGGCTTGTGTGGCCGCGCGGCCGCGAAATGAGGTAGTGTTGGTCCGCGACCGACGCGCATTCCAACAACCGTCGGCGTGGAGGAGGTGACCCATGACGATTTCTCGCCGCGAATCCATGCAGCTGACTGCCGGCGCGCTCGCGTCGCTCTCGGCAATGGGGGTCTCGCAAGCCGCCGCGCAGACCGCGCCCGGCGCGCTCGCCGAGACTCCGCTGCGCAACATCGCAGCTCTGCCGCTCAAGCCGGATGGCTCCGCGCCGGAATACACCCCGCAGGAAGCCGGCACCATCACGGGCGTGCTCTGGCGCACCAAGAACCAGACCCCCGATATCGAGTTCGACTATAACAAAATGAAGATCAAGCTCGACGCGCGCGGCACCGCCAAGCTCTCCGGCACGCTGACCTTTCCCGACCTCGAGAAGCTGCCGCGCCATTCTTACGTGACGCTCCTGCAATGCGGCGCGCCGACTCCGCGCGGCATCGTCAAGTGGACCGGCGTGCGCTTCGCCGACTTCGCCAAGGCGGTCGGCATGCAGAGCTTCGCCAGCTATGGCCGGTTCATCGGGTCGGACGGCTATTACATCGACGAGGATATGACGACGCTGATGCACCCGCAGGTCGTGCTGGCGTGGCTGTTGAACGATGCGCCAATCCCACCGCAGCATGGCGCGCCGCTGCGCCTGATCATTCCGTTCCGCTACGGCGGTCGCAGCCTCAAGGCGATCACCGACATCCAGTTCACCGCCACCACCTTCGCGCCGCAGAAGCCGTGGCCGACCTGAGGCCGCTGCAGGCGAAATATCATCGCCGGACGGCTGTCGGGGCGTGTCCGGCGCTCACTCCGGTTTGATGTTGGCGAACTTGATAACCTTCGCCCACTTCTCGATTTCGCTCGCGATCAGGCGGCCGAAGTCGGCGGGCGAGCCAGGAATGATCGTGCCGCCCAGGTCGGCGAGCTTGGCTTTGATCTTCGGATCGGCGAGGCCCCTATTGACCTCGCGGTTGAGCTTCTCGATCACGTCCGCCGGCGTGTTGCGGGGCGCGCCGATGCCGAACCAGGCGCTTGCTTCGTAGCCCGGCACGGACTCTCCGATGGTCGGGACCTCGGGCAGCGCCTCGCTGCGCGTCGCTGTGGTCACCGCCAGCGGGCGCAGCTTGCCGGCGCGGATGAACTCGATCGAGGCCGGCAGGTTGTCGAACGTCACCTGCACCTGTCCGCCCATCAGGTCGGTCAGCATCGGGGCCGATCCGCGATAAGGCACGTGCGCCATGTTGATCCCGGTCATCATCTTGAACAACTCGCCGCAGACGTGGATCGAGGTGCCGACACCGGCGGAGGCCATGTTGAGCTTCTCCGGATTGGCCTTGGCATAGGCGATGAATTCGGGAACGGTGCGGACCGGAAGCGACGGCGTCACTTCCATGATGTTGGGCACCCGCATGATGCCGCCGACCGGCGCGATGTCGGTTGCGAAATTGAAACTGAGCTTGTCATAGAGCGTGGCGTTGATCGCGTTCGGCGCATTGACGAACAACAGCGTGTAGCCGTCGGGCGCGGCCTTGGCGACCGCCTCGGCCGCGATATTGCCGCTGGCGCCGACACGGTTCTCGACGATGAAGGGCTGGCCCAGCCGTTGGGAGAGCCATTCGCCGAACAGGCGCGCGAGGATGTCGTTGGCGCCCCCGGCCGCAAAACCGACCACGAACCGCACCGGTCGTGCCGGATAGGCTTGCGCCGACGCCAAACGCGAGGCGGCGGGCAGCGCGGCGGTGCCGGCTGCCAGTTGCAGGAATCTGCGGCGCGGCAGTCTCATGGCGTGCTCCTCACCCGTGTATGGCGGAACTCAGGCGTCGACGCCAGAGTCCGTAGGGCGGAATAGCGCAAGCGTATTCCGCCACTTTGACGTAGAGACGGCGCAATACGCTGACGCTATTGCGCCCGACGCGCTGCGGATGCTCGCCTCAGGCTGACTTGTATTTCGGCATCAGCCGCACCGAGTTCTCGTAGTCGATGGCGCGCAGGTCGGCGGTCGGGAACTTGAAGTCGTTGAGCCCGTCGACGGCTTCTTTCGCCTCCCGGAACGGGAAGTCGGAGCCGAACAGGACCTGCGAGATCGAGACCATCTTGGTGAGCGCGGCGAGCTGGCCGGGCGTGTTGCCCTGCGCGACCTCGTAATAATACTTCTCCAGAATCGGCATCGGTCCGGCCGGCATCGGCATGCGCGGGTCCTTGCGCTCGAACGCCAGGCGGATCAGGCGGCTGGTCAGGAACGGGATGGTGCCGCCTGAATGCGACCAGATCCAGCGGATGTCCGGGAACCGGAAGGCGGTGCCGGCCTTGCCGAAGATCAGGCTCGCGACCGTGCGGGTGGTGTCGGTCGAATACTCGATGGCGCTCACCGGCACGCCTTCGACGACGCTGCCGCAGCAGTCGGGCGTGGTCGGATGAGTATAGATCAGCGCCTTGCGGCGGTTGAGCTCCTCGAACACCGGCACGAACGACGGATCGCCGAGATACTTGTTGGGCGTGTAGGTGGTCCACAGCGCGATGCCGTCGGCCTTGAGGATATCCATCGCGTATTCGATCTCGCGCAGGCTGCCTTCGGTGTCGGGCAGCGGGATCGCGGCGAAGAAGCCGAAGCGGCCGGGATGGTCGCGGCCGAGCTGGGCGCAGTACTCGTTGCACTGGCGCGCAAGCCTGCGCTGCTCCTCGTTGACCTGCCCGAACCAGACGCCCGGGTTGAGGATCGAGGTGATCGAGGTTGCCACGCCACCCTTGTCCATGTCCTCGAGCGAGGCCTGCACCGACCAGGCGATGGGCCGGCTGCCGCGCGCGGTCAGGGCCTCGCGCTGGACCGGCGGCACGACATGATGGTGAACGTCGATCCGGCGCGGCTTGGCGGGCGCCTGCGCGGCGCCAGGCGTCGCCGAGAAGCCCGCGGTGCCGAGCGCGGCGGCGGCGCCGGAAAGGAAGCCTCGCCTGCTGACCGGTGTCGCGGCAAAGGGGGCTCGCGGATCGCAGCACACGCAGCCCAGGTTCCGGCCGGTCGTCTTTGTCATTGGCGTCTCTCCCTCGCTCCTTCGACAATCCGCCGAGCGTTCGGCGGCCATTAGGTAGGGCAGCATAGCCCAATTGTGGAGCCGAAAAAGGCATCGCCGATGTCACGGTCCCCGGCTTCGGCAGCGTTGGAGGCGGGCGTCTGGTGGATGCTGGAGCGGCCATGACGGCACGAGCGGGTGCAGCGTCAGCGATGGCGAATGTTGTGGACAGCGTCGGCGCCGTCGTTTTTTTCAACGCGGCGTTTATACGAAACGATTTCTAGATGATTGCAGCGCAGAATCTGCTTGACTCCCGGACGATGGGGGCTATTTGGGGACCAGCCGCTGTGATCCGTCCCTGTGTGGATCGATCTAGGCGGCATTCGCTTGCCGAGGCTCCGGTGTACCGGCACTCGGGTTGGATCACTGGTTGGGGAGGACGGCGATGCGCCAGAACGCCCTCTTACGATCGGCGAAGGGCTTGGGTGTTCCAAGCGCTGCCCGAAAGAGAGACACCAAGGTTGCCGACACCAAGGTTGCCAAGGTTGCGGTGGTTCCCGCGCTTGCACCCATGCCCGCCGAGGAGCGCGACGATCATTTCGCGGTTCGCCACGGCGTGCGCTGCGCCGGCGTGCATCTGATCATCGATCTGCACGAGGCCACGGGTCTCGACGACATCGATCTGATCGAGGCCACGCTGCGGCGCTGCGTCGATGCGGCGGGTGCCACGCTCCTGCATATCCACCTGCATCACTTCCAGCCGAACGGCGGCGTGTCCGGCGTGGCGGTGCTGGCCGAGAGCCACATCTCGATCCACACCTGGCCGGAGGTGGGCTACGCGGCGCTCGACGTGTTCATGTGCGGCAAGGCCGAGCCTGAGCGCTGCATTCCGGTGCTGCGCGAGGCCTTCGGCGGCGCCCGGGTCGAGGTGAACGAGCTGCTGCGCGGGCAAAACATCTGAATCATCCAGCGGTTGGAAGGGTTTGGCCGCGGCCGGCCGGGTCTGGCCGCGGCGGTCTTTTGCGTGGATTAAGTCTTGTACGTGGATAACGATGCGCGGGCGTCGCCGGGCACGCAAGTGCCGGCGGCCCGGACGATGCGAGGTTTGACCATGGCGGAAAAGCGCTGGATTTCCGAGACTCTGTTCGACGAGCAGGGCTTCCGCATGAGCTATCAGGTCGAGCGGGTGCTCTACGAGATGAAGACCGAGCATCAGGATCTCGTGCTGTTCGAGCACAGGTTCTTCGGCAAGATGCTGATGCTCGATGGCGCCACCCAGGTCACCAGCAAGGACGAGTTCGTCTATCACGAAATGATGACGCACGTGCCGATCCTGGCCCACGGCAACGCCAAGGAGGTGCTGATCGTCGGCGGCGGCGACTGCGGCATCGCCGAGGAGGTGCTGAAGCACAAATCGGTCAAGCGCCTCACCCAGGTCGAGATCGACGCCTCGGTGGTGGAGTTCTCCAAGGAGCATTTCCCCGAGTTCACCAAGCCGGTGCTCGGCGACAAGCGCTTCGACCTGGTGATCGACGACGGCATGAACTTCGTCGCCAAGACCGACCGCCGCTTCGACGTCATCATCGTCGACTCCACCGATCCGCAAGGCCCCGGCAAGGTGCTGTTCAGCAGTAGGTTCTACGCCGCCTGCAAACGCTGCATGGCCAAGGGCGGCGTGATGGTGACGCAGAACGGCGTGCCGATCCTGCAGCCGGGCGAGCTTTCCTCCGGCATCGCCAAGTTCCGCAAGCTGTTCGCTGACGGCTTCTGCTACGTGGCGGCGATCCCGACTTATGTGGGCGGCCACATGGCGATGGGCTGGGCGACCGACAACAAGCGCCTGCGCGAGATTCCACTCGCGACCCTTGCGGCCCGCTACCGCAAGGCCGGCCGCTTCCCGACCAAGTACTGGACGCCGGAGGTGCACAAGGCCGCGTTCGCGCTGCCGCGCTTCATCGCCGAGCTGGTCGCGCGCGCGAAGTGATCAGGCGCTTGCCGCCGCCGGCGCCTTGGCGCCGCGGGTCTTCAGGCGGGAATGGTAGAAGTCGAGAACGCGGCGCGCGGTCTCGACCTGAAGGTTGGCGAAGCTGTGCATCGCGCTGTCGAGATCCTGCGCTGAGATCCCGCGATCGGCGCATTTGAGCAGCACGATCGCCTTGGCGCTGGTCCAGGAGAAGCCCGCCAGCCGGGCCAGGATCAAGAGAATTTCATGGCCGCGGTCGTTGAGCGCGCGCTCGACGAGGTCGATCTCGATCTTGCACAGGAGCGAGAGCGCGACCGTGGTTTCCTCGAACCGCCGCTCGCGCGCAAACTGGTAGACCTCGGCCTCGCTCAGCCGACCCTTCTTCATGGCGGCTTCAACGGCGGCGGTCGCATTCACGTAGTTGATCGAGACCTTGCGGGTCTCGCTGCGGATGCCGCCGACGACCTCGTTGAGCACGCCCTCGAGCTCGGCGCCGGCCGCAGGGTTCTCGGCCGCGAGCCGCGCCCGCACCGACGCCGAGGCCTGTTCGAGCAGATCCAGGAAATGCTGGCGCGGCAGATCGCGCCTCGTGCCGATCCCCAGCGCCAGCGTATCGTCGCCGGCCGAGCGCTTGACCAGGAGGCGGAAGGCGGCGTCGGAGAAGCGGGCGCCGGTGTTGCGGACGACGGTGTGGGCGACGCGATGATCGCCGCGCGTCACCAGCACGTCGGTGACCGCCTCGCTGAGCGTCTTGCGCTGCGCGATCGCGGCGAGGTGCTGCTGGCTCTTGCTCTTCGCGGTGGCGACGAGGTCGGCGTCCGCGAGCCGATCCGAGTTGACCAGCACCGGTCGGGCGACCTCGATGTCGTCGTCGAAGGCGAGCGCACGCACGACGCCCGCCGGCGCGTTCGGCGCCTCGGCGAGCCGGCTTGAGAGCTTGGCGCGGGCCTTGGCCTCGATCGCGGTGGCGAGCTTGGTGAACACCTCGTCGAACAGCCCGATCTGCACTTCGGTGTAGCGCTGGGCGCCATCGACAAACAGGTCGGTGATGCGCGACAGCATATCGTCGCGCTGGGCCTCGCTGCCGGCGGCGAGCGCGCGTTGGAGTTCGTCGAGCAGCGAGCAGGGGGCGGTCATGGGCAGGGCGAGGGGCCGTTCCCTTTGGAACCGCCCGCAGCATGGCCCCACAGTGATGAAGAAACGATTGCGCGGCTTAAACCTGGCCCCATCAACGAAACGGGCGGCCGATGGGGCCGCCCAGTTGTTACGCCACGCGGGGAGGATCACGACGAAGAAATCGCCAGAAAACGCCGGTCCAAATCACTCATCACACCCCGTTACCGATTCGTCAACGATACTTATCGGCCACTCGTGATGCCCTGAACGACCAGACGGGGGGCTCAGCGGCTCCAGGTCACCAGTGTAACGCCTGTGGCCGCGTCCAGGATGCGCGGCTGGGAGGGCTTGAGGCCATGGCTTGCAAGGACGTCCTCGGGGCTGCGGTTCGGGCTGACCTCCGGAAACACCGGCCGCCCGCCGGGGAGCCGCACATGCGGGGCGCGCGAGAGGTGGAATTTGTCGTACCCGATGGTCAGGAACAGGCCGTAGACCTCGGTCCCCCCGATCACCGCCAGGATGCCGTCGGGCGCGCCGAGACGGGCCCAGGCCTCCTCAAGCGAGGCTCCCTTTGGATTCCAGAGCAGCGCATGCGGGCGGGAGGCGTAGTCGGCCAGCGCAGCGACCCGGGTGGTCACGACCAGCCGGCGGCGGCGGTCGGCGCGCGGTCCCCCGCCTTCATGCGAGTGGCGGCCCTGGACGAGCACGGCGGCCTGGTCGAGGCTGTCCTGGAAAAACCGCTGATCGGCCTCGACCAGCAGGCTTGCCGGCATATGCCCATTGGCGTCGGCGAGCATGCCGTCGGCCGAGATGATGGCTAAGCCTTCGATGCTGGTGGGGCGGGGCATGCGCTGGTCAATGACTTGGAGGGGTCCATCTTCCGGTTCGTATAGGACCTTCAAATCGAAAGCGCATCCCTCTTGTCGCTCGTCTCCCGTGTCGCCCTTCTCCTGGGCTTTGCGACCGCTAGAACACGGCGATGTACTTCAGCAGCGAGATGATGCCGATCACGACGACAATGACGCGAGCGATCTGCTTCGCGCGGCCGTCGAGCGGCAGCATGTTGATGAGATAGAGGATGAGGAAGATGACAAGGACGGTGATCAGCAGACTGATCAGGATGTTCATGCGTGTTGCTCCTGGCGAGGCAGGCGCGCCCAATGACGGTTAACGCGCCCCGGTTCCAATCGTGGAACCGCAGCGCTATCAACCGGGCCAGGGAGCAAAAAGTTCCACGCCTGAGCGAGCGGCTGGGGGCGGTGCTCCTTTTATCGATACGGATAAGGCTCGAGCGCCGCCTTCTCCCAGGTGGCTCGCGCGGCGTCGCTTGTCAGTGCCCGGATGAACGCCTGCGCCGCCTCCGGCGCATTGGCTTTCGCCAGCACCGCGGTCTCGTAGAAGGTATAGTCAGCAAACGCAGTTGGCACCGCGCCAGCGAGCCGCACGCCCGCCGGCAGCTCGACCGTATTGAACAGCGCGAGCTCGACCTCG
>Ga0209683_10000580_pt1 | contig 14197 bp, 13 predicted proteins | sample DOMMetBare2Fresh_FD_187474 | JGI IMG/M metagenome (GOLD analysis project Ga0209683, IMG submission 187474) | Wetland sediment microbial communities from St. Louis River estuary, USA, under dissolved organic matter induced mercury methylation -... | ecosystem: Environmental > Aquatic >... | reverse complement strand
TGCCACATCGGTTCGCCATGACGGTAGCAAGCTTGCGGCGCGGAAAGAAGTCGATCGTATCGGTGCCCCCGGAGCCCGACGCGCTGCTTGCCTGGTACGACCGGCATCGCCGGGTGCTGCCGTGGCGCGCGCGGGCGGGCGAGACCGCCGATCCTTATCGCGTGTGGCTCTCCGAGATCATGTTGCAGCAGACCACCGTGAAGGCGGTCGCGCCCTATTTCCTGCGCTTCATCGCCCGCTGGCCGGATGTGGGCGCGCTCGCAGCGGCGCCGCTCGACGATGTGCTGAGACTTTGGGCCGGGCTTGGCTACTACGCACGCGCCCGCAACCTGCATGCCTGTGCGCAAGCGGTGGTGGCGCGTCATGGCGGACGTTTTCCCGCGGGCGAAGCCGATCTCACCGGGCTCCCCGGCATCGGGCGCTATACGGCGGCGGCGATTGCGGCGATTGCGTTTGATGCGAGCGCGGTGCCGGTCGACGGCAATGTCGAGCGGGTGGTGGCGAGACTCTACGCGGTGGACAAAGCCTTGCCGGCAGCGAAGCCCGATATTCATCGGCTCGCTCAGGGGCTCGCACCGCAGTCGCGCGGCGGCGATTTCGCGCAAGCCATGATGGACCTCGGCGCCACGATCTGCACGCCGAAGAAGCCTGCCTGCGCGCTCTGCCCCTGGACCGAGTCCTGTGTGGCGCGCACGCGCGGCGACCCAGAGCGCTTCCCGGTCAAGGCGCGCAAGCGGGAAGGGCGGCGGCGGCGTGGTGCTGCTTTCGTCGTGTTGCGCGCGGACGGGTTCGTGCTGGTGCGCTCGCGTCCGCCCAAGGGGCTGCTCGGCGGGATGACCGAGGTGCCGACCACCGCCTGGACCCATGACTTCGACGACGGGCGCGCGCTTGCGGAGGCGCCCCGGCTGTCACGCGCGCGCTGGCGCCGCATCCCCGGCGTGGTGACGCATGTGTTCACGCATTTCCCGCTCGATCTCGTCGTCTACGCTACGCGCGTACCGGCAACGACGCGCGCGCCTAGTGGCGCGCGCTGGGTCGCGATCGCCGATCTTGCGCACGAGGCGTTACCGAACCTGATGCGCAAGGTGGTGGCGCATGCGCTCGCCGACAGGCGCGCAAGCTGAGCGCGGCGTGCTAGAATAATCCAACAAAACTGCCGATACGGGAGGAACGCCATGGATATCAGCAGACGGACCCTGCTCGCGGGCGCGGGGGCGATCGCGGCTACGAACCTGACGGGACCGGCCTTCGCCGCCTGGGAGGAAAGCACGCGCTATCCGGATCCGCGGGTGCAAAACCTCGATCCGAGCTTCGCGCGCTACCGAGTCAACAATGCGAGCGTCGAGCGGCTTTATACCGGGGCACGCTGGAGCGAAGGCCCGGCCTGGTTCGGCGACGCGCGCTGTCTGCTGTGGAGCGACATTCCCAACAACCGGATCCTGCGCTGGGACGAGGTGACGGGACGCACCAGCGTCTTTCGCCAGCCGTCGAACAATTCCAACGGGCTGGCGCGCGATCGCCAGGGCCGGCTCGTCGCCTGCGAGCACAATACGCGCCGGCTGACCCGCACCGAATACGACGGCAGCATCACGGTGCTGATCGACAAGTTCGATGGCAAGCCGCTCAACTCGCCGAACGACGTCGTGGTCAAGTCCGACGATTCGATCTGGTTCTCCGATCCGTCTGCCGCCAATTCCGACCCCTATGAGGGCCGTATCGAGAAGCCGGAGCTGCCGACCAATGTCTACCGGCTCGATCCCAAGACCGCTCGCGCCACCGTGGTCGCCGGCGACCTGCGGCCGAACGGGCTGTGCTTCTCGCCCGACGAGCGCAGGATCTATCTCGCCGACAACAGCGTGATGCCGCGCGTAATCCGCAGCTACGACCTCGTTGACGACGGGACCAGGCTCGCCAATCCGCGCGTCGTCGTCACCTGCGAGGGCAGCAACATCGCGGACGGCTTCCGCTGCGATGCCGACGGCAATCTGTGGGTCGGCTGGGGCCCGGGCGAGCAGCTCGACGGCGTGATGGTGTTCAATGCGGACGGCAAGCCGATCGGCAAGATCTCATTGCCGGAGCGCTGCGCCAATCTGTGCTTCGGCGGCGCGCGCAGGAACCGCTTGTTCATGGCGGCGAGCCATTCGCTCTATTCGCTCTATACCAACGCGCAGGGCTGGCGCTGAGGCGTCACTGAGCCTTGAGGTCGGCGGCGCGGATCACCTTGGCCCATTTTTCGCCCTCGGCGCGCATATCGCGGCCGAAGGCGTCCGGCGTGCCGCCGACCGGATCGAGGCCGAGCGTGGCAAAGCGCTCTGTTACGTCCGGCAGGGCGATGATCCTGGCGATCTCGCGATTGAGGAGCGCGATGATGTCCTTAGGCGTGCCGGCGGGAACGAGCGCGCCGACCCAGCCATCACCGTCGAGCCCCGGATGACCGGCGGCCGCGATGGTGGGCGCGTCGGGCAGCGACGGCGATGCGTTCTTGCTCATGACCGCAAGCACGCGCAGCTTGCCCTCCTTGGCCTGCGGGGCTGCTGCAGACATTGCTGCAAAGCAGATCGGCGTGTGGCCGGCGACCGTTGCGGTAATCGCCGGGCCGCTGCCGCTGTAGGGAACATGCACCAGGTCGAGCCCGAGCGTGACTTTGAACTGCTCGCCCAGGAGATGCGACGGCGTGCCGAGCCCCGGCGAGGCGAAGCTGAGCTTGCCGGGGTTCTGCTTGATGTGATCGATGAGCTCGTTGACGCTCTTGGCCGGCACCGACGGATGAACCGCGAATGCGGACGAGAAGCCGACCGCCATCGCCACCGGATCGAAGTCCTTGTAGGGATCGTAGGAGACATTCCCGAACAACGGCGGATTGATCACGAGGTTGTTCACGGTGACGAGCAGGGTGTAGCCGTCGGGCTGGGCCTTTGCGGCCTGCGCGGTGCCGATGTTGCCGCTCGCGCCCGCCACGTTCTCGACGTAGAACTGCCGGCCCAGGCTCTCCGACAGCTTCTGCGCGATGAGGCGCGCCGCCACGTCGGTCGGGCCACCGGGCGCGAAGGTCACGATCATGCGGACCGGCCGCGCCGGATAGGCCTGCGCCCAGGCCGACGGCGCGGCGAGGCTCGCGGCGGTGGCCGCACCAAGCTTGAGGAATTGGCGGCGTTTCATGATGGGTCCCTATTCCGCGTAGCGATCGCAACGAATATTCGTCCCAGTTCCACCGGCCCGCCGCAGCTTCACTATATAATATACGCCTTGAGCAGATAGACCTGTCTTGCGGAGCGAACATTGCCAATCACAATCGCGGCGTCTCGGACCACGGATCGATGACTTCAACTCCAACGCGGCTGTAGTCCGCCGTGTTGCGTGTGGCGACCGTCATTCCATGCACGAGCGCAGTTGCCGCGATAAGGCCATCGTAGGCCGGCAGCATGTTGGGGACTGAGATCTTCGACCAGGCCATCATGACTGCTTCATCGACAGCGAGCACTCTATCGCCGATCTGCTGACGCATATCAACGTACCAACGCTCAAGGATGTCGGCTTGCAACCTGTCGCGCCTTGCAATGAGTTTGATTCCGCGACGAATCTCGCCGAGAACGACGACGCTGGTGAATATTTGCTCCGGTGGCAGGGCTGCGGACCAAGCCGTCACGGCGGGGTGAGCATTGCGACCGCGCTTGAGCTCAGAGATGACATTGGTGTCGACGAGGACACTCAAAGGTCGATATCTCGGCTGCGGCTGAGGGTCGGATCGTGCCGTTCGCGTTCGATCCGCGCCATGGCATCATTCCACAGGGTTTCGCCTTCCGGGGAAAGCTCTTCCTTCATCGCGAACATATCGAGGGCGCTTGACAAGCGGCCGGGCTCGGCTGCGAATCCCAAAAACGTCCGCAGCTTGGCTGCCTCGGCTTCTCGGTCGCGTAGGATTGCTGCAGCCTTCCGGATTACGGCAATCTCGCCCGTCGGCACTTGGACCTCCAGACGCGTGAGGCCGCGTTTGCGGCGCCGCTCGCGGTACCGCTTGGTTGCTCGACGCTGGGCTGTTGTTGTCACCGCTTCAGTGGCCTATAACCGGACATCTGTTTATGGCCGGATATATAGCCAGATATAGTGCAAAATGCAAGACTGGAGGAGACCCCCGTGACCATCAATCGCATCGATGTCGGAGCGCGGCTGAGCAAGGTCGTCATCCATGGCGACACCGTCTATCTGGCGGGGCTGACCGCGGACAAAACCGCCGGCCAGAGTGTCGGCGCTCAGACGCAGGAAATCCTTGCCGCCATTGATGCGCTCCTCGCCAAGGCCGGTACCGACAAGTCGAAGCTCCTGCAGGCGACGATCTGGCTGCAGGACATCCGCACGGTCGACGACATGAACAAAGTCTGGGACGCCTGGGTTCCGACCGGCTGTGCGCCGGCGCGCGCCTGCATCGAGGCGCGGCTGCAATCGCCCGCCAAGATGGTCGAGATCCGGGTGACCGCGGCGCGGTGAGGGACGATGAGCGACGACGGGCGCGACTTTGGCTTTGCCGCAGCGGATGACGCGCCGATCCCCTACCTGCAGCGCGTCCGCAGCTACTACGAGACGCTGGGCTATGGGGCGCCCTACCGTTGGGCGCACTATTCGCACGTGCCGTTCCATCCCCTGGCCAAGCCGCTGTCGCAATGCCGGCTCACCATCATCACGACCGCGGCGCCGTTCCAGCCGGGCAAGGGTGATCAGGGGCCGGGCGCGCCCTACAATTCCGCGGCCAAGTTCTTCACCGTCTACTCCGGCGATACGGCCGTCGACCATGATCTGCGCATCTCGCACATCGCCATCGACCGCACGCATACGACCGCCGAGGACATCGCATCCTACTTCCCTCTCACCGAGCTGCGCCGGCAAGCGGCGGCTGGCCGGATCGGCTTTGTCGCTCCGCGCTTCCATGGCCTGCCGACCAACCGCAGCCATCGGGTGACGCTCGAGGTCGACTGTCCCGAGTTGGTGCGCCGTTGCAAGGCCGATGGAGTCGATGCCGCGATCCTCGTTCCCAATTGCCCGGTTTGTCACCAGAGCGTCAGCCTGGCGGCGCGCGCTCTGGAGGAGGGCCGCATCTCCACCATCGTGATGGGCTGTGCCAAGGACATCGTCGAGCATGTCGGCGTGCCGCGCTTCCTGTTCTCTGATTTTCCGCTCGGCAACGCGGCGGGCCGGCCGGACGATCGCGCCTCGCAAGCCGCCACGCTCGATCTCGCTCTGAGCATCCTCGAGCGTGCGCCCGCGCCGCGGACCACTGTGCAGTCCCCGCTGATGTGGAGCGAGAACCCGGACTGGAAGCTCGACTATTGCAACATTAACCGTCTGTCGGCGGAGGAGATCAGGAAGCGGCGTGCGGAGTTTGATCGACAGAAGACGATCGCGCGGGCGGCGCGCGAAGAGGCCGCCACTTAGGCGCTAGTGCCCCGTTTCCGAAGTTCGTGATACACCTCAGCACACTCTGACACGAACTTCGGAAAACAAAGGGGCACTAGCAACTCTATGATTCTAGTGCCGCTTTTCGATTTGAAGTTCCTCACAGAGTTTGCTGCAGGGGGTGTAGGAACTTCAAATCCGCGGCACTAGTACTCGTCGAACATCCGCTGGATCTCATCGGGCTTCGACGTCTTGGTGAGCGCAAGCTGCAGCAGGATGCGCGCCTTCTGCGGGCTCAGGTTGTCGGCGGCCACGAAGCCCGGCTCCTGCCAGTTGTCGTCGCGGATCACCCGGCCGGCGCCGACGCGCGCGCTGCGCACCACCACGACGCCGGTCGAATCGTAAAGCCGCTTGAGCTCGGCGCGCGCGTTCTGGGTGTGGCCGGCGCCGGTGCCGGCGATGACCAGCCCCTTGGCGCCGGCTGCGACCGCCGCCTTGGCGAGATCGCCATCGTCGCCGGCATGGCCGTACAGAATGCTGACTTTAGGGAACGCCGTGACCTGCGCGAGATCGAACTGCGATTGGGTGGTGTGCCGGCGCGTGGGCGCGCGGTAGTAGACGATCCGGTCGGGATCGGCGTAACCGAGGATGCCGAGCTCGCGGGCCTGGAATGTCTCCACCCGATAGGTGTTGGTCTTGGTCACGTCGCGCGCCGCGTTGATCTCGTCGTTGAGCACGACCAGCGTACCCTTGCCGCGTGAGGCCGGGTCCGCGGCGACCCTAATGGCGTTGAGCAGATTGAGCGGCCCGTCAGAGCTGAGCGTGCTGAACGGGCGCTGCGCGCCGACGATCACCACCGGCTTCTCGTGCTTGAGCGTCAGGTTCAGGAAATAAGCGGTCTCCTCGATCGTATTGGTGCCGTGCGTGAACACGATGCCGGCAATGTCCGGATCTTTCAGTCGCTCGTCCATCTTGAGTGCGAGATCCTTGAGCTGCTGCGGCTGGTCGTAGGGCAGAAACTCGTCCGACTCGACCGTCACGCGCGCGAACTGCTGCACCTCCGGAATGCGCTCGATCATCTGCTTGCCGGTCAGGCGCGCTTCGCCGGTGGTCGCATAGCGCAGATATTCGAGCCGGTTTTTGGGATTGCGCGGCAGCGTGCCGGTGCCGGTGATGACGTGTACGCGCACCGATGTTCCCCTGTCCTGTTGCGCCGACGCGATGGTTGGGATCGATACGGCAGCGGCGAGTGCCACTGCGAAAAGGCGTTTCATGTCTCCCTCCTGATTGTTGTCTCCTGATTATATTATTGTGTATCAGGACGCCGGCCGCTCCGGCTGGTCGTCGAAATGCTCCGGCGCCATCGCCCATGACGACCCGTCGTGGCCGGGCGAATAGGTGCGGTTGCTCTGCAGCGGATTGCGGTTGACCAGCGGGCGCATGAACATCGGATTGGTGATGCTGCGCACCTCGTGCTCGATCGTGAAGAGATGCCGCCCGCTTTCGACGTCGACGATGTCGCGGAAGCGATACTGATACTGGTTGTCCTCGCGATTGACGAGCTTGCCGAGGCGGCGGTGCGGGCCGGAGAAATCGACGACGTAGATCTGCACGTGATGCTCGTCGTATTCGGGAAGCGGCCGGTCGGTCTCGCGGAACATGAGATACTGGTCCTTGCCGACCTTGACCCGCGCGGTGGTGCCGTCGCCGTTGGTCACGGTGGCGGGTGCGCCGATCATCGCCGGGTAGAAAGCCGCGATCCCCCGCGCGGTGCCGACCGGCACGTCGAACTCGACATAGGGCATCCCGAGCGCGACGCGGCCAAACCGCGCGACGTCGGGCTCATAGCAGCGCACGCGGTTGCCCCATGGGCAGGTCGCCTCGACGTAGTCGTTGTACTCGGCGAAGGCGAACTTGGTCCCCTCGAGCTTCTTGCGCACCGAAGCCAGCCGATCGAGCAGCGCGGCGCGGCCGGCGATGACGAGGCCGGTATGGCCGCGCAGGACCTGTGGCTTGTCGGTTGGCAGATGGAACTGGCTTCTGCCGACATTGACCCACATGTTGTTGTCGGACGTCATCAGATAGGGGTCGCGGGTCAGCCCGAGACCCGCGACGTAGAACAGCGTGGCAAGGCGCTGGTCTGGAATGGTGACGTTGACGTGCTCGAGGTGAATGGCATTGCCGAGGTCTTCGGCGGCGCGATCGAAGGTCTGCTGCATGGCTTGGGTCCCGAAGGCGGTCTGGCGATCGCGGAGGCTATCACATCCAGGGGGCATTGACGGAGCAACCGCCGCTCGTGATTCAAGGGACGGGCAGCCCAAACGACATCCGCGCACTGTATATTATTGATTAACCAAAAGAATACCGCCGGCCTCTATGGTGGTGGCGAATCCCGCGGGTGCCAGTCCACCATGAATATGAATGTCACGCGAAGGATTATGGCGGTTGGCGCCGTCGGCGTTTTCGGCCTGGTGCTGGTCGGCGCGCTCTATTTCTACGGCATCTGGGTTCAGGATGGTTTTCGCGCAGCGAGCGACGACGCCGAGAAGATCGCCGGCACGGCGCTTAAGCTGCAGGTCGATCTCCTGGATGCCCGGCGGCTGGAGAAAGACTTTCTGTTGCGGCGTGAGCTGGACTACGTCACCCGCCACGGCGAGGTAAGCAAAGCGATCGAATCCTGCCTGTCATTGCTGCGAGAGAGCGCGCAAGCGCTCGGGAAATCAGAGCTCGCGATGCAGGCCACCTCCATCACTGACGTGTTCGGCTCATACAAGAAGCACTTTGCCGCGATTGTCAGCGGGCAGAAAGAGCTCGGCTTGAACCAGAGTCTGGGCCTTGACGGCGCGTTGCGGGCCTCCATCGAGGCGATCGAGAAGAAGCTCAACGATTTCGACGACCCCCGCATTGAAGTTGCGATGCTGATGATGCGTCGGCACGAATTGGACTTCATGCTCAATCACGACCCGCGCTATGGCGAGGCGATGAAGAAGGGGGCGGTCGAGTTCGAACGCAGCCTGGCTTCCGCTCCCTTTCCGCCGGCGGTCAAGCAGGACCTCGCCCAGAAGCTCCACGCCTACCAGCGCGACTTCTTTGCCTGGATGGATGCCGCAACAGTGCTTGCAAAAGAGCAGAAGGCGACGTTGGAGGCCTACGAGACGATCGAGCCGATGATCGAAGCCGTGCTCAAGGCGGTGGAGCGCATCAGGGACGATGCGGAAGCCGCCTATACGACAAATCGAACCAATGTGAGCCTGCAGGCGGGTCTCGCCATTCCCCTGATCATCGGATGCGTCGTCATTCTCGGAGCGATGGTGGCGCGCTCGATCTCCCGGCCGATCGTGGCCATGACCGAAGCGATGACCGAGCTGGCGAACGGAAATGTCCAGATTGTTCCGCCCGGCCTTGGGCGCAGGGACGAAGTCGGTGCGATGGCAAGCGCCGTGCAGGTCTTCAGGGACAGCATGATCGGGGCCGAGCGTCTGCGGGCCGAGCAGGCCGAAACGGAGAAGCGAGCCAGCGGCGAAAAGCGGGCAGCCATGCACACGTTCGCCAACGAGTTCCAGACCGCCGTCGGCAATGTGGTCGACCTTGTTTCCTCCGCCTCGACCGAGCTTGAGGCGGCGGCGCAGACCCTGACCAAGACGGCAGGAACGACTCAGACATTGTCCACCAGCGTCGCAGTGGCCTCCGAGCAGGCCTCCGTCAATATGGAGTCGGTCGCCAGCGCGACCGAACAGCTCGCCGCGTCGGTCGGCGGGATCATGCGTCAGGTGCAGGAGTCGAGCAAGATTGCAGCCGACGCCGTGCGCCAGGCCCAGCAAACCGATGCCCGGATGAGCGCGCTATCCAAGGCATCGACCCGCATCGGCGAAGCCGTGAAGATCATCACCGCCATTGCCGAGCAGACCAATCTTCTGGCGCTCAATGCCACCATCGAGGCGGCGCGTGCCGGCGACGCCGGCAAGGGCTTCGCGGTGGTGGCTGCCGAGGTCAAGGCGCTCGCCTCCCAGACCGCCAAGGCGACGGACGAGATCGGCCAGCAAATTTCCGGCATCCAGACCGCGACCCACGAATCCGTCGCCTACAGCCAGGAGATCAATACGACCATCAATCGCATCTCGGAAATCTCGTCGATGATTGCAAGCGCGATGGAAGAGCAGGGCTCGGCCATGCAGGGAATCGTCCGCAACGTTCAGCAGGCGGCGACGAGAACCACGCAGGTCGCCTCGAACGTCACCGAAGTGAACCGCGGCGCCTCCGAGACCGGCTCGGCCTCGGCGCAGGTGCTATCGTCGGCCCAGGGGCTGTCGACCGAGAGCGTCCGCCTCAAGGGCGAAGTCGAGAAGTTCCTCGCGAAAGTCCGCGCCGCCTGATTGACGGCACCGTGAGCGTCGGCTAACCCGCCGCCATCCCGGAGCGCACCTCGGCGCGCAGCGCGTCAATCGAAATGAGACCCTTGGCGGTCTCGACATGCCAGAAGGTCCAGCCGTTACAGGCTTCGAGCCCCTGCGCGAGCGCGCCGATGCGATGGATCGAGCCGACCGTCTCGCCGAAAGCGATCGCGCCGTCGGCGCGCACCAGCGCGGCATGCCGGCGCTTGGCGTCGACAAGGCGCGCGCCGGCCAATACCAGGCCGCGCTCGAGCAGAGCGGAGAACGGCACGCGCGGCGCCTCGCGTGCGGTCATGAAGGGCGCGAGGCTGGGCGCCGGCAACGGCTCGACTGCTGAGATACGCTTGCGGGCGGCGGCCGCGTAGGCCGCTTCGCGCTCGAAGCCGATGAAGCGGCGGCGCAGCCGCTTCGCGACCGCGCCGGTCGTGCCGGTTCCGGAGAATGGATCGAGCACGAGATCATCGGGACGCGAGGCCGAGAGAATCACGCGCGCGAGCAGCGCTTCCGGCTTCTGGGTCGGATGCAGCTTCTTGCCGTCGCCGCCCTTGAGCCGTTCCTCGCCGGTGCACAACGGCAGCGTCCAGTCGGAACGGACCTGGACGTCCTCGTTGCCGGCCTTGAGCGCCTCGTAGTTGAACGTGTAGCCCTTTGCGCCGGCTTCGCGTGCCGCCCAGATCATCGTCTCATGCGCATTGGTGAAGCGCCGGCCGCGGAAGTTAGGCATCGGGTTGGTCTTGCGCCACACCACATCGTTGAGAATCCAGAATCCCAGATCCTGGAGTATGGTGCCGACTCGGAAGATGTTGTGATAGGAGCCGATCACCCAAAGCGTGGCGGACGGCTTCATCACCCTCCGGCAGGCGATCAGCCAGGCGCGGGTGAAGTCGTCATAGGCGGCGAAGCTCGAGAATTTGTCCCAGTCGTCGTCGACGGCATCGACTCTGCTGTCGTCCGGGCGTTTGAGATCGCCCTGGAGCTGCAGATTGTAAGGTGGATCGGCGAAGACCAGATCAACGGAGGAGGCCGCGATTTTCGCCATCTCAGCGACGCAGTCGCCGACGACGATACGCGGACTCTCGCTTGCTTCTGATACTTCGCGGGGCGTCCTTAAGGACGCCCCGCGACGCGACACAACCATGACTCAAACTCTGACTCAGGCGACGCAGCCGGTGACGCGGGACCTACAACCGACTGGCAAGCATGATGACGCACCAAGGTAAAAAACGGCTTAATCAAACTTGCCGCCCACTGGGCAAAAATTGCCGGAGACTTATATTCATGACGCCTCATGGGTCCCGCACACCACGATAGACGTCGTGGGCGACGGCAGAGGCGAGGAGGCGACCGATGCAATATGATGACCTGCCGGAAAGCACCAATATCGAGGATCGCCGCGAGGAGGGCCCAGCGCGGGGCGGTTCGTTTGGCGGAGTTCCCGGCGGCGCCGGCGGCCTGTCGATCGGCGCGGTGCTGGTGCTGGGACTGATCGGCTGGGCGCTCGGCATCGATCCGAGCTTCCTGATTGGTGGTGCTGAGGTACTGACGCGCGAGCAACCCCGCGTCAACGCGCCGTCGCAGAAGGGACCGACTGGCAGCCCGAAGGACGATGCCGGTCGATTCGTGGCGCGCGTGCTCGGCAGCACGGAGGCGGTGTGGAAGGATGTTTTTGCGAAGGACAAGGGCAACTACAAGACGCCGACGCTGGTCCTGTTCCGCGGTCAGACCGAGGCGCGCTGCGGCGGTCTTGCGCAGAGCGCGATGGGCCCGTTCTATTGCCCGAACGACGAGAAGATCTATCTCGACACGTCGTTCTTTCAGGAGATCGAGACGCGCTTTCGTGGCTGCGAAGGGAAGTCCTGCCAGTTCTCGCAGGCCTATGTGATTGCGCACGAGGTTGGTCATCACGTCCAGAACCTGCTCGGCATTCTGACGCGGGCGCACTCCGCCCAGCAGGCTGCCGGCGGCCGCACCCCGGAGGCGAACCGTATCCAGGTTCGTGTCGAGCTGCAGGCCGACTGCCTCGCCGGAATCTGGGCCAACAAGTCCGAGGAGCGCTGGCATCTGTTGCAGCCCGGCGATGTCGAAGCGGCGCTACGCACCGCGGCGGCGATCGGCGACGACACGCTGCAGAAGCGCTCGCAGGGCAGGGTGGTGCCGGACAGCTTCACCCATGGCACGTCCGAGCAGCGCCAGCGCTGGTTCGAGACCGGCTTAAAGCAGGGAACGGTCGCGGCCTGCAACACGTTCGCGCCGTCGGCGCAGCTCTAAAGGCGTACGATTCCACGCGGCGCAACAGCATGCGCCGCTCATGTGAGGGAGGGCTCCATGTGGCAACGTGATATGTCGCAACGTGAGATGTCGCATCGCGATCAGCCGGATCGGCGCCGGGTGCTTGTCGCAGGGGGCGCGCTGCTCGGCGCAGCCGTGATGCCCGGTACCGCCGGCGCGGCCGAGGCGGGCCTGGGCTCCGCCGCCGATCTCACCGCGCGCACGCGGGCGTTCCTGGCGGGCCTCGATCCCGACAAGCGCAAGGCGGCAACTTTTGCCTGGGACGGCAAAGAGTGGCGCGGCTGGAACTATTTCGGTTTCCCGAGCGTGACCAAGCCGGGCCTGCGAATCGAGCAGATGGATGCTGCCCAGAAGGACCTCGCCTGGTCGTTGCTGGCGAGCGTGATGTCACCGGAGGGTCTCCAGAAAGCAAGAAACGTCATGACGTTGCAGGACGTGCTGATGGAGCTCGGCGACGGCGTCGGGCAGCGCTCGTCCGAGCGGTTCTCGTTCGCGGTTTACGGCACTCCAGCGGAGACCGGTGCCTGGGGCTTCCGGCTCGAGGGGCACCATCTGCATCAGTCGATTGCGGTGCGGGACGGCCAGATCGTCTCGGTCTCGCCCTCCTCGTTCTCGTGCAACCCCAATCGCGTCACCTCCGGCCGGCATGCCGGCCTGGTCACGCTGCAAGCCGAGGAGGCGCTGGCGCGGCGGCTGATCGGCGATCTGAGCCCGCGGCTGCAGGGCCGGGCGCGCGTCTCGAACACGCCGATTGACAACATTCTCTCCTACGCGGGTCGCGAGCGGGCGAACGGGCGCAAGGTGGGGCTGCCGGCGTCCGAGCTGACGTCGGCGCAACGCGATCTCGTGTGGCAGCTGATCGAGACCTATGCGGTCGAGCACCTGTCGTCGCCGCTTGCGACCGCCCAAAAGGCGCGGGTGCGCGCGGGTGACCGCGAGGCGGTCCATTTTGCCTGGTATGGCCCCAACACGCCCGAACGGGCGTTCGGTTATCGTGTGATCGGGGACGGCTTCGTCATCGAGCTGGGGTCTGTCGACCCGGCGGCGCAGCATCTGCACACGATCTACCACGACCTCGCCAACGTGCTCGGACGGGTGGGATGAGTTGTAGATTGCCGCAATTGGCCTGCCGGATCGCTTTCCTGCCGCGCTGAATCAGGTAATGGTGCCTCATGCCGGGAATCGATCAAAACAAGCCGTTCGTGCCGCTCAAGTTCGCGGTGCTGACTATCTCCGACACGCGCGACATGGCCGACGACAAGTCGGGTGCGACGCTCTCCGACCGCATCAAGGCCTCCGGCCATATCGTGTTCGAGCGCACCATCGTGCGCGACGACGTTGAGGCGATCCGCACCCGGGTGAAGGAGTGGATCGAGACCCCCGCCGTCGATGTGATCATCACCACCGGCGGGACCGGCTTCACCGGACGGGACGTGACGCCGGAAGCGGTCGAGCCGTTGTTCGAAAAGAAGATGGACGCTTTCGCGGCGCTGTTCCTGATGGTGAGCTTCCGCAAGATCGGCACCTCGGCGATCCAGAGCCGTGCGACCGCGGGCGTCGCCAATTCGACCTACATCTTCTGCCTGCCCGGCTCGCCAGGCGCCTGCAAGGACGCCTGGGACGAGATTCTGGTCTATCAGCTCGACTATCGCCACGGCCCCTGCAACTTCGTCGAGATCATGCCGCGGCTCGACGAGCATCTGCGCCGCCCGAAGGCGAAGGGTGCGACGGCGTGAGGGACGGCCATCGCGCCTGGTGCCGCCGATTTGAAGTTCCTGCACCACGTGCGGTAAACTCGGTCAGGAACTTCAAATCGAAAAGCGGCATTATAGAGTTGCTAGTGCCCCTTTATTTTCCGAAGTTCGTGTCAGAGTATGCTGCGACGTATCACGAACTTCGGAAAACGGGGCACTAGACCGGATTCCGGTCATCTCGATACACTCGCGGTCTCTCTCGGCCTCATGGTGAGGAGCCGCAATCCTCGGCCGATCCAAACTCCGCAGTCTCGTGCGCGGCGTCTCGAACCATGGGGCCGCCCATCCTTCGAGACAGATGCACGCAAGAGCGTGCATCTCCTCAGGATGAGGCGGGTATTCCGACCCGATTCAAACTGAGCGAAATCTGCTCTA
>Ga0209683_10000578_pt1 | contig 14200 bp, 14 predicted proteins | sample DOMMetBare2Fresh_FD_187474 | JGI IMG/M metagenome (GOLD analysis project Ga0209683, IMG submission 187474) | Wetland sediment microbial communities from St. Louis River estuary, USA, under dissolved organic matter induced mercury methylation -... | ecosystem: Environmental > Aquatic >... | reverse complement strand
GAACGTCACCGCGCCTGAGAACGTGCCGTTCGAATAAAGCGTCAGCGGCGCCGAAAGCGGGTTGCCTTGTCGCAGCGTGTTCGTCGCGCCGGACGCGCACGTCCCGGCAGGCGTGGTCGCATTGGAGTCAATGCATAAGGTCCAGCCATTGCTCCAGTTCTGAGCGCCGGCCGTGCTTCTCAAAGTCACGGGAACGCCCCGCCGCATCGCTTCATTGCGGGCAGAGCTCAGCCCAGCCATGAAGTCATTGGCGCTCGATCCAAGACGATTGCTGACGTAGAACTCCTGCATGTAAGGCACCGCCAGTCCAAGCAGGATCGCCGAAATGGCGACCACGATCATCAATTCGATTAGCGTGACGCCGCGCACCGGTTGCGCCCTGCCCGATACGCGCCGGTGCAATCTCGATTCGATGGTTACCGCTTTGTCCAAAGACTTCCCCGCCCTTTACTGGCTCGTAGGGGATTCTGTCGGTCCACGCCAGCGGGCCGTAGCAACCCTAGCCGGTCGGCCGCCACCCCCCGACAGGCGGGAACGCGTTTGCCCACCCCAGCGCAGGCCGCCGGAAATCGCACTGAAAGGCGGGAATCCGGCCGTCGGATATTCGACAAACGGTATGCAGAATTTTCGGCAGACAAACGCCGCAGCGGGGTCGAGCATCCGGGCTGTCCGAGTCGGGATAAACAAGCGAGGAGACAGCCGATGCAGACGTTCAGCAAATGCCGCAAAGGGCAAACCGGAGTGACGACGGTCGAACTTGTGATGGGTCTTGCGGTGGCAGGGGTTCTGACGTCCGCGGCGGTGCCGTCACTCGACAACATGCTCCGCAGCCGGCACCTGGCGCCCACCACCAATGAACTCGTCACCACGTTGAACCTGGCACGCAGCGAGGCACTCGCCCGCGGCAGTCGCGTCGCGGTCGCGGCCAAGGGTGGCAACTGGGCCGAAGGCTGGCAGGTATTCGCTGACGCGAACAACAATGGCGTGCTGGACGCCGGCGAGCAGGCGATTCGTGACTTCACACCGCTTGCGCCCGGCATGACGATCACACCGAACTTCGGCATCACGTACCCGGGAACCGTACTGTCGTATGAAAGCACCGGCCGGCTCGCACGCCCGGGGAGCCACGGGCTTGTGCTGGGCCGGCTGACGCTGGCGCAGGGCGGCCATGTGCGGTCCCTGTGCTTTGCGTCGCTGCGCATGCGGGTCGTCAAGGCAACCATCTGCGGCTAAGTGCGAACTGGCGCGCCTGGCGGGACTCGAACCCACGACCCCTGGCTTCGGAGGCCAGTACTCTATCCACTGAGCTACAGGCGCGCAGGGCGCCGAAGGTTACGCGCTTTGTGCAGCAGCGTCCAACGCGGTTTGCGTTGGCTCCACAGCGCCACACTGCGTGGCCGCGCGACGTCGCACGGATATAATTCGCGCTCCGTCCACACCGTCTGACGCGCAGCGCGCGTAGCCCCGTGCGATGCCCGGGCGCCACTTGCTGCCGGAGTCAAGTTCATGTCCGATCAGCACAGCTCACCTATCAAGACACCGCGACAACTGATTACGGTGATCGTTCTGTCGTTTGTTGTCCCGGTGCTGATCATCGTCCTGCTGGTGAAGTATGTCGTGGGTGACAAGACCAGCGGCGCTGGATCGTCGTCGATGACGCCAGAGGCGGTTGCCGATCGGCTCAAGCCGGTCGGATCGGTGGTGCTGGCCGAGGCTGGCGGCGCGAGAGCGCTGCAGACCGGCGAGGCGGTCTACAAACTTGCTTGTGCGGCGTGCCACGCGGCAGGCGTTGCCGGCGCACCGAAAACCGGCGACGTCGGGTCGTGGGCGCCGCGTCTGAAGCAGGGCTACGACACGCTGGTCAAGCATGCCGTCGAAGGCTTCAAAGGCATGCCGGCAAAAGGCGGCAACGCCGATCTCGACCCGATCGAGGTTGCGCGCGCGGTGGCGTATCTCGGCAATCAGGCCGGCGCGAAATTCAAGGAGCCGGACGCACCGGCCGCGGCAGGGGCGAAGCACGCCGAGCGCGCCGGTGAGCAAGTGGTGCAAGCCGTCTGCAGCGGGTGCCATGCCGAAGGCAAGGGCGGCGCACCGAAGATCGGCAACTGGGACGACTGGAAGCCACGCGTGGCCAAGGGCTTGGCGGCCCTGACGGAGTCGTCAATTCACGGGCACAAGGGCATGCCGGCCCGCGGCGGCATGGCAGAGATCAGCGATGCCGAAATGAGACGCGCGGTCGAGTACATGTTCAAGTCGCACACCAAGCCAGGTGGCGTCGCCGCGGCGGGCGCAGCCGCAGCGAGCGCGGTCGCAGTCGCTGCATCGGCCACACCAAGCCCGGGCAAAGCGGACAGCGCTGCGGGAGAAAAACTCTTCAAGCAGGCGTGCACTGCCTGCCATGCGACGGGCGTTGCGGGCGCACCGAAGCTCGGCGACCAGGCGGCCTGGGCGCCCCGGGTCAAGCTCGGTGTCGAGGCGCTGGTCTCAAGCGTGGTGAAAGGTAAAGGCGCGATGCCGCCGCGCGGTGCCGCTGGCAACGCCACCGATGCGGAGATCCGCGCGGCCGTCGAGTACCTGGTAGCGCAGGCGAAGTAATGGGCGCTCAGTTCAGCTGACCGTAGTAACTCAAGAGAAGGGCCGCTGAGCGGCCCTTCTTTCTTCACCAACAGCATTGATTTGACCGCTCGACGGTCAACGCGCCGAGGCTCAGGGATTCAGCTGCTGATAGACGACGCGCGAAAGTCGCGAGAGTTCGTCGCGCTCGATATCACCCGCGAGCGCATATCCAAAGGGGCCGTCGATCCAGTAGAACACGCGCGTATCGCCTTCCTGCGCAAAGCGAAACGCGGTGTCCTTGTTCGCCGCTTCGCGCCGCACCAGCAGCGAAAGGCGTTTACCCTTTGCGCTCTCATACATCAGCAGTGCCACCGGCGCATCGCCCAGGCCGCCCGTGGCGGGCAACAGGCGGCCCCCGAGAAGCCGATAGCCCGAGGCGTCGAGCCGCGGCGCGCGCAATGGCGCGGCCAATCGCTTGGAAAGCCAGGCGACCAGGTGTTGCTCCTCCTGCGCCGCGACCTCGACCGGATGTCGAACTTCGGGCACATAGGCAACATGCGCGAGCGCAGCCTGCTGCGCCAGTGACGCGCGCGGCATCTGCCGCGTCGCGAACTGGTCGCGCGCGATGAATCCAATCGCAACGCCGAGGGCCAGCGCAGCGGCGAGTCGCAGGGGACCACCGTGCCAGCGTTGCCAAATGCTCATGCGCGCATCGGGCAGTCGCAGCGTGTGCGGCTCCGTCAGCACGCCATCAAACGCAGCATGCAGCGCATCGTTCTGCGCGACATACGCCCGCACACGCTCGCTGGCAGCGGCGTCGTCGCGCAGCAGCGCCTCAAAGCGTTCACGCTCCTGCGCCGGTATCGCACCGTCGACAAACGCGTGAATGTCGTTTTCTTGAATCGCCGTTTTCATCACTTCACCCGACGCAGAGTCGATGGCCCGTTGGCGATCGATCCCTGCGCTCCGTTTTCATCAAGTAACTGGCGAAGTCGTTCACGCCCTCTGGAAAGCCGTGACATGACGGTTCCGATCGGTACTTCAAGCGCGAACCCGGCCTCGGCGTACGACAGCTGCTCCAGTCCCACCAGGAGAATGACCTCGCGTTGATCGTCTGGTAACCGCCGCAGTGCTTGCTGAATGTCATGTACAACAGCGCCTGTTTCTGCGCTGGCATTGGTTGCCACCATTTCTGCGGCGGAGTCGCCGGCAACGTCAAGCGACTCGGTTGTCTTCATCCGCCGGACCGTATTCACGAAAACGTTATGCATCACCGCGAAGAGCCAGGCGCGGAGGCTTCCGGCCGGGTCGCCAGCACCCACGTGCCACAGCGCTCGCTTCGTCCAGGCCCGTTCGAGCGTGTCCTGCGTCAGATCTTCGGCAGCGTCGCGATTCCCGGTCAACGCGCGCGCATACCGCCGCAATCGCGGAATATGCACCTCCAGGTCCGTGGGAGTGAAGGATGAAGACATGATCTAAACCATCTGCCCTGGCCACATCAATTGGCAGCCAGCAGCGCTACGTAGATTGATTCCAGCAGACCTATTTTGCGCTGCCATGACCGTGAGAACGTCGCCTGCCGCGGCTTTATTCCGCTCGGTTCCTTGCCGGTCGGCATCAGATCTCCTGCGGATCCACCTCGATGCGCCAGCGCACGCGTGGTTTGCTCTGCTTCGCGCAAGTGCGAACCTCGGCCAGCCAGGCTCGAAGGAACGCCTGAAGCCTGCCGCGCTGCACCGCTTCGATGAGCAACTGCGCCCGATACAAGCCGCCCACTCTGGCGACGGGCATCGGCACCGGGTCGTAGATCTTCACTCCTGCGTTGCGCCCCGCTCTAGCTGAGCGTGCGTCCGCGAGGAATTTCAACGCCTGGTCAAGTTGGCGACTTTCGGCCGTCAGCAGCGCCTGCGAAACATATGGCGGCATGCTGGCGGCGCGCCGTTCTTCCAGTTGCATCCGTGCAAATCCCTCGTAGTCCAGTCGCGCGAAAGCCCCTAGCAAAGGATGGCGTGGATACCGAGTCTGGACCAGGACTCGGCTCGCCCTGCCGGCACGGCCCGCGCGCCCCGCCACTTGCGTCAGCGTGGCAAACAATCGCTCCGGTGCGCGGAAATCGTGGGACAGGAGCTGCGCATCCGCGTTGAGAACGCCCACCACTGCGATGCGCTGGAAGTCGTGTCCCTTGGCGATCATCTGCGTGCCGACCAGGATGTCGGTCGCACCCGAGTGCACGGCGTCGAAGGCGGACTCGGCCGCGCCGCGGCGGCGCGTGGTGTCCCGATCGATGCGTGCGACGCGCGCGCTCGGCAGCAGGCGATGCAGTCCTTCCTCGACGCGCTGTGTGCCCTGACCCACGGCATCGAGATCCTGATTGCCGCACGTGGGGCAGGCGCGTGGTGCCTTTGCCTGCCACCCGCAGTGATGACAGCGCAATGTCGAATCGATCTTGTGAAATGCCGCGAAGACCGAGCAGCGACCGCAGCTTGACAGCCATCCGCACGCGGCACAGGCAAGCACCGGCGCATAGCCACGACGATTGATGAAGACAAGCGCCTGCTCGGCTTGCGCCACCGTGTCTTGCAGTGCCTGCTCAAGTTCTGTGGAGATGCCGCTGACCGGTTGAGAACGGCCGATGTCGATCAACTCGATCACTGGCTGAGCGCGCGCCTCGACCCGTTGGGACAAGCGCAGCAGCTGGTATCGACCCGCCTGCGCATGGGCCCACGTCTCCAGCGATGGTGTTGCCGAACCCAGCACAACCGCGATCCCCTCGGTCTGGCCGCGTTTGACGGCCAGGTCGCGCGCCGAAAAGCGCACACCATCGCCGGCCTTGTACGAGGTGTCATGCTCCTCGTCGATCACGATCAGCCCCAGTCGTGGCAAGGAGGCGAAAACGGCCAGGCGAGTACCGACGACGATGCGGGCCCGTCCTTCATGCGCGGCAAGCCAGGCGGCAGACCGCTCCCGATCGCCCATCCCACTGTGCATACTGACCACCGACACTTCCGGAAACCGCGCGATCACCTGTGCAAGAAGCTGAGGCGTCAGGTTGATCTCCGGCACCAGGAGCAGGCACTGCGACTCCGGATCGCGCTCGAGTATCCGCGCAATGGTCTCCAGGTAGACCAGGGTCTTACCGCTGCCGGTGACGCCATACAGCACGAAGGATGCAAATCCCGATTGGGTGGTGATCGCCGAGACTGACGAGCGCTGTTCCGCGTTCAGCTCGAGTCGATCTGCTGCAGCCGTGGCATCAGATTTGAGGCGAACGCCTCGAAGACGGGCGAGCACCGACGAGAACCTGGGACCAGGAGGCGTGCGAAGCAACGGCGGCAGCGCCGGCACTGCCACCTCCCCCCACGCGTGCTGGTAGTAGTCCGCAGCGAACCGGGTCAACTCAAGCCAGCCGGCGCTCAGGCGCTCGACTTCGCTGATGACTCGGGACAACGGCCGGATCCGATCCGGCGCGACATTCGTGAGCGGTGTCGCCTCGACACAAAGCCCTACGCATTGTCGGCGACCGATCGGGACGACGCAGAGCCTGCCTGGCTCGGGCTCGGGCGACCCGGGCGCGATAGCGTAGTCAAGCGGCTGGTCGATCGTGAGATCGATGACGATGCGCGCGAACATCAGGTCAATTGGCCGCGCCCAAGCTCTTAAGAAACTTCAATTAGCGCTTCCAAGTTGCTGATTTTTGGTTCGAATTGTGGTCGGGCAATCCTGTGGACAACTTTGTGGAAAAGCCTTGCAAAGGCGAGGTCCAGAACTTGCATAGATGAGTGCTAACGGATTCCCAAGGTAGGAATGCCTCCGGAAATCCTTTGTGAATCAATGAATTGCGTTGCGAAAAACGCTCGGCGGCCCAAGTCGCTGTCACGACATGAGGCCGAGGTGAACGAGAATAGTCTTTGTGAATAAGTCAAGTACCTTCGCCAAAAAAACAACTCGGGCGAGCCACGCTGGTCAGGCCCCAGGGGCGCCAAGTCTCATTGCTCGACTTTCCGAGTGCACCGTATCGACGAGCGCCGCAACCGCAGGCGGCGGGGTGAACTGCGAAATGCCATGCCCGAGATTGAAAACATGGCCGCCCCATTGGCCGTCGCCCCGCTGTGGCGGTCCAAAGCTATGGAGAACTTTTCGAGCTTCCAAGCGAATTGCCGCTTCGTCAGCGAAAAGGGCCATCGGATCCAGATTCCCCTGCAGCGCGCAGCGATCATCAATCTGCCTTCTGGCGCGGCCAAGGTCGACGGTCCAGTCCAAGCCAACCGCATCGCACCCTGCCGCTGCAATCTCATTCAGCCAAAGGCCGCCGCCCTTAGTGAAGCAAATAGTGGGTATGTGCTCACCCTCGTGTTCACGCTTGACCCGTCTAAGGACCTCAGTTGTGTAATGCAGCGAAAAGGACGGAAAGGCTTCGTGCGACAGGATACCTCCCCAAGTATCGAAAATCATGACCGCCTGCGCGCCCGCCTCGATCTGCGCGTTCAAATAAGCAGCCACCGAGGCTGCATTGATCGAAAGTATCCGATGCAGCAGATCCGGACGCTGGTAGAGCATTGTCTTGATGCTCCGGAAATCGTCGGACCCACCTCCTTCGACCATGTAGCAGGCGAGCGTAAATGGACTCCCTGAGAAGCCGATCAAGGGTACGCGGCCTGCCAAGGCACGCCTGATCTCCCGTACCGCGTCCAAGACGTATGTGAGCGATAACTCCGGATCAGGGACGCCAAGTCTTGCCACGTCCGACTCCGTCCGGACTGGCCGCTCGAAGCGCGGGCCCTCACCGTCGGCGAAGTACAGTCCCAGGCCCATTGCGTCAGGCACGGTCAGGATGTCGGAGAAGAGAATCGCCGCGTCGAGCGGGTAGCGCTCCAGTGGCTGCAGCGTCACCTCGGTCGCAAACGAAGGCGACTTCGCGAGCGCGAGGAAGCTGCCCGCACGTTTTCGAGTGGCGTTGTACTCCGGCAGATACCGCCCCGCTTGCCGCATCAGCCAGACCGGCGTGTACTCGGTCGGCTCGCGCATCAGCGCCCGCAGGAGTGTGTCGTTAGTGGGTCTCATGCGAGAAACGACCTAGCGTTGCGGCGAAACGGCGATTCTCTCACGGCAAGTCTGCCGGCATCGCTGCACGAAGACGGTCCGCTGTGCGCACCGCGTACCTGGAAAGAATGAGGGGCAGGCCGATGGCCTGCCCCTCGGGCGCGAATTCGTCGTCGAGCTACTTCTTGGCAGCGGGCTTTTCGCAGCCCGCGAGTTCCTTCTTGGCTTCCATCGCCTTCTTGCACTCTTCAGCGGTCGGTTTCTTGGCTGCAGCCTTCTTGTCTTCAGCGATAGCGACACCGGCAAACGCGAACGTTGCGGCAATGAATGCGGCGAGCAGTTTCTTCATGAGAGTTCCTGGAACGGTTGATTGCGTGATGGAGTCAACCAGCGCGCGTTGCCGAGACAATCCGGCCCTGAGTCGCGGGTCGATCTGGCTAACGAATCACGAGCCCCATCGTTGACACCGTGCAAAGGAGGCCCAAACGCACCGGCCAGCCGCGTCGCGGACCAGCCTGCAGGGCACTACAACACTTCCTGCTAGTCGCTGCTCTGTGCCAGCGCCAAAGACCTGAGCTGGAACTGACCATCATCTCGGAAAAGCCAGGTCTCCGTGGTCTTCATGGCACCCTGCGCGACCAGCGCCTTGGGAGGCGCCGGGAAAGGGGACGCCGAACTGATGGCCTTCAGCGCCACCGCGCCAAGGTCCTTTGCATGCGCCGGCGTTCGCAGCAGTTCGGCGCGCCGCACCTGCCCGTCGGCAGCAACCGTCATTTCGACGACCACAACCGCCCTTAGCGGATTGGGCGGCGCACCCGAGTAGACCTGCGATCTGTTCGCAGCATGAATGCGCTCGGCCACGTTCCGTTTCCAGTCCGCGAGCGATCTCGGAGATGCTGTTTCGTAGCTTCTTGCCGGCGGCGGACCCGGAGTCGAGGTTTTGTTCGCCGGCCCGCCCGGCGAGGTGCTCGAAGTCCCGGTCTGTACTGGGGCCGGTGTCGTGGTGCATCCGAGTGCGAGCAAAACCGCAACGCCGATGCCAATCGCGTTGTGTGTTGAACGTGCGTGGCTCATTGAACAACTCCCTTGCTAACCATCGTCATCCGGGACGAGTGTTAGCACGGCTGTGAGCCGCTGGAAATGCTGCGAACGGCCGACCCTTAAGAGACTACCGCCGGGCTACAAGACCACATCAAGTCCCAAAAGCCAGGTGCGGCCCGGCGCCGGCTCGAAGAAGCGGCTGTTCGCCTCGTTCACGATAACGGAGCCGGCGTAGCGGCGGTCAAGCGCATTGTCGATTCGAACAAAAACCCGAGTACCGCGCCCTGCCGCGCCAAATGTTCGTGCCGCCCTGAGGTTGATCACCGCATAGCCCGCGGCGCGATCGGTATTGCGATCGTCGACATACAGCGCCGATTGCGTACGTGCCTGCGCGCCGAAATCCGCCCAGTCGCCGCGATACTTGATCTCGACAAAACCCGCTCGCGCCGGCACCGCGGGCAGCTTGTTTCCTGCGGCAACCGGCACCGAAGGGGTCAGGCAAGGCGCGGCAGCGCAGGTCAGGAATGCGGAGTCGAATCGGGCATTGATATATGCAGCGCTGGCATACGCGGAAACGCGGGGCGAGAAGCGCCAGTCAAACGCGAGCTCGCCACCATCGCGCTTTGTCTTTCCGACATTGCCAAAGCCGCTGCGTCCGCCGCTGTTCGACAGAACGACCAGATCGTCGCGCGTATTGATTGTGAACACCGCCGCCGTGACAAGCAGTGCCGGTGTCCACTGCAACTTCGCGCCAAGCTCGACGTTGTCGCTGCTGGCAGCCTTGAGGGCCGTGTTCAAGCCCGCAGTCCCATCGGGCCGGTAGGCGAGTTCGTTGAGCGTCGGCGTTTCGAATCCGCGGCCATACGACATGTACAGCGAAGCAACCGGGCTCGGACGGAAAACAACACCAAGGATCGGATTCACCGCGGAGAAGGATTTGCTGCCCGAATCGTCCCCGTTGACGCCGACGATGTATCGGTCAGTCGAATCGACGCTGACCTTTGAAGCGCGCACTCCGGCGTTCGCGCGCCAGGCATCGCCCCATCGAAACTCGACCTGGGCATACGGGTCGACACTTTCAACCCGATTGATCTCATCGCGGCGAAGCTGGCCTTGAACGCCGAGCTGCGTGCCGACGAAATTCTCATAGCCCCGCCGCTTCTCGTCCATGCGTTCGAGGTTGACGCCGATCGCCGCCGTCGCATCTGCGCTGTCCCAACTTGCGCGAATGTCCGTGCCACCAAAGTTGCGATTGAAGTCGATGATGCCGCCCGGGCTGCGGGGATTCGCCTGCGTCGTAACGGGTATCGCCTGGAACTGCTTGACCGCGCGCGTACCGATCCAGGCAGCCGTCTTCAATGTCGTGCGCTCCGATAATCTCGACTCCAGGTCGACGGCGGCCGTTGTCTGTCTGGTGCTCTTGCGCGTGTCGAATTGCAGCGCGACGGCCGCGGTCTGATCAGGGTCCGAATCAAACTGCGCGCGCGTCAAACCGAGCGGATCCTGCGCGTCCGGCATTGAGACTGAATTGAGGGCGAATCGCAGCCGGCCCAGCGGCGAGTCGAGCGATGCCCAGCGCAGGTTCAAAGTGTCGCGCTGCGCTTCGCTGTGAGGCCTCGTTCCTTCAGTGCGGAACCGTGCGGCATCGATCGCAAAGGCATACGGATCTACGCCGCCCATCGCATTGGCGCCGATGCGCCATGTTGTGTTCGCGCCGAATGCGCCGCTGACTTCGCTGCGCAGCGGTTGTGGTTTCAATTCGGTCGTCAGCGCGATGACGCCCCCTGACGAGTTTCCATACAGCGCCGAAAATGGCCCGCGCAGCACCTCGATTCTCTCAGCCGCATTCAACGGAAAATGCGAAACCTGCCCCTGTCCATCGGGAAAGGATGCGGGGACCCCATCGACATAAAGGCGCACACCGCGAACTCCGAACGTAGAGCGGGAACCGAAGCCGCGGATCGAGATCTGCAGGTCCTGCGCATAGTTCTCGCGGTTCAGCACGACCAACCCGGGGACGCGGCCAAGCGACTCGGAAAGGTTGACGCGCAACTGCGCGTCCCGAATTGTGTCGCGGTCAATCACATTGACCGACGCAGGCACATCGAAGAGCAGGCGCTCGATGCGGGTCGCCGTTACGACAACCGGCGCAAGCGTCGTCTCACCCGCCGTTTGTGCAGCCTGCTGCGCGGAGGCGGCCGAACCCAGTGCCACAAGCGACGCGCTCGCGAGACTGCGTCGCATCCGGTCCGACATCAAGGAAGCGGAAATGACCAAACTTGCCCTACTTCGGAGGTGTCTTTACTTCGATCTGGATTGCGGCGAAATACGCCGCCAGATCGCGCATATCATCATCGGTAAGCGATTTCGCAGCGATCGACATGACCTCATTGCGCCGCTCGCCGGAGCGATACGCCCGCAGCGCCCGCTCCAGATAAATTGCTGGTTGCCCGGCAAGATGTGGCGCGTCTGGCAGCCGCGATATGCCGTCCGTTCCATGACAGGCCTGACATGCAGTTGCTTTGCGTGCGCCAGCGCTTGCATCCTGCGCATGCGTGACGCAAGTTGCACTTGCCACCGCAGCGACGAGCGCTGCGGCGGCCAACGAACGCAACGTCATTGCCTCAGGGCTGATAACTGATGCGGTAAATCGCGCCAGCGAAATCGTCCGACACCAGTAACGACCCGTCCTTCATGACCGCCACATCGACCGGGCGACCACGATAGGTGCCGGTCGCATCATCGAGCCAGCCTTCGGCGAATACCTCGGACTTGTCGGCGGTGCCATCGGCCTTCAGCGAGACGAAGTTGATCAGCGCGCCGCTCGCCTTGGTGCGGTTCCACGAGCCATGCGCCGCGACGAAGATTCCGCCCTGGTATTTCGCGGGGAACATCTTGCCTGAGTAGAAAGTCATGCCGAGCTGCGCCTGGTGCGCCGGGAACTCGATCTGCGGCTTGCTCCAGGCCGCGGGCGCCTTCATGTCCTTGAGGTCCGGTGCGGCGGCCGTGCCGGCGATCTGCACGTTGTTGCCGTGGATGAACGGGTAGCCGAAATGCTCGCCACCCGCCTTGGTGATGCGGTTGAGCTCGCCGGGCGGCGTGTCGTCACCCATGCCGTCGGTCTGGTTGTCGGTGAACCAGACGGTCTTGTCCTTGGGGTTGATGTCCATGCCGACCGAGTTGCGCACGCCCCGGGCCAACACTTCACGCTTGGAGCCGTCGAACGGATCCAGGCGGATCATGCCGCCGATGCCCAGCTGCTCGTACAGCGCCACCTTCTCGCGCGGCTGCACGTTGTACGGCTGGCCGAGCGTGATGTAGAGCTTGCCGTCGTCGCTGACGCGGCAGGTGCGGGCGCCGTGGTTGTACGACTCCTCCTCGGGCGGGATCAGCTTGCCTTGGGGCACCACCTCGATCACCGCGACGTCCGGCCCTTCGTAGAAGAACTCGGCAGCCGGAAAGTTGAGCACGCGGTTGTGCTCGACCACGATCAGGAAGCCGTCCTTGGTCCAGCACACGCCATTCGGGTTGGTGAACTTCAGCGACGGGGCAAATGACTTCACCTCGTCGGCCACGCCGTCGCTGTTGCGGTCGGTCACGGCCCAGACAGTCGTCTTACGCGTGCCGACGAACAGCATGTTGGTCGAAGGCGCAATCGCCATGTGCCGCGCGTCCGGCACGATCGCGAACAGGTCGATCTTGAAGCCCGGCGGCAGCTTGACGCGTTTGAGGTTCTCGCGGATCGCGTTGGCGTTGGCGCCCGTCTGCGGCACCACGGGAATGTTGAGGTCGGTCGTCGCGACCTTCATCTGCTTAAGCTTTTCGAGGTTCGCCTGCGCGGCGGCTGTGCCAGCAAACGCCAAGGCAACGGCCAGCGCGGCCACGCTCAATTTCGCATTCATGTTTGTCTCCTGCAGAGAATTGTTGTGCTGTCCGCGCATGCGCGGAGCGCGAATATACGGTCGGCGCGCTTCCACGTCCACACCGCGGGATTCACGAAGATAGCGCAAGGGCGCGACGAGACGAGAGCACCCGGCGATGATGTAGCGCGCTACATCCTATCGAGCGCCCGTCGAGCGATCACCGCCAGATTGCTTACCTCACGACCAGCACGGGCCGGTCGGCGTAGGCCAAAACCTTCTGCGTTTCGCTGCCGATGAAGAGCGACGACACCTCGCTGCGGCCGTGCGAAGCCATCACGATCAAGCCGCAGTCGTTCTCGTTTGCGGTCTGCAGAATTGCTAGGTGCGGGTGCTGCTGCTCCTTGATGACGGTGACACAAGGGACGTTCGCGTCGCGTGCCGCACGCTCGATCTCGGTCAGCCGCTCCGTTGCCACAGCACTTGCCGCAGCCAGGTATTGCCCTTCGGTATCAGGCAGGACTTCCCCGAGTCCGTAGTAGGGATAGGGAGGCGTCGCGGTGCATCCGACCAGCGACGAGTTCAGAGCCTTGGCGATGCCCACCGCGATCGCAATGGCTTTGCGCGATCCCGGTGAACCATCGGTGGCGACCAGCACTTTATCTGTCATTTTGACAAGCTCCACTCTCGACAGATGTTAGCGTGCGACGGCGCGTTCGCGGCACGTTGATGACGGTCAAGCACGCGAACACCCCCAACGCACTGAAAGCATGCCGCGTGACCGGGACCAAAAACAACGGGCAGCACGCGGCCGCCCGTTGGAGTCTGTCGTGTTTGGCGATTACTTGCCGCGCAGCTTCTTGATCGCCGCCAACTGTGCGGCCAGCGCCGACATCTCCGCTTCAACCTTGGCGATTTCGAGCTGGCTGCTGGCGTTCTTGCGTGCCTCCTCAGCCGCCTTTAATGCTTCATTTGCCTTGGCCTCATCGAGGTCCTTGCCGCGAATGGCCGTGTCTGCCAGCACCGTGATCAGCGTCGGTTGCACTTCAAGAATGCCGCCGGCAACAAACACCTGCTCTTCCTCGGTCCGTGCCGGCAGCTTGATACGCACCACGCCCGGTTTGATGCGCGTGATCAGCGGTGCATGGCGCGGATAAATGCCCAGTTCGCCGGCCTCTCCCGGCAGCACCACGAACTCAGCCTCACCGGCGAAGATGCTCTCTTCGGCGCTGACGACGTCTACATGAATGGTTGTCATAGTGATCGGTGGTCCGTGATCCGGTCTTCCGCGGTCTGCGCTCTAACGAATCACAGATCCCGGGTCAAGGATCACTGCAGTTTCTTCGCCTTCTCGAATGCTTCGTCGATCGTCCCGACCATGTAGAACGCCTGCTCAGGCAAAGCGTCGCATTCGCCGTCGACGATCATCTTGAAACCGCGGATCGTGTCCTTGAGCGACACGTATTTGCCCGGCGAACCGGTGAACACCTCGGCGACATGGAACGGCTGCGACAGATAACGCTGGATCTTGCGCGCGCGCGCCACTGCCAGCTTGTCCTCGGGCGACAACTCGTCCATGCCAAGGATCGCGATGATGTCACGCAGTTCCTTGTAGCGCTGCAGTGTGGCCTGCACGCGGCGCGTCGTGTCGTAATGTTCCTCGCCCACGACGTTCGGATCGATCTGGCGCGAGGTCGAGTCAA
>Ga0209683_10000576_pt1 | contig 14226 bp, 15 predicted proteins | sample DOMMetBare2Fresh_FD_187474 | JGI IMG/M metagenome (GOLD analysis project Ga0209683, IMG submission 187474) | Wetland sediment microbial communities from St. Louis River estuary, USA, under dissolved organic matter induced mercury methylation -... | ecosystem: Environmental > Aquatic >... | reverse complement strand
ATCCGGTCGCTGCTGACCGACGGCAAGCGCGTCACTGGCGTGGTCACGAGCGTGGGCCGGGTGCAGGCCGACGCTTACCTGCTCGCGCTGGGCAGCCACTCGCCGTTGCTGCTGCGGCCTCTGGGGATCGACATTCCCGTGTACCCGGTCAAGGGGTACTCGATCACGGTGCCGATCACCGACGCGACGGGTGCGCCCGAATCGACGGTGATGGACGAGACGCACAAGGTGGCCGTCACGCGCCTGGGCGCGCGCATCCGCGTGGGCGGCACGGCCGAACTCGCGGGCTACACGCTGCGATTGCACGAGCAGCGCCGCCGCACGCTGATGCACGTGGTGGGCGACCTATTTCCCCACGGTGGCGACCTCGGGCGGGCCGAGTTCTGGTGCGGCTTGCGCCCGATGACGCCCGACGGCACGCCGATCGTCGGCGGTACCACGATGCCCAACCTGTGGCTCGCCACCGGCCACGGCACGCTCGGCTGGACCATGGCTGCGGGCACGGCGCGCGTGATGGCCGATCTGATCGGGGGGCGCCAACCCGCGATCGACATGACGGGCTTGACGGCAGCGCGTTACGGCTGAATGCCGGTCTGCTCGGCCCGTCGGCGCTCGAGCAGGCGGCGGCCATCGTCGTAGCTCAGCTTCTCGCCCGTCGCGAGGAGACCGCGCTGCGCCATCTCGCCGCGCGAGGCGCTGCAGCGCGCCGCTTGTGCCTTGTGCTGAGCCGGATTCAGGCTGCGGAAGAGGCCCAGGGTCCCATGAAGCAGCAACAGGTGTCGACTCCTCGCGTTTCTTCTTCTGAAATGCGGTCCGGGAGGGGCCGCTGCCTGCTTGACGATCGAGTCCGTTCCAGCGTGACGCGGGACTTGAGAAAATCTGCGCCGACCGTACCTCCGGGCACATCCTGCCACCGACACTCCGACCATGAGCGACAAACACACCCACGCTTTCCAGGCCGAGGTCCAGCAGATCCTGCACCTCGTCACCCACTCGCTGTACTCCAACAAGGAGATCTTCCTGCGCGAGCTGGTGTCCAACGCCAGCGACGCTTGTGACAAGCTGCGTTTCGAGGCGCTGGACAACGCGGCGCTGTACGAAGACGCGCCGGACTTGAAGATCCACGTCTTCTTCGACGCCACGGCCAAGACCATCACGATCCGCGACAACGGCATCGGCATGAGTGCGCAGGAGGCCATCGACCACCTTGGCACGATCGCCAAGAGCGGCACGCGCGAGTTCATCGCCAGGCTGGGCGACAAGAAGGGCGACGCGAACCTGATCGGCCAGTTCGGCGTGGGCTTCTACTCGGGCTTCATCGTGGCCGACCGCATCACGGTCGAGTCGCGCCGCGCGGGCGTGCCACCCGGCGAGGCCGTGCGCTGGACGAGCGACGGCAGCGGCCAGTTCGAGGTCGAGACCATCGACAAGCCGGCGCGCGGCACCGACGTGATCCTGCACCTGCGCGAGGGCGAGGAGGAGTTCGCCAAGACATGGAAGCTCAAGTCGATCATCAGCAAGTATTCGGACCACATCTCGCTGCCGATCTTGATGCGCAAGGAGGAATGGATCGGCGAGAAGGCTGAATACAGGATGACCGACGAGTGGGAGACCGTCAACAAGGCGGCCGCCCTTTGGACGCGCAACAAGAGCGAGATCACCGACGCCGAGTACCAGGCCTTCTACAAGCAGATCAGCTACGACAGCGACGCGCCGCTGGCCTATACGCACAACAGGGTGGAGGGGCGCAGCGAGTACACCCAGCTGCTGTACGTCCCTGCCAAGGCGCCGTTCGACCTGTACAACCGCGACAAACGCGTAGGCGTCAAGCTGTACGTCAAGCGCGTCTTCATCATGGACGATGCGCAGGCCTTGATGCCGGCCTATCTGCGTTTCGTCAAGGGGGTGATCGACTCGGCCGACCTGCCACTCAACGTCAGCCGAGAGCTGCTGCAGGAAAGCCGCGACGTGAAGGCGATCCGCGAGGGCAGCACGAAGCGCGTACTCTCGATGCTCGAGGACCTGGCCGAGAACCAGAAGGACAAGTACGCCGCGTTCTGGAAGGAGTTCGGCGCGGTGATGAAGGAAGGTGTGGGCGAGGACCATGGCAACGCCGAGCGGCTGGCCAAGCTGCTGCGTTTCGCCTCGACGCACGCCGACGAGGGCGTCTCATTCGCCGACTACGTGGCGCGCATGAAGCCAGACCAGGAAAGCATCTACTACGTGACCGCGGACACTCTGGCGACCGCGCGATCGAGCCCGCAACTGGAGATCTTCCGCAAGAAGGGGATCGAGGTGCTGCTGCTGGCAGACCGCGTCGACGAATGGATGCTCGCGCACCTGTTCGAGTTCGAAGGCAAGCCGTTGCAGAGCGTGGCCAAGGGGGCGGTGGATCTCGGCAAGTTGCAGGACGACGATGAGAAGAAGGCCGCCGAAGCCGCCGCTGCAGCCTTCAAGCCGGTTCAGGACAGGCTCAAGGGCGTTTTGAAGGACCGTGCGAAGGACGTGCGCGTCACCACGCGACTGGTCGACTCGCCGGCCTGTATCGTGGTCGAGGAGGGCGACATGAGTGCCCACCTGGCGCGCATGCTCAAGCAGGCCGGGCAGAGCGCACCCACGTCGCTGCCGATCCTGGAGGTCAATGCCCAGCACGCGCTGGTCAGGCGCCTCGAAACGGACGACTCGCACTTCGACGATCTCGCGCACCTGCTGCTCGACCAGGCGTGGTTGGCCGAGGGGGGGCAACTCGAGGACCCGGCCGCGCATGTCAGGCGCGTGACCCGGCTGTTGACGTCCGCGTAGGGCCGAGGCAGCCAGGCGTGAACCCTCGGACAACGTCGACAGGCCCTAGCTGAGCAAGGGCGGATCGCTCATCGCTTCGATCTGTTCGTCCAGTTGCATCGCCTGCTGCGACCAGTAACCTGCGCTCGCGAACCAGGGAAATGCGACCGGGAACGCCGGATCGGCCCAGCGTTCGGCGATCCAGGCACTGTGGCAGATCATGCGCAAGGTGCGCAGCGGCTCGACCAGCCACAGCTCGCGGTCGTCGAAGGGCATGAACATGCGGTAGCCCTCGAGCAGCAGCGCCAGCTGATCACGCATGCTCGCGGCATCGCCGGACAGCAGCATCCAAAGGTCCTGGATTGCCGGTCCGTTGCACGCGTCGTCGAGGTCGACGACATGCGGCCCTTCGTCTCGCCACATGATGTTGCCCGGATGGAAGTCACCGTGCAGGCGCAGCGTTCGCATCGGCTGCGCATCCTGCAATGCGCGCCCGACCCGTTCAAGTGCCGCCGTGCAGCGGCGATCCCATGGCTCGCGCTCGGCGGGTGCAATGAAGTCGCTTTCGAGCAGGCGGGTGCGTGCCGAGTGGCCTTGCGTCACGTCCAGCGTTCGGCGATGGGCGAATGGCCGCCGTTGCCCGACGGCGTGCACGCGACCGAGGAAGCGGCCCAGCCAGCGCAGGACGCGCGGATCGTCGAGTTCCGGCCCCCGCCCGGCGTGGCGATCGCTGACCGAGTAGCGATACGTCGCGTCGCCCCAGGCGAGCTGCGCCATGGTCCTCGGCGTTCCAAGCAGCGCGACCCGGTCATCGTGGCTCGCCAGCACGCGGGGCGCCACCACGGGCACGTCGTTGGCGGCAAGTTCCAGCGCGAACCCATGTTCCTCGAGGATCTGCGCGTCACTCCACCGCAAGGGCCGGTAGAACTTGGCCACCACGACCGAGCCGTCCTCGAGGTGGACCTGGAACACGCGGTTCTCGTAGGAGTTCAGCTGCAACAGTCGCCCGTCGCCGCGCAGTCCCACGGCGTCAAGCGCATCGAGAACGCGCTCGGGGTCGAGTCCCGCATAAGCAGGCGCGAAAGGCGCAGTGGTCGGCATCGCGCCGATTGTTGCCTGTTCGGCTGCCCTCGCGCGGGTCGCGTCAGTTGTGCGTGCCGGTGCCGGGGTAACGGTCGGACTCGATCACGTCGACGCCCATGTCTTCCGGGTACTGGCTGGTCGAAGCCGGGGCGCGAGCGGCGCTGCGATCGTCGCGCGCCGCCTCGATGCCGCCGAGTTCGCCGGGCGTGGTGACATCGACGCGGGTGTCGGGAGCGAAGAACGAGTCCTGGAAGAAGCTCGAATCCTGCCAGAGCGTGGCGCGCTCGCGCCGGCGCGAAGGCGACGAGACGGCAGGTTCCGATCGCGGTGCGGGGCGGCTCGGCGCGGGCTGTGGTCCGCGGGAGGCTGCCGCGGCCTGAGGCACGAGCAGTTGCAGCTCGGCGAGCGACGGCAGATTGTCGACAGGGCAACGCAGGTACCGCACACGGCACGCGCCGAGCACCGACTGCTTGATCTGCAGGACGCGCCGCGAGTTGCCGCGGTCGGTGTCGAGGTCGATCGCAGCGAGCACGCGCCCGTTGGCGCTGCAGATCGCGAAAGTCACGTGGATCGAGCCCAGCAGCTCGTACCAGTAACGAACTTCGTTTGGATCGCTCGGCTGGCAGAAGCGCACCAGCGGCAATTTCGACAGGACGATGTGATGCGGAAGTGCCTCACGCAGTTGCCTGTAGACGCGGCGTTCGTCCGTCGAAAACACGGGGCGCGGTGCAAGAGCCCATTCGGTGGGCAGCGGCTTGGGTTGCTGACCCTGCCGGCGCGGCCAGCGCCATGCCACCAACACCACCACCAGGACCACCAGCAGCGTCGAAGCGACGATCCACGGCAACAGGGCTTCCATCTTGGGGCGGCGTTCATCGCCACCGGCGTGGTGACCCGCGCGGCGGCAATTGGTTGCAAACGATGGCATCTTAACCGCTGCACCCTTGGCACCGCCCCGGGTTGCCCCCCCAAAGCCGGGTGCTGGGCGCGCGTCCACGGGGCGCTACTCGTGCGCTCCCGGGCTGGAACTCACCACGCGCGTTCGCCACTCGTCGATCGCATCGAGCACGGTGGCCGTGCGTTGTGCCTGCACCTTCAGCCGGTAGTCGATCTCCGCTGCGCCGGACTCGACGAGCTCGTCCAGATGCGAGCGCACATCGTCACTGGGTACCCGCAGCCGCGCCAAGGCCTCGCTGCCGGTTCGTTCGATGACCGCACCGGCAGCCCGCACGATGCGCAGCATCGGCACGTTCTGCGTCAACGCGTGGATCACCAAAGTATCGATGTCGTGATTGCGTGCATGCAGCAGAGCACGATCGAACAGGCGCGAACCATAGCCGCGACCGCGTGCCTTGGCCAGCACCGACACGCCGAATTCGGCCTCGTGTCCGCCAGGCAGCACGGCCAAGTGAGCCTGGGCGATCAACTCGAGGCGGCGGTTGAACACGCCGAACACTTCGTCCTGATCGAAGTCGATCAGGTCGACATAGCGTGCCACCTGTGCGTCGGAGGCCGCGTAACCGAAGCGCAGGTAGCGGTCGTTCTCGTCCAGCGCCAGCAGGTGCGCCAGGATGCGGCCCCGGTGTCTCTTGGCGAGCGACCGGATCGGAACCCAGTGCAGGCGCGGCGGCTGGTGCGAAGCTGCTTCAGGGCTGTCCCGCGCGATGGCGCTCGACAGGTCATCAGTCGGGTTCATAAGAGCAGTCATCCCTATTAGGGTTATCCCTAGTATAACCAGCCTGCCTGCGCCACTGCCTGGGTCGGCGCAGTGTGCGGGCGTGGTGGGCAAGAGGCAGGCCGACGCGATCCCTTATAATTTGCGGCTTTCCCGCCGACGGCCGGGAATCTCGCCGAGAGGTCGCGTCAAGACAAGCGGTACCTCGGTTCGCCGGGCCCCAGGGTCCGGGTTGTGCCGTCAGACCCTCAACGTCGAAAGACCCTCATGAAGACCTTCAGTGCCAAGCCGGCCGAAGTGAAGCATGAATGGTTTGTGATTGACGCCACCGACAAGGTGCTCGGACGTGTCGCCAGCGAAGTGGCACTCCGTTTGCGCGGCAAGCACAAGGCCATCTACACGCCTCACGTCGACACCGGCGACTTCATCGTCGTCGTCAATGCCGACAAGATCCGCGTCACCGGCAACAAGGCCGAGGACAAGGTGTACTACCGCCACTCGGGCTTTCCGGGCGGCATCCATGGCACCAAGTTCAAGGATATGCAGGCCAAGCACCCGGGGCGTGCCCTGGAAAAGGCGGTCAAGGGCATGCTGCCCAAGGGGCCGCTCGGCTACGCGATGGTCAAGAAGCTGAAGGTGTACGCCGGCGCGTCGCACCCCCACACGGCCCAGCAGCCCAAGCCGCTGGCGATCTAAGGAGTTGCATGTGATCGGCAATTGGAACTACGGCACGGGCCGCCGCAAGTCGTCGGTGGCACGCGTGTTCATCAAGAAGGGCAACGGCCAGATCCTGGTCAACGGCAAGCCGGTAGACCAGTACTTCGGGCGCCAGACATCGATCATGATCGTCAAGCAGCCGCTGCTGCTCACGAACAACGATGCGGCCTTCGATATCCAGGTCAACGTCCAAGGCGGCGGCGAGTCCGGCCAGGCCGGTGCAGTGCGCCACGGCATCACGCGCGCGCTGATCGACTACGACGCGGCGCTCAAGCCCGGCCTTTCCCAGGCCGGTTTCGTGACGCGGGACGCGCGCGAAGTCGAGCGCAAGAAGGTCGGTTTGCACGGTGCGCGCCGGCGCAAGCAGTTCAGCAAGCGCTGAGGAACGATTTCGCACACGCGCAAACCCGCCGAGGCCGCAACATTGCGGCCTCGCTCACTTGAGGGGCCCGATGCGCTGGAAGCTGCTTCGTCGCCGGATGTCGATCAGCGCGCCGCGCATGATCGTGCGCAGCCACCTGCCATGGCCGCTGCGCTGGATCGTGCTGGCGCTGGCGTTCGGCTTCTCGGCCGCGATCGCGCTGTGGGCTTTCGAGTTCGGCAAGGAGATCGCTGGCCTGGAGCGAGGCGCCAAGGAAGAACTGGCCCAGCTGCGCACCGAGGTGCAGCGCCTGCGCGACGATCGCGAGAAGGCGCAGTCGATCGCCAACACGGCCGACAGCCTGCTCAGGACCGAGCGGGTCACGCAGGAGAAGCTCCAGCAGCAGCTGCGCCAGGCCGAGGCCGAGGTCATGGCCCTCAAGGCAGATCTGGGGTTCTTCGAGCGCCTGCTGCCCGCATCAGGCGACGGCCTGGCCGTCCGCGGCCTGCAGGCCGAGGCGGTTCAGCCCGGGCAGTTGCGCTACCAGTTGCTGGTGATGCAAAGCGGCCGTGCCCCGCCCGAGTTCAGGGGCCGCTACGAGCTCCTGCTGTCCGGCACGCTGGACGGCAAGCCATGGAGCTACACGCCGCCGGCGGGGCCGCGAAGTTTGGCGCTGAAACAGTACGCGCGTGTGGAAGGGCTGATCGACCACCCGCCGCCTGCCGTGGTAAAAACCGTCCAGGTTCGGGTGCTGGACAATGCTGGTGGCGTTCGCGCCACCCAGACCGTGAAGCTGTGAAAGGAGCGGCCCCATGTGGTCGATTTTCAAGAAGCAACCGCCGATCCGCAGCCTGATCGGTGATGGCACCGTGCTGCACGGCGAGGTCCGGTTCGAAGACGGGCTGCGCATCGATGGCGAGGTCCATGGCGACGTGACGGCCGTCGGCGAAGGCCCGACGATGCTCGTGATCAGCGAAAAAGCCCGCGTCCATGGCAAGGTCATGGGTGGCCATGTGATCATCAACGGCACGGTGGTGGGTCCGGTCGAGTGCGCTGGCCTCTTGGAGTTGCAGCCCAAGGCTCGCATTCAGGGTGACGTCACGTATGGCACCATCGAGATGCACCAGGGCGCCGGAATCGATGGCGAGGTGCGCACGATGAAGCCGAGCGAAGAGCGCCCGGCCTTGAAACTGGCTGCATCGAGCCGACTTTGACATTGCCGACCCCCGAGGACTGTGACCATGAATGCAATCGCCGCACCGCTGTCTGCTGCCACGGATGAGTTGCCTCCGCCCCTCGTGTTCACCGACAGCGCGGCCGACAAGGTCAAGCAACTCGTCGACGAGGAAGGCAACCCGGATCTGAAGCTGCGCGTCTTCGTACAAGGGGGCGGCTGCTCGGGCTTCCAGTACGGCTTTACATTCGACGAGGTCGTCAACGAAGACGATACCCAGATGGCCAAGAACGGCGTGACGCTGCTCATCGACGCCATGAGCCTGCAATACCTGATGGGCGCCGAGATCGATTACAAGGAAGACCTGCAGGGTGCGCAATTCGTGATCAAGAACCCGAACGCGACCACCACCTGCGGCTGCGGTTCCAGCTTCTCGGTCTGACCGGCCGTCCGGTGAAGTGCAAGGCCGCCCGCGTGGCGGCCTTCGTATTTCAGGCGGCCGGGTACAGCGCGCCGAGGCGCCGCGGTCCGTGCGCCCCGGTCACTGAAGCCAGGTTGCCCGGCTTACCCTCGATGAAGCGATGCGCCAGCCAGGCGAAGGCGGTGGCCTCGACCTGGTCGACCGGAAGTCCGAGGGCATCGGTCGCCTCGACTGCGACATCGGGAAGTTCGGCGCGCAAAGATCGCATCAGGTGGACGTTGCGCGCGCCGCCGCCACAGACGAACAGCGCGCGGTAATCGTTGCCGTGGCGCCGCAAGTCGCGCGCCGCGCCCTTCACGGTCAGCGCCGCCAGCGTGGCCTGGACATCGGCCGCGGCCGCATCGGGCGCGCGTGCTGTCAGGATGTTGTCCAGCCAGCCCAGGTGGAACACGTCACGACCCGTGCTCTTGGGAGGCGCCAGACCAAAGTACGGCTCGGCCAGCAGCGCATCGAGCAGCGGTTCGATCACGTGACCGCTCGCCGCCCACCGCCCATCCTCGTCATAGGGCCGACCCAAGTGGCGTTGGCACCAGGCGTCCAGCAGGGCATTGGCCGGGCCGCAGTCGAATCCGGTGACGTCGCCGACGGCCGGCAGCAGCGTCAGATTGGCGATGCCGCCCAGATTGAGCACGGCGCGGGCATGGCCAGGCTGGGCGAATACGGCCGCATGGAATCCGGGCGCCAGCGGCGCGCCCTGACCCCCCGCCGCGACGTCGCGGCTGCGCAGATCGCACACCACATCGATGCGCGTGAACTCGGCCAGCAGCGCCCCGTTGAGCAACTGGATCGTGTAGCCCGTTCCATCGGCGACGCCGGGCTGGTGTCGCACCGTCTGGCCATGCGCGCCGATGGCCCGCACCTCGCGGGAGGACGTGCTGGCGCCGAAAAGCAGTTCGGTGACCACGGCGGCATAGGCCCGGGCCAGGGCGTTGGCCGACAGTGCCGCGCGATGCAGTTCGTCGTCGCCCGGCGTGTTGAGCGCCAGCAGCTCCGAGCGCAGGTCGGGTGCGAAAGGCGCGTGCACATGACTGTGGACCCGAAACGGCGATCCCGCTGCCGAGCCGAACTCGACGAGCACCGCATCGACGCCGTCGAGCGAAGTGCCCGACATCAGACCGACGTACAGCGGCATGGCCCCGGGGCCGCGGGCCTACTCGTTGCGGCCGCGCGCACCCAACAGCGTGTCGGCGACGTCGAGCTTGACCTGCAACGCCTGCGCCAGGGACGCGAATTCTCCTTTGGCCGCCGACGGCAGCGTCATGGTCTCGCTCGCCTTGGCAATGCGCAGCGGATCCTGGTGCTGGCCGCTGACGCGGAACTCGAAATGCAGGTGCGGGCCGGTGGACCAGCCGGTGCTGCCCACCGCGCCGATGCGCTGGCCCTGCTCGATGCGTTGCCCCTGCTTGACGTCGATGCGTGACAGGTGCGCGTACAGCGTGCTGCGCTCGCCGTTGTGCTTGATCTGGACGACGTTGCCGTAGCCGTTCTGCCAACCGGCGAAGTCGACGACACCGTCACCTACCGTGCGCACCGGAGTGCCCGTCGGCGCGGCGTAGTCCACGCCGTTGTGCTTGCGCCAGCTCTGCAGGATCGGATGCAAGCGCATCGCGAAGCCCGAGGTCACGCGCGAGAATTCGAGCGGACTGGCCAGGAAGTCGCGCTTCAGGCTCTGGCCATTGGGGTCGAAGTAGGCGCCGCGGCCATCGCTGCCGCGATACCACAGCGCCTGGTGGACGCGCCCGCCATTGACGAACTCGGCGGCGAGCACCCGACCCAGCCCGGAGTTCCAGCCGATCGGTTCGCCGTCGGCAGTGAGCGTCTCGTAGACGACGCTGAAGGTATCGCCGCGGCGCAGCTCGCGGTGCATATCGATGTCGGCGCCGAAGATCTCGGCGATCTGGATCGCGACCGAGTCCGGGATGCGCGCCTCGTCGCTGGCGGCGAACAGCGAGCTGCGGATCGTTCCACTGGCCAGCCGCGGCTGCGATTGCAGCTCTGCGGTTTCCTCGACGGATTGCAGCGTGCCCTGTGCATCGCGGCCGATCGTCAGGCGGGTGAAATGAGTACCCAGCTGCTCGGCACGCCCCGCAGGGTAGCGCCCGATCAGCTCGAGCAGCGATCCATCCTCGCGCGTGCGCACCTGAACCAGGCGGCCGCCGCGGCTGTCGAACAGGCGGCGAGCCGCCTCGTCGCTGCGCATGAAGGCTGCGGCATAGTTGTCGGCCACGCCCAGTCGCTTGAGCAATACATCGGCCGTGTCTGCGGCGCGGGTGACGTCCGAGCGGAGCAGATGCAGCTCACGGGATGCGAGCAACTCGAGCTGCGGCGCGACCGGTTCGGCCTCGACCGACTCGGTGATCAAGCGCTGGGGCAGGGCGGCCGCGTCGGGCGCCAACGGTGCCACCGCGAACGCTGCAATGGCGACGCCGGCCAGCAACGCGAACACCGTGCCGGCCACCGGCCTGCGATGCCCGGCGAGCCATGCCTGTGCAGCGATCGAGGCCTGCGCCAAAGTGCCCAACGAAATCACTTTCCAGAAACGGGGCCCGAGGGCCGTGGGGTGGCGTGCGAGCGCCTTAAGATTGGCGCTTTCGTTGGCACGGCATCGCGTGGTTGCGTCCTGCCGCGGCCGGACAGTTGCCACGGGCCGATTCTAGCGGCCGCGCCGCGAGCCTTTCTTGTGACAAACCCCCGGCGAGCCCGATCCCCATGACAGTTCTCCATGTCGCCGAAGCGACGATTGAATCCGGCGCCGCGAAGCGAACGCCGCGGATCCGGCTTCGCCGGTCCGCCGGCGGCGCCCCCCCTGGGGGGGAGCGGCGAAGCCGCTTCGGGGGGGATTCACTTCAGGAATCGTGACCGTGCCAGCCCACCCCGTGACCGACGCCGTGCGCGAGGCCCTGGCGATCAGCCTGCGCGGCTGCGAGGAACTCCTGCCCCAGGACGAATGGACGGCCAAGCTTGCGCGTTCGGCTGCCACGGGCCAGCCGCTGCGCATCAAGTTCGGCCTCGATCCCACGGCACCCGACCTGCACCTCGGGCACACGGTCGTGTTCCGCAAGATGCGGCAGTTGCAGGACCTCGGGCATACCGTGATCCCGCTGATCGGCGACTTCACCTCGATGATCGGCGACCCTTCGGGCCGCAACAGCACGAGGCCGCCATTGACGCGCGAGCAGATCGATGCGAACGCCGCCACCTACTTCGAACAGTTGCGCCTCGTTCTCGACGTCGATCGTGCGGAGGTGCGCCGCAACAGCGAGTGGAGCGATCCGCTCGGTGCGCGCGGCATGATCCAGCTCGCGGCGCGCTACACGGTCGCGCGCATGATGGAGCGCGACGATTTCGCCAGGCGTTTTGCCGCCGGCACGCCGATCTCGGTGCACGAGTTCCTTTACCCGCTGATGCAGGGCTACGATTCGGTCGCACTGCACAGCGACCTCGAGCTCGGCGGCACCGACCAGAAATTCAACCTGCTGATGGGGCGTCATCTGCAGCAGGAGGCGGGGCAGGAGCCGCAGTGCATCCTCACGATGCCGTTGCTCGAAGGCATCGATGGCGTGGAGAAGATGTCGAAGTCGAAAAACAACTACGTCGGCATCACCGAGCCCGCGAACATCATGTTCGCCAAGCTGCTGTCGATCAGCGACGAGCTGATGTGGCGCTACTTCACGCTGCTGTCGGCGCGGCCCGAGGCCGAGATCGCGGCGCTCAGGGGCGAGGTCGAAGCCGGCCGCAACCCGAAGGACGCCAAAGTGATGCTGGCCCAGGAGATCACCACGCGCTTTCACGGCGCGGCGGCGGCCGTCGCGGCCGAGCAGGACTTCATCAACCGTGCGCGCGGCGGCATTCCCGACGCGATACCCGAGGTGTCGCTGTCGGGCGCACCGCTGGCGATCGGCAGCCTGCTGAAACAGGCAGGGCTGGTGCCCTCGACCAGCGAGGCGATGCGCCTGATCGAGCAGGGCGGCGTGCGCATTGACGGCGCGGTCGTCAGCGACAAGGCGCTGAAGGTCGCCGCCGGCAACTGCGTTGTGCAGGTCGGCAAGCGCAAGTTCGCGCGCGTCACGCTGGTGGCGTGAGCCCTCGATGCAGGTCAGCGCCTACCTGAAGCTGTCGATCGCGGTCGCGATCGCGACCATCCTGCTCAAGACCGGCGCCTGGTGGTTTACCGGATCGGTGGGCCTCTTGTCCGATGCGATGGAGTCGGTGGTCAATCTCGCCGGCGCGATGTTCGCGTTGGCGATGGTCACGATTGCCGCACGGCCGCCCGACGACGACCACCCGTTCGGACACCACAAGGCCGAGTACTTTTCCAGCGGCTTCGAGGGCGCGTTGATCTTTGCCGCGGCGGTGGCGATCATCTGGGCGGCGATCGACCGCCTGCTCCACCCGCAGGCGCTGACCCAGCTGGACCTGGGGTTGACGCTGTCGATCATCGCCTCGGCGCTGAACGGCGCACTGGCCTGGGCGATGCTCAAGAAGTCGCGCGAGCGTCGCTCGATGGCGCTCGAAGCCGACGCGAGACACCTTTTCACCGACGTCTGGACCTCGGTCGGCGTCGTGGTGGGCCTGGTCGCGGTGATGTTCACCGGCTGGTTGTGGCTCGACCCGGTGATCGCGATCGCCGTGGCCGGCAACGTGGCTCGCGAAGGCTTCAACCTGATCCGCAAGTCTGCCGACGGCCTGATGGACCGCGCACTCGAGCCGGCGGAGCAGAAACAGATCGAGGAGGTGCTGGCCTCGTTCGCGCATCCCACCACGCTGCGCTTCGATCACATCGGCACGCGGCGCGCCGGACAGCGCCTGTTCGTCGACCTGCACATGCACATGCCGCCGAGTTGGACGCTGCAGCGCGCCGCCGCGCTGCGCAGTTCGGTCGAGCAGGCGCTGATGGCCGCGGTGCCGGGCCTGCGGGCGACCATCCAGTTGCTCCCGATGGACGTCGAGGCGCACTTCGGTGACCAGGCGGAGACGGTGCTGTGAGCCCCTCAGGCGCTGCGCACCGGCCACCTGGGCAACGAGAGGGCCCCAGCGTGGCCCATGGGGCGCTGGGCCAGCCTGGGCAGGCCCGGCGCCGACCCACATGATCGCGTTGATTCAGCGCGTGCGCGGTGCCCATGTCGATGTCGACAACCTGCGCGTGGGCGAGATCGGCCACGGACTGCTGGTCCTGGTCTGCGCCGAGCCGCACGACGACGAGGCCACCGCCGACCGGCTGGTCGACAAGCTGCTCAAACTGCGCGTGTTTACCGACGATGCCGGAAAGATGAACCGCAGCGTGCAGGACGTGAAGGGCGGTCTGCTGGTCGTCCCGCAGTTCACTCTCGCCGCAGACACGTCGGGCGGAAACCGACCCAGCTTCGTCGGCGCGGCGCCACCGTCGCTCGGCCGGCGGCTCTACGAGCGTGTCGTGGACACCGCGCGCGAAAGGCATCCGCAGGTGGCCTGTGGCGAGTTCGGCGCCGAGATGCAGGTGCATCTCGTCAACGACGGGCCGGTGACCATTCCGCTGCGCCTGTCCTGACCGCAAAGAACAAGGCCGCCCGCGGCGGCCTTGTCGAAATCAGCGAATCGCTCGGTTCTCGAAGCGCTCAGTCCGCATACTGCCCGGCCGCTTTGATCGCCGGGCCCCACTTGTTGATTTCGGCCTCGACGAACTTCTTGTGGTCGGCAAGTCCCAGGCGGCCGTCGGTGATGATCACGGCGCCCAGCGCCTCCTGGCGCTTGATGAACTCCGGGTCCTTCAGCGCACCGCGCAGTGCGGCATTGATCTTGTCCTGCGCCGCCTTGGGCGTGCCCTTGGGCGCGTACAGCCCATGCCAGATACTGACGTTGAAGCCCTTCAGACCCTGGCTGTCGAGCGTCGGCAGCTTGGCCAGCGCAGGCGTGGTCAGCGGCGTCATCGTGGTGACGGCAAAGGCCTTGATCTTGCCGCCCTCGATCTGCTGCGA
>Ga0209683_10000575_pt1 | contig 14259 bp, 9 predicted proteins | sample DOMMetBare2Fresh_FD_187474 | JGI IMG/M metagenome (GOLD analysis project Ga0209683, IMG submission 187474) | Wetland sediment microbial communities from St. Louis River estuary, USA, under dissolved organic matter induced mercury methylation -... | ecosystem: Environmental > Aquatic > Freshwater... | reverse complement strand
AGAACGACTCCGTCCCGCGGGTCGTCGTAACGCAGGCTCCCGTGCAGGCGGAGCCTGCCCTCCGGAAGCGAATGCCGGCTGCTGTTAACGGCGTCGCGAACCGACTGGGCGGCCAGCCGCGCGGGCGAGCGGTCCATTTCGACGAGGTCCGCCAACCTCCCTACCCAGAGTTGCACCCGCCCGATGTTCCCGTACACGTCCCGGCTTACGTCGGCGACGCCGCGCACCCGGACCCGCGCGCCGATCATCCGGTCTACGTGAGGCAGGCCGTGGGCGTTGATGTGGGCGTCGATCGCGGTTCCCTGGGCGCCGATCCGCATGGTGAGCCTGCCGGCGCGATCTCCATAGTGACACCGGAGCACGCCCGTGAATTCCACATACCGGAGTCCGGTTCGCCCGGCGATTACGTCGGCGATGCCCACCGGGAGCGCACGCAGTTCGTGGTCCCCGTCGAGCCGTGAAATCCGGGCCGCGACAACGGTCGGTGTGGCGCCTCCGGTCACGACGGAGCCGATGATTTCGACGCGCGCGCCGGGATCCACACTGAGGTGCGCCGAGAGATGGCGCACTCGGGCGGCCCCGGTTCCGTCCTCGACAAAGAGCACATTCAGAGCCGGGTCAGTGACCGTGACCCAGCCATTCAGGTGGACGAGCGTCTGCTGGCCGGCCGGCTGCGCCGGCAAGGTGCGGATCTGATCGATGCGAGTGAGAGGAGCGTTGCTCCGGCGGCCGCCGCACGCGCCGGATGCGAGCAGGCATACCGACACGAAAGCAGCGCCAATGTACTCCCGTGGCTTGGCCATCCACCCTCACCGTATGTTATCGGCAGCCAGCGCCGCTGTATTAAAGAGGAAGCAGATCCGGCAAGGGATCTCCGTGCAGGACCGGCCGGTGTGCGGCCGGCTGCACGGAGAAGGGGATGCTCAGAATTTGTAGTACAGGCCGAATTGTACGGCCCGCATGCCGGTTCCCTCGCCGCTGTAAAGCAGCGAGGTGATCCTGCCGAAGCTGGCGCTGGTAATGTTCTGGTCGCCGACAAAGAAGTTGGGGTGGTTGAAGAGGTTGTAGAACGCCGCGCGCAACTCGACGCTCTGACGTTCAGTGATCTTTGTGTTCTTGTTCAGATTGAAGTTGTAGTTCTTGTACCACGGCCCGCTCAAAATGCGGCGCTGAAGCGATCCGAGCGTTCCGGGCTGGGGTTTGAAGAAGAGCTGCCCGGAGAACGGGGCCTGGCCGTCCGGCGCCATGCCGCGGCCGTCCGATCCGATGTGCGAGGGATCGATGAAGTAGGGCCCGTTGCCCGTCATGATGAGGCCTGAGGCCTGCTTCAACGTCTCGAGATTAGCGGTTGTGTCCACTGTGTTGTTACCTGAGCGGGCGCCGCGGTTCAGCGTTCCGAGCGCCGAGAGTATCGAAACCGGCGGGCCGGAATCGATGTGCAGGAAGCCGCTCACCGCCCAACCTTCTGCGATCCGGTTCAGCGCCTTGTTCGCGAAGTCGAAACGTTGGCCGGGGCCGAACGGCAACGGGGCATAGTGAGTCAGCTTGAACGAATGCGTTACGTCAAATGGCGCGCGCGCCTTCTCGATGCTGGGGCTGTTGTTGTCCAGGAGCGCCTCCAGCCCGCGGGTGGCGAGGGCGTCGCTCAGGACCTTGCTGAAAGTGTAGTTCGCCTTCAGTTCGAGGCCCTGTTTCGTCCGCTTGGCCATCTCGAGCTCCAGGGCGTTGAACGTAGAGTTGCTGTAGTTCGTAAACAAGGACGAATAGAGCACGTAAGGACTCGGGAAGTAGCTGAACCCGTCGTGGGGGAAGTAGAAAGCGCCCTGATAGGTCTGGGCCAGCGTGCCGATTTCACCGCCGCGGATCGCCGTCGAGACGGAAGATGCGGTCAGGGATCCTCCGGCCGGGAGCCTGTCGAAGAACGGCAACGTCTGGCTGCCTGCAATCGAGGAATTGTAGCGCGGGTCGAAACGCCCGCTCGTGTTGAGCGCCAGGAAGCCGTTGCTGCGCGCCTTGATGAAATCCTGCAGGAAGCCCTCCTGGTTTACATTGACCTGGTTGAAATCGATCTGCCGGAACATCTTGACTACGTGGTTGCCCACATACCGCCCCGTCAGCACGAAACCCTTCACGTCGCGCTCGATACTGAAGTTCCATTGCTGGACGTAGGGAATCACGAGGTTCGGATCGATCATGCCCTGCGCAGGCGGGGAGGTTGGGGAGAGGTTGAACACATCCTGAGCGGTTGTCGGAATTCGGAACGGCGGAGGCTGAATCTGCGGCCGATCTCTGCTGATGATGTTGTTCAGGTTGGCGGCGCTAATGGTCGCGACCAGGCCAGTGTTTGCCGCGGTGGCATTGTAGATGCTGTTGAGATTGTTGTCCACGCCAGGCGCGATGCTGTACGCTCCTCGCACCGCCGTCTTGCCGTCCCCGAATACATCCCACGCGAAGCCCACGGTTGGCGCGAAGTTGTTCAGGTCTTTCTTGCTGAGTGGGCGGCCCACCGCGGAGCCGGCGAAGTCGAGCGTCGAGTTCCCCAGCAGGGCTTGAACAGTATTGCCATTGTCCGCGCGCGGCTGAACAAGAAGGCCGCCGGCCTCCTCCACCGGGGCGAAGTAGTTCCATCGCAGGCCGAGAGTCAGGGTCAGGTTGCGCCGAATCTTCCACCGGTCTGAGAAGTAGGGCGCGGAGTAGTCGATCTTGTAGCGCTGGGTGGTTGCAGCCCCTGGGACAAAGCCAGATGTTCGACTGACCGCGTTGAAGGTGCGGCTGTCACTGGTGATAATCCCCCCCATGGTCGCCAGCAACGCGTTCGCGTATGCGATGTCAGTGCTGCTGGCGCCAGGGATGTCGCCCGTGCTGAAGCCGTAGGGACTCGATACTGAGAGACCGAGGGTATAGGCCGGGATCGTGCCGCCGTAGCCGTACTGCTTTACATGCAGGAGAGCGCTTTGGAAACCGAAGAAGAAAGAATGCTTTCCACGCACCCAAGTCGCGTTGTCCTGAATGGCGTAGCTGTTCACGAATCGCCCTTCCGGCCTTGTCGCGTTCAGTGGTGACGTGAAGAGCATCATGTTCGCACTGGTGGGGACAGAAAGAGCGCTACTGACAAGGAAGTCGGGGTCCGCTTGCCGGCTCTTGAAGGTTCCGGGTTGAAGGCTGAAGCCGCCGCGCACCTCATTCGTCCACGTGGATTTCGGGCTCCAGCGCCAGGACGCCGACATGAACTTCTGGCTGCTGTCGTTGTAGACCGGTGGAACCACCGTGAAGAAGGTCCCAGAGTCCGGCCGGTCCACAATGTCGCGATTGTAGCCGAAAGTTCCCGAGAAGGCGTGCTTCGTGGAGAGATAGTAGTCTACCTTGCCCTGCACGTTGTCGCGCGTCTCGTTGCTCCGCGCATTGAACGAATACCCCGTGGTGTTCAAACCGTCGCCATAACTGGAGTTGTTGCCCGCAGTGGGCGTCTTTGCGAGCAGGCCCTGGATGAACGGGTCAGAGGAAAGCTGTCTGGGGGTCAGAACGTTGAAGCTTCGGACGCCGGAGCTCGTGTTGTATCGGAAAATTCCTTGGCGCGCCTCGGGCGTCAGGATGACGGTGTCTGTTGGGCTCTTCTGCTTGTCCCGGTAGGCCTCGTAGTTCGCATTGAACAGCAGCTTGTCCTTGACGATAGGGCCGCCGATGCTGCCCCCGATCTGGTTGAGGTTCTCGAACGGACGTTCGACGCCGTTCTTGTTGTTGAACCAGTTGTTCGCGGCGAAATGGCTGTTGCGGTTGAACCAGTACCCGTTGCCGTGATACTCGTTGGTCCCGGACGCCGTGGTCAGAACAACGGTGGATGCATTGCCGCCGATGGTCGGATCGGCGTTCGAGGTCGAGATCGTCAGTTCCTCCACCTGCCCGATCGTCAACTTGGAAGGCAGATAGTCCAGGTCGTTGGTACGGACAGAATCCTGGATGTTGACGCCATCCAGCAGCACATTTGTATAGCTGGGACGCATGCCGTTGACGCTGGTGTTCGTTCTGCTGTTGGTCACGCCGGGCTGCGTGATGAACATGGTGGTTATCTGCCGGTCCAGAATGGGCAGGTTGTCGAGCTGGGTTTGAGAGACGGTCTGCGTCACCTCCGAAGTGGCCAACTGCACCGAAGCGTAGCTCTCGGCGACTAGGACGGACTGGGCCGCCGAGGCGATCTCCATCTTGATCTGCGGAACTGCGACCGCGGTTGCCGGCGACACCCTGACGGCTTCGACCGTCGTCTTGTTGAAGCCCTTCGCCTCCACCTCCAGCCGGTACGTATCCGGCCGGACAGCCGAGACAGTGAACAAACCCTCCGCGGTTGTCTGCGTGGCCAGGATCGGCTTCGCGCCTCCGGGCAGGAACAGGTTCACCTTCGCGTTGGGAATTGCGGCGCCGCTTTGGTCCACCACTGCGCCAGTAATCGAGCCGGTAATCTGGCCAAATGCCGAGGTTGCACCGGCAATAAAAACAACAAGGAGCGCCAACGCGATCGGAATCGTTTTCATGTAGGCACCTCAACAAGCTGAAAGAGATTCCGTAATCCAAGAATCCCTTCGGGATAGTTTAGTCGCAGTACCCATCCGGCGCCAGCCAAAAAGTGAGCGCAGGGGCTTATTTTACCTCCCGGAGGGCTTCCTGCGCTGGCGCCGTCCGCGGTGTTGCGGGCGGCCGCGCCCCGATTTTTCTTGCGGAACATCACCCTGTCTCGTGCGTATAGGCTACTTACGGGGGAACGCGATGGCCAACGGAACAAACGGGAGGAAGAACGGGCGCGGGCGGCGGCGCTGGTGGATCTGGCTGAGCGCTGTGGTCGTGGTCCTGGGCGGGGCGTTCTTCGGGTTGAAGGCCGCTTTCAAACCCAACAACCAGATTGACCCGGCCAAGATCGCCGCGGTCGAAAAGGGCGATGTCGCACGGTCCGTGGTCGCAACCGGCAAGATTGAGCCCTTGGCGAAGGTGGAGGTGAAGTCCAAGGCCTCAGGCATCGTCAAGAAGGTCTATGTCCACTACAGCGATTGGGTGAAGCAGGGGCAGGTGCTGGTCGAACTCGACAAGGAGGACCTGCAGGCGCACGTGCGGGAATCCAAGGCCGCGCTGATGGCCGCCCAAGCCGCCGAGGAAGCGGCGGTCGCCACCTACGAGAAGAACAAAGTCGAAGCCGAGGGGCCGGATCTGCCGTTCCTCAAGGCGACCATGGGGCGGGCGCAAAGCCTCAAGCATCAGGGGCTGATCGCGCAGGCGGTTCTGGAGGATTCGGAAAAGGCCTACCAGCTCGCGCTGAACAAGCAGATGACCGCGCTGCGCAGCGTCTCGGTGAGCCGCGCCGACATCGCCCGGGCCAAGGCCCAGGTGGCCCAGGCGCAGGCGACGCTGGACCGCGCCGATGAGGACCTGCGGAATTCCACCATCGTCAGCCCGATGGACGGCATCGTGCTCTCGCGCGACGTCGAGGTGGGCGACGCCGTCAGCTCGATCCTGGTCCTTGGTTCGCAGGCCACCAAGATCATGACGCTGGGCGACGTCAGCGACGTCTACGTCCTAGGGAAGGTGGATGAGGCCGATATTGGCAAGGTCTACCTCGGCCAGCCCGCACGCATCGTGGTCGAGTCCTTCAAGGACAAGAAGTTCAGCGGCAAGGTGACGAAGATCTCGCCGCTTGGCGTTGAAAAGGACAACGTCACCACCTTCGAAGTGCGCGTCTCGATCCACAACCCCGGCGGGGAGCTCAAGGCCAACATGAGCGCCAACGCGGAGGTCATCCTGGAAGAGAAGACGGGCGTGCTGCTGGTTCCCGAGGCCGCCGTAATCTACGACAAGCAACGCGCGACTTTTCTTGAAATCCCCGACCCGGCCAGCGAGAAAGGCCGGCGTCAGGTTCCGGTAAAGCTCGGGATTTCCAATGGCGTGAAGACGGAGCTGGCTTCCGGGATCAAGGAAGGCTCGAAGGTTATCCTTCAATAACGGGGGCGCTCCATGACGTTTCGCGACCTCCTGCTCGACACGCTGCGCACACTCTGGGCGCATAAGTTGCGCACATTTCTCACGATGTTCGGCATCGCGTGGGGGATTGTCTCGATCACCTTGATGGTGGCCGCGGGCGAGGGGTTGCGGGTCGGGCAGAAGAAGGTCTCCGACAGCTTCGGCAAGGATGTCATGATCGTCTTTGCCGGGCGCACCAGTATGCAGGCGGGCGGCGTGCGGGCCGGCCGCGGCATTCGCTGGGAGGCCACCGATCACCAGTTTGTCCAGCGGGAGGCGTCCTCCTGCAAGTACATCCTGCCGGAGCTCGGCAACAACGCGCCGGTGCACAGCGCTTACAACAGCGGCTCGTTGCTGGTAACGGGCTCGTTGCCGCCGTTCGCGGACGTGCGGTCGATCGCGGTCGCCGAGGGCCGTTATCCGAATTGGGACGACGAGGCCGCCGGCCGCCGCGTCGCCTTCCTCGGGTCGGACGCCAAGAAGCAACTCTTCGCGACCCGCGCCGCGCTGGGCCAGACGATCTCGATAGGCGGCATCCCTTACACCGTCGTCGGCGTCATGCAAGAGAAGGAGCAGGATTCGAGCTACGACGGACGCGACGTCTCAAAGGTCTTCGTCCCGTTCAGCGCGGTGCTGCGGGATTTCCCGAACAAGCCGCCATCGAGGCCGCATGAGATCGACCGGCTGCTGGCGACGCCGCAATCGGTCGACGACCACGAGGCCTGCAAGTGGGAGGTGCGGCGCGCGCTGGGACGCGTGCACGGCTTCGATCCGCACGACGAAGAAGCCGCCCACATCTGGGACACGGTGGAGGACGCCAAAGCCTTTCAGACCATGACCGACGGGATGAAGGCCTTTCTAGGCGTGATCGGGATTATCAGCCTGTTCCTGGGCGGCATCGGGGTGATGAACGTGATGCTGGTGGCGGTGCGCGAGCGGACGCGGGAAATCGGAGTGCGCAAGGCCTGCGGAGCCACCGCGCGCGGCGTGCTCTGGCAGTTTTTCATCGAGACGCTGATCATCGTGTTTCTGAGCGGCGGCGCGGGCATGGGCTTCGCTTACGGCCTCTGCGCCGCCGTCAACACGCTTCCCATGCCGCAATACTTCGCGGGCCTGCTCGCCTCCTGGAACGCGGGCCTTGCGGCATTCGCGCTGCTGGGCGCGGTAGCCGTGCTCTCGGCGCTCTATCCGGCCCGTCGCGCAGCCTGCATCGACCCGATCGAAGCGCTGCGCTACGAGGCCGGGACTTAGGGGACCCCGATGCTGTTTGAGATTTTCCGCCAGGCCTGGATCGCTCTCCGGCGCAACCCGCTGCGCAGCCTGCTCACGATGCTCGGCATCGTGTGGGGCGTGGTGGCGGTCACCGTGCTCATCGCCTACGGCGACGGCTTTCGCGGCGTGCTGGTCAGCGCGTTCGACGCCTTCGGGAAGAGCGCGGTGGTGTGCTGGCCCGGGCAGACCAGCGAGCAGGCGGGCGGGGAGCGGGCGGGCCGCCGCGTGCGCTTCGAGCGCGCGGATATGGACCTGGTGCGCGCCGAGGCCACGCTGGTGAAGAATGTCAGCCTCGAGACGGTGCGCTGGTACTCGATCTCCTACGGCGAGCGTATGGCCAACACCGCCATCCGCGGCGTCTATCCGGAATACGCCGTCATCCGCAACGAGATCCCGGGAGAGGGCCGCTGGATCAGCCCCGAGGATCAGCTCGAGCGCCGGCGGGTGGTCTTTCTGGGCGGGCGGCTACGCCAGCAGTTGTTCAGCGGCCGGCCGGCGGTGGACGAGACCGTGCTGATACGCGGCGTCCGGTTCACGGTGATCGGCGCGATGAACCGCAAAATCCAGTTCAGCAACTATTTCACCAGCGACGACGATTCCTGCTGGATTCCCTATAGCGCGGCCGGCGACATGTGGGACAACCGCTACGCCAGCGTGATGGTGTTCTCTCCGGTCACGCCCCAGTTCGAAGTCAAATCCCAGCAGCAGGTGCGCGAGATCGTCGCCAAGCGCCAGCGGTTCTCGGCCACCGACAAGCGCGCCATCCAGATGTTCGGCCGCGAGGAATTCCGCCCCGTCATCGACGGCATCACGATCGGCCTGCAAGTGTTGCTGATCTTCATTGGCGCGCTGACGCTGGGAATTGGCGGCGTCGGCGTCATGAACATCATGCTGGTGTCGGTGGACGAGCGGGTGCGCGAGATCGGGTTGCGCCGCGCGCTGGGGGCGCGGCGGTGGCACATTCGTGCGCAGTTCCTCTCGGAGGCGCTCGTATTGACGCTGCTCGGCGGCGCGCTGGGGATCGCGCTGGCGGCCGCGCTGACGGCGCTGACGGGGACGCTCCCGCTGCTCGGCCCGCTCTTCAAGGACACCTCGGGGAAAGGGGACATCCGTCTGATGCTATCGCCCCTCACTGTCGCGATCGCCGCGGGCATCCTAGCCCTGGTTGGCGTGCTGAGCGGTCTGGTCCCGGCCCTCCGCGCCTCGCGTCTGCCGCCGTCGGAAGCGCTGCGATATGAGTGAGCCTTGCAGTGGTGCGGCGCGCCATCGCCAGACCCGCTCGATCGGCACGGAACAAGGACCCGGGTTCGTTCGTCTAACCGGCATGTCCAACCCGCTCCCGGACCTTCGGTTCTCCCTGCGCGCCATGCGCCGGGATCCCCTCTTCACCTTCATCGCCGTCCTCTCCCTGGCCCTAGGCATCGGAGCCAACACCGCCATCTTCACCCTCATGGACCAGCTCATGCTCCGCCCGTTGCCGGTCCGGGCGCCCGAGCAATTGGTCATGCTCTTTCAGCGGGGATCCCACAACGGGAACAACATGGGCAGCCGCATGCACTCCTACCCCGTCTACCGCGATATCCAGCAGAAAGCCGCGCCGTTCTCCGAGACGCTCTGCCGCCGCCTCATCTCCAGTTCCCTCAGCGTCGACAACCAGACCGAGCGGGTTCAGGCCGAGATGGTTTCCGGCAACTACTTCACCATGCTGGGCGTCAAGCCGGCTGTCGGGCGGCTCTTTTCCTCCCAGGAGGACGACCGCGTATACCAGGGCCATCCCGTGGTGGCGCTCAGCTACGACTACTGGGTCAACCGCTTCGCCCGGGACCCCAAGGTGGTTGGTAAGAAGATCCTGGTCAACAACTACCCCATGACTATCGTCGGCGTGGCAGGGCCGGGCTTCTCTGGCCTCGACCCGGCCGCCTCGCCCCAGATTCGTGTGCCGATTCTGATGATGGCCGTCATCGCCCCGGAGTGGAGTGACTGGCTCCATATGGATGACCGCCGCTCCCGTTGGGTCCAGGTCTTTGCCCGTCTCAAGCCGGGCTACACGGCCGAGTCCGCGCGCGCCCCCCTCCAGGGGCTGTTCCGTCAGGTCCGCGAATACGAACTCACCCTTCCCGCCGCCAAGGACTGGTCCGCGTACACCCGGAACCGGTTTCTGCAAGGCACGATTCACGTCGAGCAGGCCGCCACCGGGTATTCGGATCTCAGAAACAGCTTTTCGACGGCGCTGATCGTCCTGATGTCGATGGTGGGGCTGGTGCTGCTGATCGCCTGCGCCAACGTGGCCAACCTGCTCATCGCGCGGGCGCTGGTCCGGCAGAAGGAGATCGCGGTGCGGCTGTCGATCGGGGCGTCGCGAGGGCAACTGGTTCGCCAACTGCTTACCGAGAGCCTCCTGTTGTCGCTGGCCGGCGGCCTGGCGGGCGTTGGCTTGGCCGTCGCGCTGACGCGCGGCCTTCTGGCGCTGGCCCCCGCGCAGGGAAACCCTCTTTTGATCCGCGCCGAACCCGATCTGCGAGTCCTGCTCTTCACCCTGGCCCTGACCGTACTTACCAGCCTGGTCTTCGGCCTGGCCCCGGCGCTGCGGGCCAGCCGCCCCGATCTTTGGTCCACCTTGAAGGACGCCGTGGGCTCGATCGCCGGCAAGGGCGGTTCGCCGCTCCTGCGCAAGGGGCTGGTCAGCGCGCAGATCGCGCTCAGCTTCCTCCTGCTGTTCGGCGCCGGCCTGTTTGTCAGGAGCCTCCAGAACCTGAAGGCCGCCAACACCGGGTTCCGCGAGCTCAATAACCTGGTCACCTTCCAGCTATCGCCCGCCCTGAACGGATACGACGCCCCGCGGACCGTACAGCTCTACCAGGAACTCCTGGACCGCATCCGCGCCATTCCCGGTGTGCGCTCGGCCGCTCTGGCAGCCGTGCCGTTGCTGGCCGGCGACGAGTGGGACAGCGGCACCTCGGTCGAGGGCCACCAGGCCAAAGATGGCGAAAACCTGCAGGCCTTCATGAACGCGCTCTCTCCGGGCTATTTCCAGACGATGGGCGTTCCCATCCTGCAAGGGCGCGATTTCGACTCCCGCGACGTCCACGACAACGCCAAAGTGGCCATCGTCAACGAACGCTTCGCCCGCCATTTCTTTGGAGACAGTCCCGCTATCGGCCGCCATATCGGACGCGGCGTTGGCCAGAGAACCAAGATCGACATCGAGATCGTCGGGGTGGCCGCGGACTCGCTCTATGAAGGCCCCCGGGAAGGCGTACGCCGCCAGGTGTTCATCCCCAACTGGGGAAACGGCAGCGCCGCTTTCTATGTGCGAGCCGGGCTGGGCTCGTCCTCCACCTACGCCGCCCTGCGCAGCGAAGTCAAGAAGCTGGACGCCTCGTTGCCCATCTTCGACATGAAGACTCTGGCGGCCCAACTCGACGAAACCCTGCTCACCGAGCGGCTGATCGCGCTTCTCTCGGCCGGCTTCGGCCTGCTGGCCACGCTGCTGGCGACCATCGGCCTCTACGGCGTCATGGCGTTTGTTGTAGCCCGGCGCACCAAGGAGCTGGGGCTGCGCATGGCCCTCGGAGCGCAGCCCGGGTCGGTGCTATGGCTGGTCATGCGGGAGGTCCTGACCCTGCTCGGGATCGGCCTCGCGATCGGCGTCCCCGCCGCGGTCGCCCTGGGACGCCTGGTTGCCGCCCAACTCTACGGGATCAAGGGGACCGACCCCTGGGTCGCCGGCGCCAGCATGGCCGTCCTGATCGCCGTGGCCGCCCTGGCCGGCTTGATCCCCGCGCGCCGCGCCAGCCGCCTCGATCCGCTTCTGGCGTTACGGTATGAGTGAAGGCGCCCTCCTCCCGTAGAGGAACGCCAGATTCCGGACGGTGTGATGAGACCGGCCTGCGGCGGCTCAGGCGCCGGAAAGCGGGTCCACGGCGAAGAGGAAGTCCACCACGGGCTGTCCGCCGATCAGATGCTCCTGAATAATGCGTTCGAGGACCGGTGGGGTGGCGGAATGATACCAGGTCCCCTCGGGATAGACGACGGCAATCGGCCCGTGTTCGCAGATCCGCAGGCAGTTGACTTTCGACCGGTAGACAGGCAGGCGCAACTCGGCGAGGCGCTTCTTGAGGTAGTCCCACGACTCGATGCCGGCCGCGCGCGAGCAGCATTTCGGCTCGGTTTGATCCGCGCAGAGAACGATGTGGCGGCGAAGCCTGCCGATCCCGAGCTTGCGCGCCGCCTGTTCCAGGCGTTCGCGGAGGGCGGGGTCGTTCATGGGAGACTCCTTGGGCGGTTCACTACAATGTAGGTACAGATGAGTCCGGCGGAATTCGACAGGCTGGTAGAGCGTGCGTTGCGGGCCATTCCGCCGCGGTTCCGCCGGCGGTTGAAGAACGTGGCGTTCATTGTGGAGCAGGAACCTCCATCGCCGAACCTGCTGGGACTCTACCAGGGCCGGCCGCTGCCGCACCGAAGCGTGAGCGACGGCTTCACGCTGCCGGACCGCATCACCATCTACCAGGGGCCGCACGAGCGGCTGGCGCGCAACCGCCGCCATCTGTTGCAACTCCTCGAAGAAACAGTATGGCACGAGGCGGCCCACTACTTCGGCATGGACGAGCGGCAGGTGCGGCGGGCCGAGCGGCGGCGCGGGATCGTGTAACTCACCACTCCACGCCACGCGCTTTCAGCTCCCGTTCGATCTGTGCGGCGGACTCGAATTGCACCGCGTCGAGACCCAGGCGCCGCGCCCCCTCTACGTAGGCCGCAATGTCGTCCGTGAAGAAGCACTCCTCGGCGTGGCAGCCGGCGCGCTCGATCGCGGTCTGATACATGCGGGGATCCGGCTTCAGCGCCCCGACCTCGTGGGAGAGGACGAACGCATCGAAGTGGCCGAGCAGCGGATACCGCTCGCGCACCATGTCGAAATGGATCGCGTTGGTGTTGGAGAGCACGATGAGGCGGTAGCGCCGGTGCAGTCTCTCGAGCAGTTCTTCCGGGATGAGCGTCTGGGGGAAGAAGATGGCGCTCCACAGTTCGCAGAACTGCGGGCGGCCGATGTTGAGCCCCAGAAGATCGGAAAACTGGCGGACAAAATCGTCGGGCGGGACTTTGCCTTCCTCGAAGCGGGTCACCAGGTCGGTGGAGGCCACCCGCCGGGGAATCTCCTCGAGGGGGTAGGGACAATGGGGCGCCAGGGCGGCGAAGCCGCGCGCCAAGTCGAACGGGATCAGGACCTTGCCGAGGTCGAAGATGATGGTCTTTATCACGAGGCTCAGCTCCAATATACGTGGAAGACGCGGGGCGGCGCTTGTTTTTCACCGCTTCGGACCCTCAAGCGGACCGCCGGTCCTGCCGATAAAGGGGATATGTACGAGATGACAGTCGGGAAAAAACTGTTCTTATGCCTCAGTGCAACTCTGGCTAGCGCTCTGCTCCTGGGGATCTACTCCTTGGTAGCGATTGGCAGTGTGGAATCAGTGACCAACGATCTGATCGGCAACCAGGGCAAGAAGATGCGCGTTGTGTCCGTGATCGATTCCGGGGGGGAGAGGCTCTCAGCGGCCAATCGCGGCTTGATCCTGGCGAGTTTCGCGAAGAACCAGGCCCAGGTCGACGACGCCAAAGAGGAGTTCCGCGCCAGCAAGAACGCGATCGAAAAGGCGATCAACGAGATTCGCCCGCTCCTCCAGACCGAGGAGGGACGGCAAATCGTCGATGCTGTACAGTCCCGAGTCGCCGCCTGGGCGCCGGTGTTCGAGGAGGAGGCGCGTCTGTGTGCGGCGGGCCAGACCGATGCGGCGCTGCAACTGCGGAACGAGCGGGCGATGCCACTGGCCAAGGAGATCGAGCAATCCACTTCCCGGCTGTACGAGCTGACCCAGGGCCTTATGGTTTCGCTCGGCAACGATGCGGACGCCACGGTGGCGCGCAGCCGCTGGATTATCATCGGCTTGCTGCTGCTGAGCTTTGGGGCGGGCGCCACGGCCATCATGACGTTGCGCCGGACCATGCGGGGCTTGCACGGGCTGGCGCTGGAGATGGCCGAGAGCGCCGAACAGGTGGCCAGTGCGTCAACCCAGATTGCCAGCTCGAGCCAGTCGCTGGCGCAGGGGGCCTCCGAGCAGGCGGCTTCGCTCGAAGAAACATCGGCCTCCACCGAAGAAATCACCGCCATGATCCAGCGCAATGCGGAGAACTCCAAAGCGTCGGCCGTGCACGTGCTCGAGTCGGCCAAGCAGGTCGAGGAGGCCAATCGGGTGCTGAAGGATATGGTGGCGTCCATGGAGGGGATCAACGCTTCGAGCGATAAGGTGGCCAAGATCATCAAGGTGATTGACGAGATCGCATTCCAGACAAACATCCTGGCGCTGAACGCCGCGGTGGAAGCGGCGCGGGCCGGCGAGGCCGGGATGGGCTTCGCGGTGGTGGCGGACGAGGTTCGGAATCTGGCGCAGCGGTCGGCGCAGGCCGCCAAGGATACTACCGCGCTAATAGAGGAATCCATCACCCGGTCCCGTGAGGGCAGCGGGAAGCTGGATCAGGTCGCCGGTGTGATCCGGGCGATTACCGAAAGCTCCGGCAAAGTGAAGAGCCTGGTCGACGAAGTCAAGCAGGGCAGTGAGGAACAGGCCCGTGGTATCCAGCAGATTGCCAAGGCGATCACCCAGATGGAGCAGGTGACGCAGAAATCCGCTGCCAACGCGGAAGAGAGCGCCTCGGCCGGCCAGGAGATGAGCTCCCAGTCAGGGGTACTGCGCGGCGCCGTGAAACGGCTACAAGCCATTGTGGGCGCAGATGACACGGGCGCCGTGTCAACGAGCCAGGCCGCCACATCCAAAACGACGGCGCGCGCCGCTAAGGCGCCTGTTACTCGTAGTCCAGTGAGAACCTTGTATCCCCCCGCCGCCGTGGCTACAGCCAAGCCAGGGCCCGAGGCGTTCCCGCTGGACGGGGACTTTAAGGAGTTCTAACCCGCATCTCTCACACGGAAAT
>Ga0209683_10000574_pt1 | contig 14267 bp, 6 predicted proteins | sample DOMMetBare2Fresh_FD_187474 | JGI IMG/M metagenome (GOLD analysis project Ga0209683, IMG submission 187474) | Wetland sediment microbial communities from St. Louis River estuary, USA, under dissolved organic matter induced mercury methylation -... | ecosystem: Environmental > Aquatic > Freshwater... | reverse complement strand
ATAATCGCCACCCGGCCTGAGTCATGACCGTTATGAAGGGCCAGTAACTCAGCCCGCTGAGAGCTAAGCTCAGCGCCGGAACTGCGTGAGGCTTCGGCCAACAAGGTCTCAACAAACTGCGAGGCAGTCATCGAGTTTGGATATTTCCGCACGAACTCAGCCCGCCCTACGAATTCCTGCGCAAACGACTGCTTGTTTGCCTGCAGGTTGGCCCCCGCTATTACCTGGTCGCGTCCGGCAAGGAACTCGCTGAATCCTGGTCTGCGACCCAATGCCGCTTTGTAAAATCGGTAGACGAAAGACCCCGTTTCCTGAAATTCAGTTTCAGCGAAGAAGGCTGCCGAAACCTCAATTCGCCGCGCGCGAATACACTCAGAGTCGCTGCCACATTGCGAGATTTGGCTGCTCCAATAGTCGAGACCATTTTGATCGGCGTTGCGCCCAAGAAAGTCTCGATAGTGCTGGCTTACAAAAAAGTGGGCGTCGTCAACCGGATTCTGACTCGAACTACTGGCTCCTGGATCGATGGTCAGGCCCCCGGCAAGAAAAGCAACTTCGCCGGAGTTTGCCTGCAGGCGAATACTGTAATCCCCAAAAGGCGCGTTGGGCGCCACTGTTATTTCGAAACTTATGACCGGAAAAGACGAGCCAAATGGTTGCAGCGTCAGGCTGGCCGGATGCACCGTCATGAAAGGCGAAGCTACACTGATGGCGCTTCCGGGAACCTGATCGACACCGTCGCCACCCACATAGATCGTGTAGCTGCGGCCGGCCTCGACTGCCACAGCAACATTCGACAGCTGGGCATTTAGTCCCAGCAGCTTTGGCTTCAATGCGGGAGCGGCATTTTGCGGCGGCACGATCGTCCAGTTCAGATTTGTGACCGTCCCGGCCGAGACCTTCTGAGTGCCGAGTTCGGCGGTGCGAAAGCCTGACTGCCTGGTCATGCCGGCGTAAGCGCCACCGGATGAAGCAATGTCCTCGGCCATAACGGCGCCATCCAAATAAGCCGCCAGCACGCGATAGGCGCCGGGGGCTAACCCCTCAATCCGATAGTGACCGTCGGCAAGGGTGATGCTGCTCGCAATCACACGGCCGGACTGGGCACTCTCTGCCCAGACATGTGCACCAAAGACCGGGATGGGATTGCCGCTCGAGCTGTCCTGAATCCTGCCATCAAGTGCACCCAATCCTTCACGTGGCCCATAGATACCGCGTACCGCAGATCGATCGTCCTCTGACAACGTTCGATTCGTAGCAGATGTCAAACCGTCTGCTCCATTCAAACGCTGTCGTGCCTGCATCACCGAAGCGATAACTCCGGAATGTTCCAACCCGAGCAGATGTCCAAGTTCATGAGTAAACGTCGACTCCAGGTCATAGGTACCGGGAGTGCCATCGGTTGAAAACTGGACCGGAGTACCACCGGTTGAAACGGGATGCGGATTAATGACCACATCGGCTTCACTAATGGCGCCGCTGGCTGGGTCGTAGAATACTCGTGTGCGACCGGTATTGTTCGCCCCGGCAAACAAGGCATTGTTTTCAGGAGTGTCCGCAATCGTGATCAAACTGATGCCATCACCCGCGTTGGCGGGACTAATTGACAGAGATTTGGAGGAGGTTTCAACAAACTGAATATTGGCCTGGCTGGACCATCTTACCAGCGACCGATGAAGCGCACCGATGACATCACTGCCTGCCTTGATTTGGGGACCCGGAGAGCTCAGAGAAGCCGAAACGGCAATGGGAATGCGTTTTCGAGCCCACTTAATTTGCAGTTCACCGGTTGCATCAGCCAGCTGTACGGTGTAGGGGCGAACCATGCTGGTGGAGCCCAGCATGAGCGACAGGAATACGGCAATGGCTGTGAAACGTCGCATTGAAAAACCAGGTAAGAATCGAATCGATGAAGCGGCAAGGGGAGCACTTGCCGACCGGAGCCTTATGGTAGCATGCTTTGCCGGTTCAGCAGCTCTCGATCTTCACCTCACGCCCGGGAACAGGGCTTCCACCAGGCTGCAATCGAGGCCCTGACAGAAGGAGAGGTCCGGCAAAATCAGCTGATCCGGTTGTTAGCTCGGCCAGAGAGCGCTCTGGCGCGTCTTATGAAAGACCGCCGGACCGGGGCCCCGGGGCGCTCAGCAATTTTGGGTCGAGATTTGAGAGCACGCATCATCCGTTGTTCGCCGTCGTCTGGGAGGCAGTCAGTTTGAACGCCTCCAACGAGGTGAGCGGTGCCGATTTTCCTGATGATTCCGTTGACAGGAGCGTTCTACAAAAGCTACACTGACTTGCGTTGTTTGGACGCGGCCCCACGCTTTTCCTAAACGCAAGTGCAACCTACCTCGCCTTAGAGTTTACTAATGACAAATCGCGGTTTGCCAACGAATTGAGGAGCCTTTCAGATGTTTAAGTTGACTGTCTTTGTGATGACGATTGCTCTGACCGCGCTGATTGCGCTTGGTCAGGCACCCACGCTTGAGATCCGCACTCCCGACGGCCCAAACCTGCCGGCCGATCTCTACTACGGCAATGTAAAGGTCAAGCCTTTGCGTTTGCGACCGGGCACCAACCAGGTGATCACCATCGATGACTCGGATTTCTTTGTCAATCAACATTACGTTGATTTCCTGAATCGTTTTCCTGACTCGTCCGGTTTTAGTTACTGGGTCAGCCAGTTTGCAAGTTGTGGCAGCAACCAGTCTTGCATCAATAGCAAGCGCATCGATGTTTCGAACGCTTTTTTCTTTGAATTGGAATTCCAGCAGACGGGTTCCTATGTATACCGTTTGTATCGTGAATCGTTTGGCAACACACAGCCGTCTCCAAATCCGCATCCTGACGCTGGTCATCCCGGCGAAGAGTTGAAGATGCCCAGCTACGCTGCTTTCAAAGCCGATCGCCAACAGGTGGTAGGTGGTTCGAACCTGGCGCAAAAGCAACTGGATCTGGCTAACGCCTTTGTCGCCCGCCCGGAGTTTATCGCCAAGTATCCCACCAGCCTGGCAACCGCGGACCAATTCGTCGATGCAGTGCTCGCGACGCTGCAAAACGATCTCGGAGTGAATCTGTCATCCGAGCGTAATGCCTTGATAAACCTGTACAATTCCGGTGGTGGGCGCGGGGCGGTGATCTATCGCCTTGCTGATGACAATATCGCCACGAACCCCATCAACAATCGGGCGTTCATCGACGCTGAGTACAATCGCGCATTTGTCTATACACAGTATTCCGGATATCTCCGCCGCAACTCAGACATCCCCGGATTTTTGTTCTGGCTGGGGCAAGTGAATAGCGGAGCGCTGCGCGACATCTCAAAACAGCACGCGATGGTGTGTTCCTTCATCACGTCACAGGAATATCAACTCCGCTTTGGTTCGACGGCCACGCATACCAATGCGGAGTGCCAGTAACAACAGCTATCGTGCTCAAACGAAAGGCCAGCTTCAATGCTGGCCTTTTCTTTTTGGGTCCGGGCAGATATTTAGGGACTGCCCTTAAACCTCTTTATCGCCTCGTCATAGACGGCTCGAGTCTCCCGAGCGGTTCGCGCCCAGGAATATTCGGCGGCGCGCCTGGGTCCGGCTGCGGCAAGCTTCTTTCGCAAAGCTTCGGAAGAGAGCAGTCCATTAATACAGTTGGCTAACTCGGCAGCATCATCAGGATTGAAAAGCAGCGCAGCCTGCCCAAGCACCTCCTTGATTACGGGGATGCGACTGGAAACGACCGGGGCGCCACACGCCATGGCCTCCAAAGGCGGCAGTCCGAAGCCTTCATAAACCGAAGGATAGATAAAGGCTGTGCAGCCGGAATAAAGCGCTGCCAAATCCTCATCGCTTAGATAACCCGTGAGGACAATGCGCTCGGCGGCCGGTGATCGTTTCCAGGAGTCAAGCAGGTCATCAACCAACCAGCCCTTTCTACCGGCGAGGACGAGCTGTAGCGGCCGGCCGTAATTATGGACTACGGCTTCAAAGGCTGCCACCAGCATGGCCAGGTTCTTTCGCGGCTCAACCGTCCCCACAAACAAGAGAAAGTCATCCTTAATTCCCAGGCGATGCCTGGTTTTTAGTGCTGTGCCCTCCGCGATGGGACGAAAACATTCACGCGCCGCTTCGGCGACGGCGATAATCCTGGCCAAAGGTACCTGCAAATGTTCGTGCACTTCCCGGCGCACACTGTTGGTCGGGGTAACGATCATGGTCGCGGCGCGCGCCATGGCAGGCAAACGCGAGCGGGCGCGCTGCACCAATTTCTTTTCCTGCGTGTCAGAGTGCAGGAGCATCGACAGGTCATGAACGGTGAGGACGGAGGGACAGACCTGCTGCAACGGAACTTCGAAATTGGTGCCGTGAAACACGTCGAGTGACTTCCGCCGGATGTAGCGAGGCAATCCGAGTGACCACCAACGCCGGTTCCAAAGACTTACACGCGACCGCACAAAGCGAAGGTTGTCCGGCGTGTCAACTTGAGAATTTAGAGATGCGGTGTAGGAACGCGGTGAAACCACTTCGATCTGATCCGCAGACCCTTCAGCTGCAAGGTGCCGGGCCAGTTCATTCGTGTAATGGCCAATACCCGTCAAGACTTCGGTGAGCGGCAGACCATCGATTCCAATGTGCATAAAATTTGAAAGGCGCGTCACCCCACCTTAGTCCCGGCAGGCCGCTGGTCCGCAGCCTGGCTACCGGCTTTCGTTTTGTATTGTTCCGATCTCGAATATCTCTTTCGCGATGTTACCAGCCGAGCTGACCAGCGAACTTGGAGCAAGCCATTCGGCCAGTAATGATCCTGACCGCTCAGCCAATCTATTGGCGGCAACCCGCGGGCGAAACTTCCGGCTGAGTTCAATCAGCTCCACTAGTGAGCTGGCGTATTGCTCCGGAGCATGTTTCGTCTCAAGCTCCTGCCGGCCTCGCCTGCCCATCTCCGAGAAAGTCTCAGGCTGGGCCACGAAGGCCCGCAGGTACTGCTGCAGGTCCGCCACTTCATTATCGTCGGTGCGCACAAAAGCCACAGTTTCCGGCGGCAACGAAGCGTACCAGCCAACATTCGAAACCAGGGCCGGCAGCGAGTGTTTCCAGATACGCAATTGGCTTCCAGAAGCTTCTCCCATGGTGGGGTGGCGCAGGTTTATTGCAAGGTGCGCGCGCGCTAGTGCTTCGTCGAGCTTCGCTTCGTTAACAAAGCCGTGGATGGTGACGCGTTCATTTAAGTTATGTGCGCGAATTTGCGCTTGCAACACTTCTTCCCCGTCCAGAATGTCTCCATAGACATCCAAATGAAATTTCGCCTGCTCAGGCAGGGTCGCCAGGGCCTTGAGCACGGCGGGCAAACGGCGACTGCGCCCTATGTAACCAAAAACGATCAATCGGTACGGTGCGTTTTGACTGGCTCTGGGCAAGGCGGACTGCACACCTGCAGCAAATGGGAGTGGCGCCAGCATGATTGGACACTGAGCACCCGGCACCAGCGCCTCATAAGTTTCCGGGGTGTGCACTATCACACCCAGTTGATTCCTAATCGCCAGTTCAGTCAGTGGATAGCGCTCAGCCATGTAGGAGATGTTGCGCGCATTACTTTTGAAAGATTCGATGGCATCGCGCCGGCCTTCCTCACCGTAATAGTTTTCCATCACCCCACAGTATGATTGCAGATCGCGCCATTTCACCCGAAAGATATCGTCGAAAAAATGATGCAAACGAAAATCGTGCAGCACCACGATGCCCGAGTGCAGTCGCGAAATTTGCCATATCGAACTGTGAAAGAGCGGATTATTGCCAATCTGATAAACGTTCGCAGTGGCGCGGTTCAACTCGACCCACGGCATCCTCCCGAGGCGAAAGTTCCTGACTTCGACCAGCTTACCGAGCCCCTGGTCCCAATCTCTTTGGTCGGTCCACAGGGTAACCTCGGCCCTGGCCGCGAGTGCGGGCAGAATCCGCGTCGTGTAATGCGCGATGTCTGTGCGGGCCGGCGGTAATGGGGAAAACCAGTTGATTTTCATGGCGTCGTTGAAAACAAGTGACTGGGTAACCACAATGGGTGATGTTTGCTCTATTGCCGTTGGCCTGTTGACCTCGCTCAGGCGGTCAGCTTGCGCACCACATTGGCCCAGGTAATATTCATTTCTTGGTATAGAGCGCTGCCTGCTGCTCCCCATTTCTGTGCCGCGTCGCGATCCTGCCAGAGGCGATCCAACGCATTTGCGAGACTCCCCGCTTCTGGTGCAGAAATCAATCCGGTCTTTTCGTGTTGGACAAACTCGAGCGGCCCGCCGGAGTCACTGCAGACAACCAGCGGTTTCGCGGCCAGCATTGCCTCCAGGGTTACGTAGCCGTAGTCCTCGTCAATCGGGGGATATATCACCCCGAGTGATCGCGCATAGAGGTCGCGCTTCTGCGTCTCGTCGATTGGTCCCAGCCACTCTACGCGATTATGCACACGGAGTTTGCGGGCCAGCGTCTTCAGTTCGTTTTGATAGTCGGGCTGATCGGCAGCGCCCGCGAAGCGCACTCTGACGGGCTTCTTTGTATGTGCCAGGGCAGCCAGGACCAGGGATTGTCGCTTCGGTAAGCAAAGGCGGCTGGGGAAGAAAAAGTAGTCTTCGGCCGGGGCGCTGTAAAACTTTTCCGCGTGCAAAGGAGGATGATAAAGCGGCGCAGCTTCGACATCACAAAAATACTTTAGTCGCGCCGCCACATTGGCAGAGTTGGCATAGACGTGCTTAGCCTGGCCGATAAAATGACGATCTGCCTGTCTGATTGCATCGCGAACTTCGGCGCCATTGGGCGAATAGATCAAGTCACCGAGCTGATGGTCCCACAGCTCATAAGCCGTGCGAAACTGGTGCAGAATCCACAGGACTTTGTTGGGATGCGGGATCAGATAAGCCGGAAAACGTAAGCCGATAAGCAGGTCGACCCGCGTGCCGTTCACCTCAGTGACGTCAAGCAGGCGGCAAGCCAGCATGTGATCAACGATTCGCTCAGGCGGGTACCACTTGAACGGGACCGCAATAATTTCTACTTCATGGCCGGCCTCGCGCAGGGCCTCACGCAATCCTTCGGCATGCACCTCTGCGCCCCCGCGAATAAACGGCACATGGACAGTAGCGATTAGAATGCGCATAACGATGGGAAACCGATCTTTGGTCTTGGGTTTTTGGTCTTTGTATTGCTTCTTTGGCTCTTAGGCTCTGTTTGCGAACTTTGAGAAAGACAAAGACCAAAAGCCAAAGTCCCAAGACCTTTGGGCTTCATGCTCTATACCCCACGACCGCGTAATCCATTGGACCATAGAAATGCTGATTGAAGCGACGGGCAACCTCAGTGTTCTCAGCGATCGGAGTGTCGTCGGAGGGATTAAGATCGAGCACCTCAACGCGAACAAAACCGCGGGACTCAAGCAGGAATTTTGTCACCTGGCTCGGCAATGGATTGCGATGAGTAGGATCGAAATAAAAATTACAACTGCCAACCAGCACGTTTTGCGGATTTGGCGTTTCGAAGATCACTAAACCGCCTGGCCGCAAAATCCGGACTGTCTGATTGAGTAACTCCACCAGCTTCTCGATCGGCAGGTGTTCAATGATGTGAAAGCCGGTAACTGCTCCGAGACTGCTGTCCGGCAGCTGATGCAGCGCGGCGAGCACGTCATTTTCCTTTACTTCCAGTCCGCGCTGCCGGCACCACTCCACCAAAATACGGTTTGAGTCCACCCCCCAGGCCTTGAGTCCTCCTTCTCGCAACAGCTCGAGCCACTCTCCGCGCCCACAGCCCACGTCGAGGATGGGCATCGTTTCTCTGCCAATTCCCTGCCGCCTGATGATTGGCAGGTAAACTCTCAGTCTTCGCTTGATCTCCTCCTGGCTACCGCGGAACTGCTCGTCGAATGACGCATAAAATGCATCAAGCTTATGATCGTGTTCATTCGTAAACACCCGCAACTGCTCTTCATCAAAGGGCTCAGGCAATCGCCTGCGGGCTTCGTCCAGCAAGGTCATCAGGCGCTCGCCCTGCAGCACTAGTTCCGTGCCTACCTGCTGCTGCCTGTCGCCGAGCAACTGAATTTCGCGTCGCAGCTCCTTACTAATCAACTCCAGCTGTTCGCGCTGAGCTGCATCTGCCTGGTTGAGTTGAGCTTCCTTCAACTTCAAGGCCATGCCCCATTGCTGGAAGCGTGCTTCAAATGTTTGAAAATTCTGCTGCCATTGCGAAGTCACTTCATTGATTTGTTCGCCAAGGGTCCTTGCCTGCTGTTCACGCTGGGAGTTTTCCTCATCGATGCGCGCCGAAAGAGCTTGCACGTCGGCGCTCTGGCGGTCGCTGAGGCTGGTGAGCTGATCTTCAATTTTCTTTGACCGAGCAGCGATGGTTTGTTCCAGCTGCAGACGAGCTTCGTCGAGTTGTTGCCGTGTCTGTTCAATTAATTCGCGAGTCTGGGCGACGTGCTGCTCCTGCTTGTCGAATACCTGTGACACTTCTCCGGCGTGAGACCGCAGGGTACGGCCGAGGTGGTTCAGATGTTCAACAATCATCTCCTGCTGTGCCAACGCGTGCGTCTCAAATTGTTGCTGGTTCCGAATCAGAAACGGCAGGCGTGTGAGTGCCACCGACAGGTTCAACAGATAACCTACAACTGGAACCCGGTACGCTTTCCTGATCAAGGCCGGCAGGCGCAGTCCTTCAATTTCAACCTGCTTCGCGCGTCCCTCGGCTGAATAGCGCAACTGCGCCAGAACGTCGATCTTGTTCAGCTGGGCGCTGCGCAAACTATCAATGAATGATTGATAGCCAATCGCATCCGGCCCTCGCTTCAAAATTGCCCGATAGGCATTCTGTACAAAGGCGCGATCGTGATACTTCAGCAGATCGTTGACGTGATAGCGTCCGTCGCTGTGCGGGTGAAAAAGGGGCTGCAGGCGGACCGGGTGAGTATCGATGTCCGTTAGGCTGCTATCTCCACGTCGCAACGGTTGAAACTCCGCTGAGGTGACCACGTCGAGCGAAGCGCCTTCCGCGAGTGGTCCCTTACGCGCGGCTGCTTCTTTCATCCGCGCGACAATCTGGTCAACGGAGTATTCGGGATTTGAAATTGTTGCAGGCTTTTTCACAGGTTAGTAGCCGAGGCTACGAAGTAAACCGGCGGAGTGTCAAGCTTGCTGGTTGCAGACAATTGTCGCTCGCCAGACGGCCACAAAAAGAGAGCCCGCATAATGCCTTACCAGCATCCATGCGGGCCCTCAGGTCTTTTGCCCCGGCCTACGGAATGATTGACACGTGCGGCGCCGTCTCGGCCGGGCGGCTTACAAAACTCGCGCTGCCCGTGGTGACCGTTAAGACAATCGCATAATCCCCTGGGGGCAAGGTGGAAGGCAAAACAAATTCAACCTCATCCCATCCCGGCATGTTCAGGTTAGGACGCGCCGCGCTGGCGATAATATCGATTGAGGTCGCCCCCACGAGGGTAACCTTCACCAGGCTGGCATCGGTAATGCTGCGTTGCCCCGTCACGTTCAGCAGTAGCCGGGTAGACACCTGAGTGCCCGTCTGATCCGCCGACATTACCCTGAACGGTTCCGTCTGGCAGGGGAAGGCCATCCCGTTGGTGATGTTGCAGATTAAGGCGCGGCCACCCGCGTCCATCGTCGTAGTAAAGATGTCGGGCTGCACGACCACAATCTGGAACTGACCGCGAAAGACAGTGCCGTTATTATTAACCACAACCCTCGCGGGCGTGGCGCTGGCGGCAAATCCAATCGGAACCACAAAATTGATCTGCCTGGGTGAGTTCCCCACAAAATAGAGTCCGGCCGCGTAACCATTGACTCCGGCTGACACTCCGTTAAGTTCCACCGGCAACACGGGGGAACGCTTCCCTTCCGCGCCGGGAGTGGCATTCGCGTTAGAAGGCGCCAGATCTTCTGTGGAGCGAATCAGGCTCAATTCGCCAGGCGCCAGACCAAGTCCCTGGGTCGCTGGCGTCGGACTCCCTGTGGGACTGGGCGAGGGACTCGGGGAGGGTGTCGGGCTACCACTGGGCACCGCGATCGGCATGGGCACCGGGAAAGCACTGGCCCCTGTCAAAAACGCCAACGCAGTCGTGGAGTCCGTCAAGGCGGTTGGCGACAACAGGTAGAAAACCTCGCTGGAAAAATCGCCATTGCCACCGCCCAGCTCGACGCCGCTAAAGGCAAACGTTAGCCGCTTGCGGCTGTTGCTGGCGATGGGTCGTAACGAGAACGATCCGCTTACCGGATTATTGGTCAGACGAGTAAGCGGGTTCGAAGTCGGAGCGGGGCTCGGGATGGGTAAATTAACTGCCCAAATCTGGGTCACGTTATTAACATTCAAGCCATCCGTGGCCGTGGTGGGAAAAGTTCCGTCGGCCTTGTAATTCAACGGCGATGAGAAAATAACGGTCGCCGGATGCAAGGCAGTATTGTAATCCGTAAAGGTTGGAAAGTGGATGAAGCCAAAGTCACCCGCAGGAGGAATCGCGCGCAGGGCGATCTCGTTGAAGGTATCGGTAGCTACGGTATAAACAAAAACAGAATAAAACTGATTGATTGCGCCGTTGCCTTTTGGATCGGTAGCCAGCGAATCGAATAGCAGCATGGTCCCGTCGCGACTCAGGCGCCGGCCCGGGCTATAAACATTCACGGTGACCTGGGTTGCGTCAGTCTTTGTCTTGGTAACCTGCCGCAGGTTACTGAGGCTTGAGCCATTGTAATTCGCCAGGTAAATCTCTTCATTGCCGCGTCCGTTGCCGTTATCGTTATTTTGCCCGGCGTTCACGTCAACAGCGGTACCCGTCGTATCGAGCGACAGGTTTCCATTCGAGATAAATGAGATCACTGCTCCGTCAGTCGAGATCGATGGATTACCGACAAAGGATGAGAAAACCAACCTGCCGCCGCTGTCGAAAATGTCCTGGGTCTTTGTCAGTTGAGAAAACGCAGCCGACTGGCGATTAAACACAAAGATTTCTGGGCTGCCATCGGTATTGCCGGTGCCAACCAGGTTTCGTGTGGAGGTGAAAACGACCCGGCTTCCGTCATCACTGATGGTTGCCTCGCGGTTGTCGTCGGCGACAAAGGGAAATACACCTGGACCACCAGGTGATGGCAAGCGACTGGCAGGAGTATTTGTGACGCGACTGAAGACGCCGCCATTTAGGTTAACCAGGACCTCGCCGCCCAGGGTCAAATCCACGTCCGCAACCGCGGGAATAGTGTAGGTCCAGATTTCCTGGTTCCAGCCATTATTGGGATCGGCGGTCAGCGCCGCTGTCTCTATACCATCAAAGTTGCTCGGGTCGGGCGCATTCGAACTGAACACAATCACATAGACGCGCTTTCCATTCACCAACTGCGGCTCCAGGCTGATCATTGGCTTGTTGTTGCTGATTTCGATTTTTACCAGCTGGGGATCGGCCGGAAACGGAGTCGGAGTCGGTATCGGAGTAGGAGTCGCCGTCGGACTTGCCCCCGGGCTCGGCGAAGGACTGGGGCTCGGCGAAGGGCTGGGGCTGGGACTCGGTGTTGGGCTGGGAGTAGGCGTCGGGTTGGGGACGTTCTTAGTATTAGTGATTTGATATATGCGGCGTTGCGCATAATCAACCAGAAATACTTCCCGGTTGCCATCCTCATTGTTCCGCGCATTCGGGTTAAGTGTGCCGTCCGAATTTCGCGAGGGGATCTTTTCCGTAGCCACATCTCCGTTCGATTCGAAGACAACGAAGCGCCCATTGGCGCTCATATCGCTGGCGAACGAAGTGAACTGGAAAGCCGAGCCACTGGCCGGCGAGGACGTCAGCTGCACGACATACGGATCAGGCGTCGAGCTGGCTATCTGGGCTGAAACCGACTGCCCAGCACCCACGGCCATCAAGAGCGCGGAAATAGCGCACCAAGTACGAAAAACTTGCTTCACAGAAAAGGCCTCCGAAAAATAGCGACGCGGATACGAGCAGATTTAGATGCCCATGGGAGCCTGAGCAGTAGCCCGACGCAGGGTAAGTTATTATTGCCCGGCGATTAAAGAACGGTCATTTTACGCGGAAGGTGCGCACAACCGCAAGCTGGAGGCCCGAAAAGCATAAATGTAGTGGTATGCATGGCAGTACTGCCTTTGGCCCGACAACTCCGACGGTTCTACTGGCACTCTACATTGCTGTGCGGCACGAGGGCCGAGAATCGCTGTTGGTACTCGGTCGAAGTGATGAACGAGCAGACCATGGCGTGCTGTTTTCCGATATCTCGCAAGGGGCCGCTGTTTACCTGTCCCAGCCAAAACATAAATCCGGGAATATCTGAATTACGCCGCAGATAGCCACTGTATTCAGTAAACACAAAGGCCCGGTTGTACTCAGCGTCAATGAAAGCCCGGTTGTTAATCGGATTAGTAGCGATGTTGTCGTCAGCAAGTCGATAGATCACCGCACCGCGCCCACCGCCTGAGTTGTAGAGAGTTATGAGGGCGCTTCGCTCGCTGGAGAGATTCACACCGAGATCGTTCTGCATGGTCAAGAGGACCGCGTCCACAAACTGCTCCGCTGTCGCCAGGCTGGCGGGATATCTGGTCAGGAAAGCCGGGCGCAACACAAAGGCGTTCGCATAATTCAACTGCAACTGGGCCAGGTTCGAGCCGCCTACAACCAGCGCCCGGTCCGCAGCAAAGACAGGATAGTTAGGCATCTTCAAGTCTTCGCCCGGAAAGGCGCCGTCCGGATGCGGATTTGGAAACGGCTGATTATTTCCAAATGCAGCGCGATAGACACGGTAAACGTAAGAGCCGGTTTGCTGATACTCGAGCTCAACGAAGAAGGCGTCGGAAACATTAATTCGCCTGCTGTTTAAGCAGGCAGTATCGCCGGGTGCGCAAGGGGCCGGTGTATTGCTGGCATTGCCGGTGATCTGTTCAGTCCAAAAATTCAAACCAGCAGAGTCCGGCTCGCGCGAAAGGAAATCTCGATAGTGCTGGCTGACAAAGAAGTTCGCATTCTCGAGCGGGTTGAGGACGCCGCGCGGTATGTAGGTAACGGTCTGGGCATTGCTTAAATTCCTGGGCGTGTGCTCAGAGGTGTGGCTGGTCACGACATAGGGATCGAGTTCGGCCGTCGAAATTCCAACAACCGGAAATAACGCCGTGTTTCCGCTCCCATAGCGTGTCTGAATCAATCCATTGTCGCGCAACTCGACTTCAAAATTAACCGGCGCGCCAAAGTTACCGAGATTGTAGGGGACTCCCTGCCAGCGAAAAATTACTGTGTTGGGATTCGGCTGGACCAGATACACGTCGGCGTCGGCACGCTGATCAGTCCCGAGGTAAAGATCATCCCAGAGTGCCGAAATCATGCGAAACCTTGCCAGGCTGATAGCGCCGGTGAGCGATGGAACCGCGTCGTCCGCATCCCCGTTGCCGCGCGTGGGGGGACTGGGTGGCGGAAAATACAGATTTCCATTACTGGAAATCCTTACCGAAGAGAAAGCCTGGCCAAAGAAAGAAAATGGGAATGGCAGGATGACGGTTTTGAAACAGTCATCGCAATTGAAATTTAAAGGTGTCCCGCCCGTAGAAAGCGGCGCATTGGCACCCAGCGTCTGCGCATAGGGGTCTCCATCGACAAAGCTAATGGCAACGCCTGTGGTGGCGGGCACTCCCTCATTCCCGACGTTGTCCCATTCACGAAGAGTCAATGTTCCACGGGTATGTGCGTAAGGTAGCTTAACGCTCACTGACTGCGCCGATCCGGAAGGCTGTGGAACTACGCTTCTCAGCGGTATCACGGCATTCGTATTACGGTCGGTGAAACTCACCTGATAAAGCGCGGCCTGTCCAGTTGCTCCATCATCGCCGGAGGTGGTCCAACTGAGGGTCAGGTTGCGGCCGGTTTGAGCGATAACTTGAAACGAGCTCGCCGTCCCCGGAGGCGTCACGTCGTTTTCACTCAGGGAGGTGAGACTCTTCGAGACATTCAGTCGCCGGCCCGTAATCGTCTTGCCATCAAGCGAAGGCAGGACATCGCCATTTAAGAGCAGTGCATTCTTGAGCTGTTGCACCGTGAGATTTGGGGCTGCCGCCAGCAACAGAGCAGCAGCGCCGGAAACGTGGGGCGTAGCCATCGAGGTGCCGGTCTGGGCAGCATAATTATTTCCCGGCGTTGTGCTTAGAATGCCGACGCCGGGCGCTCCCAAATGTACCGAGTTGCCGCCGTAATGCGAACCAGAGAAAAGTGTATCGGTCTGATCCGTTGACGCT